>Ga0185342_1000100_pt1 | contig 49530 bp, 51 predicted proteins | sample ConPoolayeEmetaG_FD_128045 | JGI IMG/M metagenome (GOLD analysis project Ga0185342, IMG submission 128045) | Hot spring microbial mat communities from California, USA to study Microbial Dark Matter (Phase II) - Cone Pool mat layer E metaG... ... | reverse complement strand
GTTCATAGGGGATTGCGACCTTCTTCCATAGTGTCAAAACAACCAATTTCTAATTCGTCAGAATGAGCTGACCCGTTCATAGGGGATTGCGACCTTCTTCCATAGTGTCAAAACAACCAATTTCTAATTCGTCAGAATGAGCTGACCCGTTCATAGGGGATTGCGACCGTGAGATTTACAGCCAATCATATAAAACAGAATGGCTGTCAGAATGAGCTGACCCGTTCATAGGGGATTGCGACGAAAACTTCCTCGCCGTTAAGACTGCCTCTTCGAAACGTCAGAATGAGCTGACCCGTTCATAGGGGATTGCGACTTATGGGTATTAACATATCCCAGAAAAATCTCATCGGTCAGAATGAGCTGACCCGTTCATAGGGGATTGCGACCGTTTCACGGAATGCAATCTCAAAAACTGGTGGATACGTCAGAATGAGCTGACCCGTTCATAGGGGATTGCGACACTAATGAGCCAATTGCCAGCCAGTAGGCGCGCCTACGTCAGAATGACCTGACCCGTTCATAGGGGATTGCGACTACCTATGAGAATTACCCACAATGAGGGGAAGATTCGTCAGAATGAGCTGACCCGTTCATAGGGGATTGCGACGAACGGGAAAGACCGTTTCACGGAATGCAATCTCAAGTCAGAATGACCTGACCCGTTCATAGGGGATTGCGACACCGGAAGGATTATATCTGTCATAACCTGGTCTGGACGTCAGAATGACCTGACCCGTTCATAGGGGATTGCGACCTTAATAGTTCACTGTCCAATATTTGGGTAATCATTTGTCAGAATGACCTGACCCGTTCATAGGGGATTGCGACCCACAAAATTAAAATTTTGTCAAGTAGCAATAGGTAGGTCAGAATGACCTGACCCGTTCATAGGGGATTGCGACCTACAAGGTCTTTCAAATATAACCTGGCTACACTTTGTCAGAATGACCTGACCCGTTCATAGGGGATTGCGACAGCTGGAAGACTAACAGGGTATCTCCATTCTTCAGGGAGTCAGAATGACCTGACCCGTTCATAGGGGATTGCGACTCATCTCCTGTTTTGTCGATGACATCAATTGCATCGGTCAGAATGACCTGACCCGTTCATAGGGGATTGCGACCGTTATTGGGGTTCAAGAAAATGGCGTATAAAAGAGCGTCAGAATGACCTGACCCGTTCATAGGGGATTGGGGACAGCAGAGCTGAAGAGCTGAAGTCCTGAGGAATGCCGGGGTCTTGACACGCGCCTTAGTATGCATTAAAATACGCAAAATCTTGTTTGTTAAAAACTGGGAAACTGATGGCAGGAAAGAAATATGCTCTAACCAGAAAAGACTGGAATAATTTTCTGAAGGAGAAAGTTCTCCAGCAAAGGTTGATTGCTCCAGTTTTTTCCGCTGAGCAGTTACATTACCAGGTTCTCACTCCAGAATCCATAGAACAGGCTGTGCTGGGTGTAATCAGACCTGTACAGCCGCTTAAGTTTTTTTTCTTTCCTTTCCAGGAAGAAGTTTTACCTGAATCTTCTGCCTGTGCCCAGGTAATTATGGGAGCGACAGCCTGCGACCTGGCTGGTTTAAGGGTTCTGGATGCTGTTTTTGGCCAGGGAGATTTTAAGGACCCTAACTATCTTCGGCGACGCGAGATGTCCCTGGTTATTTCCAGTGATTGTTCCCAGCCGCTTGATGTCTGCTTCTGTGAATCAGTAGGCCTTCATCCCTTCCCGCAAGAAAGTTACGACCTCAACCTTACGGTTCTGGACCAGCTTCTGCTCCTGGAGGTGGGAACAGATAAGGGAGAAAACTTCTTAAAAGAGGCAAGGGGTCTAAGAGAAGCGACAGAAGAAGAATTAGCCGCGCGGGAAAGACTGCGGCAAAATACACAAGAAAAAGTTCGTCAAATCAACAAGAAATTTAATCTGCCGGAAAAGATACCCCAGGATATCTCCAGTCGTCTTTCTGTGCAGGAATGGAACCAGGTCTGGCAAAGTTGTGTGCAGTGTGGAAGTTGCACCCATTCCTGCCCTTCCTGCGTGTGCTTTTTCCTCGAAGACCTTACTGAGAAAGATAATTTCCGGAAAAAGAGAACCTGGGATTCCTGCCTTTTCCCTGGCTATGCGAGGATGGCTTCCGGGGTTTCACCCCGACCGCATCTTCTGGAGAGATTTCGCAACAGATACGCCTGTAAATATACTTATATGGTGCAGAATTTTAATCTGGTTGGTTGTACTGGATGCGGGAGATGCATCCAGGGATGCGCAGGGAAAATTGATAAGAGAAAAGTCCTGAGTAAGATTATAGCCCTGAAATCAGGAGATGTTCTTTATGAACCAGCCCAACATCTACCAGCCACTTAAGTGTCAGGTAGAAAAGGTAATTGAGGAAACACCCAGTATCAAAACACTGGTACTGGTTCCAGAAAAACCTTTTTCTTTCCAGGCAGGACAGTTTGCTTTTCTCACTGTACCTGGCGTTGGCGAGGCTCCATTTACGCCTTCTTCCTCTCCTTCCCGGGTGGAAAAAGTGGAATTTACTGTAATGAAAACAGGAATGGTGACAGGTGCTATCCATCAGTTAAAACCAGGGGACCTGGTAGGACTGCGTGGTCCTTATGGAAAGCCGTATCCGCTGGAAAAGTTTGCAGGTAAAGAAGTTTTGCTGGTAGGTGGTGGAGTGGGGTTAGCACCTTTACGGTCACTTTTTTATGCTCTGATGGAAAATGTCTGCCAGTACCGGAAGATTCTTTTCTGCTGCGGTGCTAAAACCCCGGAGGACTACCTTTACAAAGACGAAATTTTCAGCCAGTGGCAGTCTCTCTGCCAGAAAAACCCCTTGCAGTTTCGGCTGACAGTGGACAGAAAAACAGGTGACTGGAAGTATCAGGAAGGAGTGGTTACCTGTACCTTAGAAAAGTTACCCCTGGATATTTCCAGCAGTGTCGCAGTAGTCTGTGGTCCACCTATCATGATGAAATTTACCACGGTCAAGTTACTCCAGGAAGGTTACCGGGAAGAAAATATTTATCTTTCTATGGAAAGGAAAATGTATTGCGGGGTGGGACATTGCCGGCACTGTTTAATTGGTTCACATTTTGTCTGTCAGGATGGACCTGTTTTTACTTATAGCCAGATTAAGAATGAACCTGATGCCTGGGCTTGAAAAAATGAAAAAACTTCTGGTTGATTACGAAGTCTGCAATCGCTGCCCGGAGTGCGTTATCCGTTGCAGTTACTATTTTCATCCGGGGAACAACGGGATAACTTCTCTCCGGGAAGAAATTGCTTTCTTGCTTGTCTGCCGGCGGTGCGAGAACTACCCCTGCGTGCAGGCCTGCCCTAATAAGGCGTTAAAGAGGGAAGAAAAAATTGTAAAACGGTCTCTCACTTTGTGTGTTTCCTGTAAAAGCTGTGTTCTGGCCTGCCCCTTTGGTACTGTTTTACCGGAACTTGTTCCATATTTAGCCAGCCGGTGTGACTTATGCCTTGGTTCCCGCAGTAACGACCAGGAGAGGTTTTTGTGTGTCAGAAGCTGTCCTTATGGTGCCTTGCAACTGGTAGAGGAAGAAGAAATTAAAGACAGGAAAAACATCCATAAAATCGGTGAACATCTGGTGGTGAAAGCAGTGGACTGGTTACAACTTTACGGAGTGGAAAAATAAAACATGCCGTCTTTAAGTTTTATGTGGCTGACGCTTTTTAGTTTCTTTTTCTTTGCCATCGCAGGTCTTTTGAGCGGCTGGCTGGACAGGAAATTAACAGCCAGGCTGCAATGGCGGGTGGGACCTCCCTGGTGGCAGAACTTTGCTGATTTGCTTAAACTTTTTGGGAAAGAAGTAGTGGTACCGGAGACAGCCGGACCTCTATTTCTTCTTGCTCCTTTCCTGGCTGTAGCATCCGTCACCATCACAGGTGCCCTTTTACTTTCTTCCATCTGGAAATTTCCTTTCTCGGTGGATTTAATTCTGATGATTTATCTTCTGATGCTGCCCTCACTTTTTCTGATTGCTGGAGGAAGTTCTTCCGGTAATCCTTTAGCTGGTGTGGGTGCTGGCAGGGAACTGAAACTGCTTTTAGGTTATGAACTTCCTTTCATCCTTTCCCTTCTGGTGCCTGTAGTTAAAACAGGTAGCAGCAGTTTAACGGACATCTTTCAAAAACAATTAGGACAGGGGATGACAGCCTGGTCAGTCTCTGGACTGATTGCTTTTCTGGTAGCGCTTCTTTCTTTTCAGGCTAAAATCGGACAGGTGCCCTTTGACATTTCTGAAGCAGAAGGAGAAATTGCTTCCGGTGTCCTCATTGAATATTCCGGGTTACCGTTAGCCTTTTTTAAGCTTGCCAGGTGGATGCTGTTAAGTGTGGGTATCACCTTTTTAGTTTTTTATTTCTGTTCTGGCATGGCTGGGGTGTGGACTGCTATAATTAAGTATTTAATAGCTCTGGTGCTCATTGTGCTGGTAAAAAATACTAACCCCAGACTGCGGATTGACCAGGCAATGAAATTTTTCTGGGGGTGGCTGTCGGTTTTTGCTGTGACGGCTATCCTTCTCTCTTTTCTGGGATGGTGAAAGATGAAGCTGACAACAAAAGCGCTGACTAAGTCTCTGTGGGTTTTTCACCTGTCCACAGGTTCCTGTAACAACTGTGACATTGAAATCTTGGACTGCCTGACACCAAGGTATGATGTGGAAAGGTTTGGCATTGTCCTTGTTGGGAGTATCAGGCAGGCTGATGTTCTCCTGGTAACAGGTATCGGCACGAAAAAGAATGCTCCCAGAATTAAAAAACTATACCAGCAGTTACCCAAACCAGGTTTTGTGGTGGCAGTGGGAACCTGTTCCTGCTCAGGGGGAATCTTCCGGGATGGTTATTCTATGGCTGGACCAATATCCAGTATTATCCCGGTGGATGTCTGGATACCCGGGTGTCCGCCCAAGCCAGAAGCAATTATTGCCGGGATTGTCAGCCTTCTGGAAAAACTAAAATGAAACCTGATATCTTAAGAAAACTGGAAGAAAATTTTTCCGGCAGGATTAAAGAACTCAGGGTCCACTCTGAGAAAAGGCTTTATCTTTCTGTGGGAAAGGAAGATTTACTGCCAGTAGCAGAATTTATCTTTAACTCTTTAAACGCCCGGTTTGTTACTGCCAGTGCGGTGGATAATCTTGAGAACATGGAGATTGTTTACCACTTTTCCCTGGATAAAGAGGATGTTATGATATCCTTACGCGTGGTGCTACCCCGGGATAATCCAGTCTGCCCAACTCTTTCCGGGGTGGTGAAGGCTGCTGCCTGGATTGAAAGAGAAATGCACGAACTTTTTGGTATTCAGTTTCTCCAGCATCCCGGGTTGAAACATTTACTTCTGCCAGAAGACTGGCCGGCTGGAGTTTATCCTCTGAGGAAGGAAAGTCCATCATGTCCAGAGAAGGGAAAAAAGTAGTAGTACCGATTGGACCTTATCATCCGTTGCTGGAGGAGCCGGAATACTTTGCTCTTTACTGTGACGGGGAAATAGTGGTGGATGTGGAATGGGAAGCAGGGTATAACCACCGCGGTATTGAAAAACTCTGTGAATCCAAAAGCTGGGACCAGGTTACCTTTTTAGTGGAACGTGTCTGTGGTATCTGCTCCACTTCTCATCCCATTGCTTATGTTCAGGCTGTGGAGGACCTGGCAAAGGTGGAAATACCAGAAAGAGCAAAGTACATCCGCTCCATCATAGGGGAACTGGAAAGAATTCATAGCCATCTTTTATGGGCAGGGCTGGCTGGACATTTCCTTGGGTATAACACTGTCTTTATGTGGGCCTGGAAATACCGGGAGCCGGTCCTGGATATCTTTGAACTGGTCACTGGCAACAGACAGAGTTATGCCATGATGAAAATTGGTGGGGTCCGCAGAGACATCAGTGATGATGACATCCCGGAGATGCGCAAGGTTTTGCAGGAACTGAAACCTAAACTGGAAATGTTAACCCAGGCTGTTCTGGATGATCCGGTACTGGCTGCCAGACTTAAAGGGGTTGGTGTCCTGACGCCGGAAGATGTAAAGAACTATGGAGCAGTGGGACCAACAGCCAGGGCTTCAGGAGTGGACATTGATGTCAGAAAGGATAGCAGGTGTGCCGCTTATGGTCTTGTGGACTGGAAGGTTATCACCTGCCAGGAAGGAGATGTTTTTGCCAAGGCTGTTGTGCGGCTGCTGGAGTGTTTTGAATCAATTAAAATTATCCAGCAGTGTCTGGATAATCTGGAAGGGAAAAAAGGACCGATTGAGACAGAAGTAAGAGAAATACCACCCGGAGAAGGAATTGGCCATTATGAAGCACCAAGAGGTGAAGTTTTCCATTATGTGCGCAGTGATGGCAGCAATCGTCCTGTCCGGCATAAAATCCGGGCACCAAGTTTTGTCAATATTCCCACTTTTAAAGCCAGCTGCTTAAACCAGACTATTTCTGATGTGGCTATTATTCTTGCAGGTGTGGACCCCTGTTATTGCTGCACGGAAAGAATGGTTACTCTTTACGATGCCCAAACAAAGAAGAAAATCGGTGCGCTGAAGGATTTAATCCGGATGAGCCAGAAAAAAACAGAAAAAATTAAATTCAGGATGGGAAAGAAATGTTAGAAGCTATCTGGACGATGATTGGTGTCTGCGGGGTTGCCGGAGCTATAGTACTGGTTTTACCGGAGAAAGTCCGGTTTTACCTCTGGGGTTTCACCCTGGCGGTCTGTCTGGCTCTGCTGGGAGGAAACTCCTGGCTTTTCAGCCAGCATCTTACCTGGGAAAACAACCTTTTCCTCTGGGACCACTTAAGCAGCCTGATTTGTCTGGGGATAAGTTTTTTTGGTGTGATTGTTACCCTTGCCAGTCTTAGTCTGGTAAAGGATTCTGCTAACCAGTACTATGCCTATCTTCTCTGGACCTTAGCAGGAGCTTTGGGCGCTGGCTGTGCCAATCACCTTTTACTGCTGGCAGTCTTCTGGGGAATAACAGCCATCACCCTATATCTCATGGTTAACCTCAGCGGACCTGAATCAGCCTATCCTGCTAAAAAAACATTTATCATTGTCGGTGGAAGTGATTCCTTCCTGTTACTGGGGCTACTGATTCTCCATCTTTTAACCGGTTCCTGGTCCCTTACCCAGATTCATGTGGAGATTAGCCGGTGGCTGGCTGCAGTTGCTTTTCTTTCCCTGACAGTGGCAGCTTTAGCCAAAGCAGGTGCGATGCCCTTCCATACCTGGATACCGGAAATCTCAGAAAAAAGTTTAGTCCCGGTTTTAGCCTTTTTACCTGCTTCCCTGGATAAACTTTTGGGTATCTACCTTTTAGCCAGAATATGTCTGCATCTTTTTGCTTACCACCAGGCATTATGGCTTTTGCTCCGGCTGATAGGGGCTGTTACTATTGTCGCAGCTGTGTTTATGGCTCTGGTTCAGCACAATATGAGAAAATTGCTTGCTTATCATGCTGTCAGCCAGGTGGGATACATGGTGTTAGGGCTTGCTTCCGGAAGTCCCATTGGTATTATGGGAGGATTGTTCCACATGGTAAACCATGCCATTTACAAGTGCTGTCTTTTCTTAGGGGCAGGGGCAGTGGAAGAAAAGACCGGTACTACCCAGTTAGACGAACTGGGCGGGTTAGGCCGGAAAATGCCAGCAAGTTTCACCTGCTTCTTTATTGCTGCCTTAGCCATCTCCGGAATTCCTCCTCTGAACGGTTTTTTCTCCAAATGGATGGTTTATCAGGGGCTGATAGAATCAGGCCAGAACGGAGCAGAACCATCCTGGGTAGTTTGGGTGGTTATGGCAATGATTGGCAGCGGATTAACCCTTGCCAGTTTTCTAAAGATTGTGCACTCTGTTTTTCTTGGACAGCCGCAAAAGGGAAAACAGGAAGCTGGTGAAGCATCCTTCAGTATCGTTCTTCCTATGATGGTGCTGGCAGCTTTCTGTATTCTCCTTGGCATTTTCTATGTAAATCTTCCAGTACAGGTAATGCTGGCACCGGTAGCAGGTCTACCCTACCAGGCACTTTCCCTTTCTACCCCGCTGGTCTTTGTCATTGCCGGAATTATTTTTGGTCTGCTTCTTTATCTCTTTACCAGCTGCGTTACAATCCGCTACAGCCCTGCCTTCATCGGTGGGGAAGAGATAAAAAGTCAGATGCATTATTCCGGAACAGAGTTTTATAAAGGTATTACTACCATGCCTTTTTTGAGGAAGATGTTTGCCGGGGCAAAACAAAAACTTTTTGACCTTTACGAGGTGAAAAAACAGGTAATTGGTTATATCAGCGAACTATTGCGCTGGGCACATTCTGGTGTACTGGATACATACTTATCCTGGATAATTTTCGGTCTTCTGGTGTTACTGATAATTTTTCTGAGGCCCTGAGATGATAGAGATACTGGTTGGCAGTTTTCTGGTCTTTATGATAATAGGAGCCTTGATTGCTCTGGAGACTTCTGATTTGCTCTCCTCAGTTATTTCTGTGGGAGCAGTAGGTGCCGCGATGAGTATCTGTTTCCTTTTGGTGGGTGCTCCTGATATTGCCATCACCCAGATGGTAGTAGAAATTCTTTCTCTGGTAATTCTCATCAGGGCGACAATCAGAAGGGATTTAACCACCATTGACGGAGACCGGGAGTTTTTCGGTTTGATGGCGACACTGGCAATGATTTTTGTTTTCCTGGTGCTGGGATTTTATGTTTTTCCTGAACTGCCCAGGTTTGGCACACCATCAATGCTGCAGTCCAGCCAGTCTCCCGCTCAACATTATCTCCGCAATGGATTAAAAGAAACAGGGGCTGCTAACATTGTGACAGCAGTAATTCTGGATTATCGTGGTTATGACACCTTAGGGGAAGCCACTGTGCTTTTTACTTCCATCTTGGGGGCTCTGGCAATCTTGCGGGTTTACAGCAGGAAGAAGAAAAGTCATGACGGAAAAAAATAAAACAGTGGGCATGAGCCTGGTTGTGCAAACCGTAACCCGGTGGTTAAAAGGATTTATCTTCCTTTACGGTGTTTATATTGTTCTTTATGGACATTTAAGTCCAGGCGGAGGGTTCCCTGGAGGGGTGATCATTGCTTCTACTTTTGTACTTTTAACCCTGTCTTTCGGGAAAGAACGTTCTTTAGGCAAATTAGGGAAACTTTTAGCTTCCGAACTGGATAGCCTGGGAGCTCTGCTCTTTTTGCTGGTGGCTGCTACAGGTATAGTATGGGGAGGGACTTTCTTTTCTAACTTTATAGAAAGAATAGCCCCTTCCAGACATTTTCATCTTTTCAGTGCCGGGGTTATCCCGCTGTGCAACATCGCTATTGGCATGAAGGTAGGAGCTTCTCTTTTCATGATTTTCATTATTCTGGCTGTCATCAGAGTAAAGGAAATCAATGGGAGAAGGAAGTTAATCACGACAGAGAAAAGGAGAACCAAAAAATGATTTATGCTCTTTGTTTTATTCTTTTCCTGATTGGTCTTTACGGAGTTACCTGCAAAAAAAATATCGTGAAGATTATTTTAGGTATGGTAATTATGGAATATGCAGTGAACCTTTTCCTCATACTTTCAGGCTGGAGAAAGGGAGGACAGCCACCCATCATAGACAGCCAGACAAATATGGAAACTTTTGTTTCCAGAGCAGTTGACCCTTTACCCCAGGCTCTGGTCTTAACTTCTATTGTCATAGGACTGGGAATTCTTTCTTTAATGGTAGCCATAGCCATCCGTCTTTATGAAAGGTATGGCACCTTTGACATTACAGAAATGAGGCGGTTGAAAGGATGACAAACAACATTATAACTCTGGTAGCTTTACCGCTGGGAATGGCATTTTTCATTCCCATGATTGGTCGGAAACTGCGCTGGGTACCTGACCTTCTGGGAAATATTACTACCTTTGCCCTTCTGGTCCTGGCAGGCGGATGTTTCCAGCAGCAGGCAGTTTATAACCTTGGCGGCTGGCCTGCTCCTCTGGGTATTGTCCTGGTTCTGGATGGCTTGAGTTCCCTTCTTCTTCTGATTGTCAACCTGATTAGTTTTATGGCCACACTTTTCTCTGTGCAGTATCTGGAAAAACTCTATACTTCTAAATTACGATACTATTCTCTCTTCCTTCTCATGGTGGCAGGGATGAATGGAGCAGTTCTTACTGGCGACTTTTTCAACCTCTTTGTCTTTCTGGAGATTGCCTCTATCGCTTCTTACGCTTTAGTTGGTTTTGGCTGTGAGGCTGAAGAACTGGAGGCTTCCTTCAAATACCTGGTGATAGGCAGTGTTGCCTCTACCTTCATTTTGTTTGGCGTGGCTCTGTTTTATAGCCAGTTTGCCACCCTGAATATGGCTGACATTGCTTTCCACCTGAAACAATCTGGTTTTGACCAGATAAGCATTGTTGCCAGTGTTCTTATTCTGGTGGGTTTTTTTGTGAAGGCTGCCCTTGTTCCTTTCCACGCCTGGCTTCCTGATGCCCATCCTTCAGCACCGGCTCCAATTTCTGCCATGCTTTCCGGTGTTCTTATTAAAGCCATTGGTATCTATCCACTTGCCAGGCTGGCATATAACATCTTCGGCATAACCCCGCTTCTAATTTCCGTTCTCACCAGTCTGGGTATCATCTCCATGATGATTGGGGTGCTGATGGCTCTGGCTCAATGGGATTTCAAACGACTGCTGGCTTATCACAGCATCAGCCAGATGGGTTATGTCATTCTTGGCCTGGGATTGGGTACGCCACTGGGAATTTTAGGTGGTCTTTTCCATCTTTTCAATCATTCCCTTTTCAAGTCTCTACTTTTCCTTGATTCTGGTAGTGTGGAGTATGAAACCGGTACCAGGCAGCTGGAGAAATTAGGACAGCTGGCTAAAAAGATGCCAGTAACTTCTACTTCCACCTTGATTGCTTCACTTTCTATTTCCGGGATTCCTCCTTTTAATGGTTTCTGGAGTAAACTGGTAATCATAATGGCTTGCCTGCAAGCCAGCAGACCAGGGCTGGCTCTCTGGGCAGTGCTGGGCAGTATCTTGACCCTGGCTTCTTTTTCTAAAATCCAGCGGTATATTTTCCTCGGTCAGGGACAGGAGTTTGACCTGGAGGCTGCAAAACAATGGCACGAAGTTCCCCTGCTGATGAGAATACCACTTCTTGTCCTGGCAACTTTATGTCTTTTCGGTGGTATATTCCTGATTGGCGGGCTGCAGGGACCAATTGGTTCGGGAGTACAGGCTCTGGTGGAAAATTCTACTGTTTACATCAGCAAAGTATTAGGAAGATAGAAATGAGAAAAATAACTTTATTTGTCCTGGCTTTCATAGCCTGGATCCTTTTGACCTGGCCCTTTCCACCCGGACAGCAAACCGCGGAAAGTCTGGCAGTTGGTCTGGTAGTCAGTTTCCTGGTAGGCATGATTTTCGGGGAGATGTTCACTGAATCGCCGCATAAGTTCTTCTCCCCGTCCAGATACTTCTGGTCTCTGTATTATATCCCTGTTTTTCTTTATGCCTGTATCCTGGCTAATTTAGATGTGGCTTACAGGGTTTTACACCCCCGCTTACCCATAAAACCAGGGATTGTCAAGGTGAAAACGCGTTTGAGAAGCAAATCAGCGATTACAGCCCTGGCTAATTCTATTACCCTGACACCAGGGACTATGAGTGTGGAAGTAACAGAAGACGGATACCTTTATATTCACTGGATAAATGTGCAGTGTACCGATATAGAAGGGGCAACCAGATTAATCGTGGAAAAGTTTGAAAGGATTCTAAAAAGGATTTTTGAATGATTGCGTTCACATTTTCTATTCTTTTAGTCTGCAGTTTTCTCTGTCTTTTCCGGATTGCCAGGGGACCTACCGCGCCTGACAGAACTGTAGCCATGGACATTCTGGGAATTCTCATTGTGGCTTTCTGTGTGCTGGCAACCCTGTTAACTAAAAAAGATTTCTACCTTAACATTGCCATGGCCTGGGCATTACTGAATTTTATTGGGACACTTGCTCTGGCAAAATTCCTGGAAGGAAGAGGATTTGACGAGTAGGAGAAAAGATGAGGGAAATTTCTGGATTTTTTCTTCTTCTGATTGGCGTACTTTTTGACCTCTTTGGATGTATTGGACTTGTCCGTTTGCCTGATATTTACAACCGGTTACAGGCAGCCACCAAATGTGTTACCCTGGGTACCTGCCTTATCCTGATTGGCTCTGCAGTGGTTGTCGGGTCAGCAGCTATAGTTTTAAAGTCGCTTTTGTTTATCATCTTTCTTCTAATTACTTCTCCCACTGCTGCCCATGCCCTGGCGAAGGCTTCCCATGCTTCTGGCATCAGATTGTGGGAAGGTTCTGTTTGTGACCTTCTGGAGGAAGAAAAGGAAAAATGAAAAAACCAAAATTAAGAGAACTGAAAGAAGCCTTAAACAGTCTATTTTCCAGGCCCTATACCACAAAATTTCCCTTTGAACCACATCATCCAGCAAAGAATTTTCGGGGGAAACCTCAGTTTGACCCGGATAAGTGTGTCGGCTGTGGTGCCTGTGCTCAGGTCTGTCCTTCCCGGGCTATTGAGATAGAAGATGATATTTCTGCCCCTGCCCCGGTAAGAAGACTGATTCATTATGCCAGTCGTTGCATCTTTTGCGGCCAGTGTCAGGCTAACTGTATTGTTGACCGTCAGGGAATTATAATGACTGACCAGTTCCATCTGGCTTATTTTGACGAGAAAGAAAGCACACATTCAGTGGAACATACCCTGCTTGTCTGTCAGCGTTGCAAGGCAGTTATCGGGCCGGTAAAACATCTTCTGTGGATTGTTAAAAGAATTGGTCCTTTAAGTTTCAGCCACCCTGTTTTAATTACTATCCATCAGGAATCTTATCAGCTGCAGATACAGCCAGGACCAGGTTTAAAGGATAAACCACTCAACCGGACAGATGTTTTCAAAATTATCTGTCCTAAATGTCGGCACGAAGCCTGGCTGGCTGATGAGAAAATACCCACCTAATTATTGCCCTGCTGTTTCCGGGAAGGAGGGCGCCGGAGAAGGTAGGTTTTTTTCCATTTTTTCAAAAGCGGCAATAGCCTTTTCCTGTTTCTCCAATCAGAAGGCTGAAGAAGTGCTCTCTGGATATTTTTTTCCTTTCCTGAACAGGTGTAAACCTCGTGTCCTGTTAAAGGGTCCCTACCTGTCCAGAAGATACAGGCAGAAAGGGTCATAGGTAAAGGGATAAAATCCTGCACCTGCTCTATAAAAAATCCAAACCGGTGCAAGTATTCTGCCAGTTCTATCATATGGCTGATTTTACAGGCAGGGTGACCGGACATAAAATAAGGCGCCAGGTACAGCTCCTTTTTTGCTTTCCGGCAGACAAATTTGAACCTCTCCCTGAATTCTTCAAATGTTTCCGGCAGACTTTTCCTCATACAGTCCAGCACCGGTTTACTGATATGCTCTGGTGCTACCCGCAGGTGGCCACCAACATGCCACCGGCATAATTCTTCCAGGTAGTTCTGGCAGGTATCACGCAGGACAATGTCATGCCGGATACCGGTCTCTACAAAGACATGTTTTACCTGCCTGAGCCGGCTAACCTGGTGGAGAAGAAAAAGATGTTGACTGCCATCCAGAGAAAAAAACTCACAGATGGAGGGATAAAGACAACTTTCCCTCTGACAGACAGCCTTGTTCTGTAAACACTTAGCACCGTAAAGATTCGCGGTTGGTCCTCCGATATCAGAGATAGTACCACGGAACCATTCCTGCCGGCTGATGAAACCAGCCTCCTGGAGTATGGAATCCGGGCAGCGGCTCTGAACTAACCTTCCCTGGTGCATGGCTAAAGAACAGAAAGCACAACCACCACTGCAACCACGGTGGCTGGTAATAGAGGTTTCCACGGTCGCCAGTGCCGGGATAATGTTTTTCCCGTAGGAAGGATGAGCCTGTCTGGTGAAAGGTAAAGAGTAGATTGCGTCCAGCTGTGATGGGCTTAACGGTAGAGGGGCAGGCATCTGAACAAGGTAGCGATTACCAGTTGGCTGCACCACAGGTCTGGCAAAACGTGGGTCAAGCTGGTTATACCAGAGACGGAAGGCTTTCAGGAAAGCAGTTTTGCTTTCTCTTACTTCTTCTTCAGAAGGAAGAAAAATACTTCCTGCAGGAAGACGGGAAGAGTCAGAAGTTACCCATACTGTACCGGGGACAGAGCAGATACTTTCCGGTGACTTGCCAGCTGCCAGCAGTCTGGCAATCTCCTTTACAGCTGTTTCTGCCATCCCGTAAGCAACCCAGTTGGCACGGCTGTCTATTAAAATGGAGCGACGCACTGAGTTTGACCAGTAATCATAATGAGCCAGCCTCCTTAAAGAAGCTTCAATACCACCAAGGACAATGGGAATGCCAGGAAAACATTCCCGGACACGATTAGCATAGACAACCGTGGCCCGGTCTGGTCTTCTTTCAGGCAGACCTCCCGGGGAGTAGGCATCGCTGCGTCTGGGGGTAACTGCTGCAGTATAATGAGCCAGCATAGAATCAAGATTCCCGGAGGTAATACCGACGAAAAGTGCTGGACGGCCAAACTGAAGAAATACTTCTTTCTGTCTCCAGTCAGGCTGAGGAAGAACGGCTACCCGGTAACCTTCTGCCTCCAGAACTCTACCGATGATAGCCACTCCAAAAGCAGGATGATCTACATAAGCATCTCCGGTAACAAGAAGAATGTCTATCCCTTTCCAATTTCTCGCCAGCATATCCTGCCGGCAGACAGGGAGAAATAGTGTTTGCTTCATTTTGTTTAATAAAATAACATTTATCCGGCTTTTATGTTAAACTTTTCCTTCAAGAAAGGGGAAGTCCAGGACACTGGATGAAGCAAAAAAAGACAAACCAATATGCCCGGGTCAAATCTTGAATCTTTAACCGTAGTCACAGTAGCCGGCTGCCTGGCTATGGTCTATACCACCTTTACCACTTCTCCCCTGGCTACTGAATTTTTCCGCCAGTTAGGCGCTACAGAGATACATTTCGGCTTCTTAAGTGGGCTTCCCCTGGTGATGCTGGTAATGCAGTTTGTAGGTGCTTTACTTACCAACAGAGTTACTGCGAGGAAGCCTTATTTTATGATTTTCGCAATCTGTGCCCGGCTCCTTTATCTGCCAATTGCTTTCCTTCCTGTTATCTTTCCCGGGTGGAACCAGGAAATCAAAATAAGAATGCTACTGGGGCTTCTGGTGTTAAGTAGCGCTCTGGGTAACCTCATTGTTCCTGTCTGGTTTTCCTGGATGGCAGATTTGATTCCCAGCCGTATTCTCAACCGTTACTGGGGTGGAAGACAGAGATGGATGACCTTTATCTGGACAGTTTCCTACCTTGTCGTTGGCTGGATAACTTTTTCCCTGCACAGTGTCCCTGTAACCAGACTGTTTGCTCTGGCTTGTTCCATCGGGGTCCTGGCAGGTGTCATTGATATTCTTCTTTTCCAAATGGTTCCTGAACCGCAGAACATTCAGTCTTCTCAAAGCAATATCCTGAAAGAAGTCCTGGAACCATTCTGTCATAAACAGTATCGCTCATTCCTTGTCTATATCTGCTGTTTTCACTTCTCCGTGATGCTGGGCGCCTGTTTCATGCAGCTTTATGTTTTAAAGGTATTAGAGATTCCCCTGTGGCAGACCACCCTTATCTGGTCAACAACTGGACTGGGAGGAGCTCTGGTAGCCCGGACCTGGGGCTGGCTCACAGACCGTTACGGACACCGGCCGGTTCTCACTTTCTGCACTTCCTTAAAACCTGGTGTCGCTTTAGTCTTCACCATCATTACCAGAAAGTGGGTTCCTGTGGTTTTACCGCTTGTTTTCTTTTTTGATAACATGCTGAACTCAGGAGATACCATTGCTTCCAATGGCTATATGTTAAAGATGGCTCCGAGGAAAAATCGTTCCACCTTTGTAGCAGCAGTAACAGCTCTGACAGGTATCTCTGGAGGTCTTGGTGCTATCACCGGTGGTGCTTTACTCCGGCATACAAGCCATTTTTCTCCCTTCATTTTTGGCAGAACATGGAATAACTACCAGTTGATTTTTGCGCTCAGTTTCTTCTGTAGAATCCTCTGTATACCGCTGGCAGCAGGCATTAAAGAACCTGCCAGTGCTCCTACAACCAAAGTCGTCAACTTTCTTATGGCACAGTGGCCAATCCGTATGTTGATGTTCCCGGTAGGATTGTACCGGAGATTTTTTGGTGACGAAGAACGGTTTACTGGCGGCTGAAGTTTATCTCACCTTTTTTTCCATGTAATACTCTGGTTCGGGTGGCAGATTAAGTTCTTTTTTTTCTTCTCTCATCTGCTTCCTGACAATGACAAAACCCATTTTCTGGTATAAATTAACAGCTCTTACGTTTGCCACCTGTACGGTTAAACTCATGATAGGCGGTCCCACTTCTCTGGCTATCTCCAGAAGTCTTGTCATCAAAGCTTTGCCAGCCCCGGTACCCTGCAGGGAACGACTGATACATATCCCGAAGGTACTGCACTGACACCCTTCCTGCCAGCGATACCAGCAGTAACCTCCAATCTGGTTGTGTTCTTTTTCCAGAACCAGAACTACCTTTGCCGGGCTGAAAGCTTCCGCAGCATTTTCTAACGCCTGTTGTTCGGTAAGCGGATAAGGACAGTAAAAGCGGAAATCTTCTGCCGGTACATGCCGATAAAATTCAGCCAGAGCTTTTCCGTCAGAAGGAAGAAGAAAACGGATGCAGACAAAAGCACCATTTTTCAGTTTCACCTTCACCGGCGGGAATTTTTTCATTTCTGCCAGTAACATTTTTCACCCTTGCTTGCGGTTTATTTTATCTTAATTATGTCTGCCTGAAAAAATCTGATTTATGGTAAACTAAAATGATGAGGCTGAACCGTTTTATCGCCAACTGCGGTGTTTGTTCCCGGAGAGAGGCTGACCGGTTAATTCAGGCTGGACGGGTGGAAGTAAACGGACAGAAAATGGTTCAGTTCTCCTTCCAGGTAAAACCGCAGGATGTGGTAACTGTGGACGGAAAACCAGTAAATCCTGCCACCTTGCTTTATCTGGCAGTTAATAAACCAGAAGGTTATACCTGTACACTTAAGGATAACTTTGCCAGGAAAAAGATAACCGAACTAATACCAGGCAGTTTCGGCCGTGTTTTCCCGGTGGGCAGACTGGATAAAAATTCCTGCGGTCTTGTGCTTGTTACCAATGATGGCTCTCTTGCCCAGAAGCTGACACATCCTCGTTACCGGGTAGAAAAGGAGTATGAGGTGACTGTGGTACCTTCTTTCCGGAGAGAAGATATTACTGCTCTGTTGACCGGGGTGGAAGACAAAGGCGAAAAACTGGTTGCCAGCCAGGTCAGTATTATCAAAAATCTGCCAGGGAAAAGTATACTCCGGATTGTTTTACATCAGGGGAAAAAACGTCAGATTAGACGGATGCTGGCAGTTACACATTACCATATCCTGAAACTGAAAAGAATCCGCATAGGTACGCTTAGTTTAGGTAATCTTAAACCAGGCCAGTACCGTCACCTTACCGGAAAGGAAGTTGAAAGCCTGAAACAGACAGGGTAAAAAGGAAAGGAAAATGTGGAAGAAAATTTTTCTTTTCTCCGGAATTGCCTTTGTTTCCTTCAGCCTGCCAGCCATTATTTTTCTGAAGTCCTGGAAGGCAAACAGTGATGAGGAATTTTCCATGAAAGCAAAAGTAAAACTCGGGATTGAGGTTCTGCTGGAAAAGAAAAGCAGGCTTCTGACAGGGAAAAAAGTGGGATTGATTACCAACATCACCGGAGTGGACAGCCGTCTGCGCTCTTCTGTAGATTTACTGGCAGAGTTGTCAGGGGTAAAGCTGGTGGCTCTCTACGGACCGGAACATGGTGTCCGGGGAGGAGTTCAGGGTGAAATCTCGCACACAGTGGACAAGAAAACAAAACTTCCTGTTTACAGCCTTTTTGGAGCAACCAGAAGACCAACTGGTGAAATGTTAAAGGATGTGGAAATACTTGTTTTTGACATGCAGGATATCGGGTCTCGTTCTTATACCTATATCTCCACCATGAAGCTCTGCCTGGAAGAAGCAGCCAAAAACAGGATTAAGTTTGTCGTAACTGATAGACCCAATCCTATCAACGGCTTATTGGTGGATGGACCGGTACTGCAGCCAGGATTTGAATCCTTTATTGGTGCTGGTCCTATTCCTTATGTGCACGGTATGACCATTGGAGAACTGGCAAGATTTTTCAATGAAGAACTGAAAATTAACTGTGCGCTGGAAGTAGTCCCTATGGAAGGATGGAAGAGAAGTATGGACTGGTCAGAAACAGGACTTATCTGGACACCAACTTCCCCTAATATCCCGGAACCTGATTCCCCCTGGTTTTACCCGGTCACTGGTTTGATTGGAGAACTCGGGCTTGTCAGTGTTGGTATTGGTTATACCTTGCCGTTTAAGGTTATAGGAGCACCCTGGATAGATGCCGAAGAGTTAGCCAGTTTTCTCAACAGCAAAAAACTTCCTGGTATCTGGTTTCAAAGTTTCTATTTTTCTCCTTCGGCTTACCTTTTTCAAAATAGTTTCTGCCAGGGCTGTCGTCTCATCATTACAGACAAAGAAAAATTCCAGCCTGTCGCTACCAGTTACCACATCATCGCTGCATTATCCCGGCTATATCCAGAAAAGTTTAACCTTAACAGGTTAGATGCTAACCACAGCAGAAAATTTGATTTAGCCAACGGTACTGATTCTGTCAGGCGGAAAATAGTTGCTGGCGAACCGGTAGAAAATATCATTGCAAACTACCAGACCCCGCTGAAGAAATTTCTGGAAAAAAGGCAGAAATATCTTCTTTACAACTGAACCCACTACTACCGCAAGATACGGAAAAAGTTATCAAAGAACTTTTCCGGGCTAACCTGTAAGGCTACCTGGTGAGGACCATCAGGCATGGGATTCCAGTAAGTCAAACCAGCCAGTTTCTCGCTGGTCAGTTCCACCTCCACCAGACCGGACTGGAAACTACAGACATCAGAAGCAAAAAGTGTCACTGCTGCCAATGGGTCATGAAAAGTAACAGTCTGTCGCTGCCGGAACCAGATTTCTGCCAGGGATAAAACTACTTTTAACAATGGTGTTTGAAATCTCTCCCTGACCTGCCGGGCATCCATTTTCACCTGGCAGGTTACATCCAGACCAATAGAGTAATGCTGTTTTACTGGTGCACGGTAGACAATGGCAGTAGCATGAGGGTCAACCAGGGCGTTCCATTCTCTGGGACCAACACCAGCAAGACGATTGGTAAAAACTCCAGCCATCATCACCAGTTTTTTCAGAAGGTAAGGTATCTCCGGGTCTAAAGCAAAAAGCAGTCCTATATTGGTGAGCGGTCCAATAGTTAAAAGGGTGACCTGATGCGGATACTGACGGATGGTTTCCCGAAGAAAGTTGATTGCCTGAGATTCAGGAAAATTCTTCTGATAACCATAATCCTTCAATACTTCTGCCTGTGGCGCCTCCATTTGCCTCTGAGGAACTAAAAGCGGTTTCTCACAACCAGGGAAAATGGGTATGTTTCTGCCTGCTTCCTTGCAGAGAAGACCGGCCAGGCTGGCGCGTTTTTCTGCCTGTCCGGTGACTGTGGTAATACCCAAAATTTCTGCTTCGGGTTGAGAAAGCAGGTAAGCCAGACAGATGGCGTCGTCAATATCAGAACCGATATCAGTATCCAGAAGGATCTTCATTTTTCACCTCTCAGTAACGACCGTAACGTTCCACTACTTCCACCAGAGCAAAAATATTGGCATCCGGAGTATCCCGGCCGCACTGGTCACCGGTGGAAAGAATAAAACCACCCCCGCTGGCTGCTTCCTCCAGCGCTTTTCTGGCTGCCAGTTTGACTTCTTCCACAGAACCAAAAAGCATCACCTGGCTGGTATGGAGATTGCCCATCAGAGAAAGCTTTTGACTGAACAATTTCTTGATTTCCCTCAGATTACAATCACCCATAGGAGGAGGTTCTAAGGGATTAATACTGGAAAGGTCTGTCTCTTCTGCACACATTTTTACCAGTTCCTTTTCCGGACCACAACAGTGAACCTGAGAAGGAATACTTGCCTTCTGACATAAACGGGTAATCTCCTTCAGGCACGGTAGAGCAATGTCTCTGATGATTGCCGGTGTGTTGAAGACCAGTAACCCTGAACCACCAGTAAGAATAAAATCAGGTTTCACCGGAGCCTGCAGAATTCTTCGCAAAAGCCTGAGGCGCTTATCTGTTTCTCGCTCTGCCCATTCTTTCACTTCTGAGTAACGGTCGAGATACTCATAAATAGAATAACCCGACCTTTCTGGTGGACCAAGCTGCGGAGGAGGTAAAAATACACCGACTACCCCGCTTTCGCCCATGTAATCTTTAACTTCAGCCAGGGAAAATTGCCTCTTTTCTTTCTCCACAACTTCAAATTTTTCAGGAACATCAGGCAAACCAATTTTTCTTGCCAGAATAGTGGTTGGCGGGTTATCTCTGTAATAAACTTTAGCCATTTCCAGCCATTCGGTCCTGCCTTTAACTTCCCTGTAGAAACGGGTGATAATCCTCTCTGGTGTACGCCTGACAATCACTTCTTTCCATGATGGTTTCACTTCTTCATCCAGTTCAGGTTCCAGGTTATAGGGTGCGCTATCCAGCCAGCCATCAATTCCAAAGTATCTGCAGGCATCAATGTATGCCTTCCAGAGTGGTGGATTCTGGTAAAGGTAGATATCCCAGAAAGGTTTTCCGGTAAGACGACAGGGAATCATATTAGAAATATCAGGAGCCACTGGCACCCTATCCGGTTGCTGATTCCTCATGGCTACCAGCATTCTCTCTTTCCGGGTCATTACTTTTCCAGTCAGTTCACCTGCCGGACAGGTCCTTACTCATAGCGACCAAATTCTCTTCCTGCCTGATAGAAGGCAACAACATTCTCCACCGGGGTACAGGGAGCAAGATTGTTAGCCTCCCGTAAAATGAAACGGCCTCCCTCCATAATCCCGGACTGGCATATCCTTTTCACTTCCTGCCTGATTTGCTCCCTGGTTCCCTCCTTCAGCAACATTATTGTTGGTCCACCCCTGATTTCTACTTCCGGTCCTAACTGCTTCCTCAGCCAGGTAAAGTCCACCGGAAAACCTGTGTCAAAGGACATTACTTTCAGATTTTTTTTCAGGAAGGGGAAAAGGTGGGTAGCATCCCCGCACAAATGAATGGAAATCGGACCACCATCAGAAAACTCTTCTACCAGTCTCTGATGATAGGGAAAGACAAAATCCCTGTACTGTTCAACAGAAAGAAGAGCCACCGCGTCATCAGCAAAACCAAAGCCCGGTCTCTGGAACTGGCCAAAATCAGGTGCCTTCGGGTTCCTTTTCCAGCGCCACTGCCTGATAGCCTTCATTCTTCTGATGAGATTGGTGGTGACAAAATCCATCAGTTCATGAAAATAGGATGGGTCAGTCATCATATCCAGACAGAGATTAACCGCTCCTCTCAGTTTATAAGCCAGGCTAAGAGGTCCATCCGTACCTTCACCGGGGATACTCACCGGTGGAATTACTGGTTTACCCTCAAACTCCATTCCGGGGCAATGGTGGTGCATATAGTCAAAAAATTCCATGGCTCTTCCCAGAAGGTTCCCTGTCAGGGGATCTGGCGGTTGTAACTGGTAAAGTCTCTCTTTTTTTTCCGCCAGAATCGGTTCGGTATCAGGAACCTGCTCGCCAAAAAACCGTAACGGGCAACCCATCCAGCCAGCATCATAGGAATTCTGAAAATCCACACACAGCTGCCAGCCTTCTTCCGGTGGCCCCATCATCTGGTCGCAGAGAAGGTTATATCTTACCCATTTCTGGTAGGTTAACTGACAGATTATCTGTGCCTGCGGGCTGGTAAAATAATCCTCAAAAGTAAAACCGGTGCTGTTAATGACTGGATTAGCGAAGAGATTACGGATACTGCCACTGACTGTAATCGGCACCCGGTAAGGTCTTTTCTGGCGATAAGCTTCCCAGAGTTGCCTTACTTCCTCGTTATGTTTTTGCCAGTCAATTTTTTCCTGCAAGAAAAAGCCCATAGGTTTTCCTTACTGCCAGCAGGATTCATAGATGTGGACTATATCAGAGGCTGTAATATCTCTTGGATTATTCTGGATAGGGACAGAGACCTTTAAAGCTTCTTCTGCCAGTCTCGGGAAAATTTCCGGACAAACGCCTACCTGTTTAAGTCCTGGAAAATGAAACTCCTTCAAAAGGTTTTTGATTCCTTCAACAAAACTCAAGGCTGCTTTTTCCAGGCTGAGTTCTTGCCAGCCCGGTTCTAATTGTTTGGCTAAAGAGCCTAACTTTTCCACCACAGCAGGTAAATTGAATTCCAGAACATAAGGTAAGAGAAGACCATTTGCTAAACCATGAGCCATGCCGAAAATACCACCTAAAGGATAGGAGATAGCGTGCACAGCTGTAACCCCGGCATTCGCCAGACCCAGACCGGCAAGAAAACTGCCGTAAAGCATATTCCTTCTGACAGCAATATTACTGCCCTCCCTGAAAGCAACGGGCAAATTTTTCCAGATAAGGTTAGCTGCCTGGCAGGAGATTATCTCTGTCAGAAAATTAGCCTTCCGGCTGAGGTAACTTTCCACGGCATGACAGAGAGCATCTAAACCGGTGGTAGAAGTAATGGCAGGAGGAAGAGAAAGGGTTAACTCTGCATCCAGGATAGCCACTGTGGGATAAAGAAAAGGACTGTTAATCCCGGCTTTTTTCTGCAGCTGTTTCCTGACAAATACCGCGGTAAAAGTTACTTCACTTCCTGTGCCAGCAGTGGTTGGCACCATAATGGTGGGTAGTCCTGGTTCAGGTACTTTGTTCAAACCCTGGTAATCTTTCACACTTCCACCATTGGTGATGAGAATGGCTGCTGCTTTGGCTGTATCCAGGACACTGCCCCCACCAATACCTACCACCAGATTGCAGTTTTCCTCCCTGCCAAGTTGACCACAGGCGTCACCCTGTTCTGTAGTCGGCTCCCCGGTTACGGAATCATAAGTTACAACCTGTATCTGGCAGGAAGAAAGATGCTGTTGAATTTTTTTCAGTTTACCTGTCCGGGCAAGAAAAGGGTCCGCTACCAGTAAGACCTTTCTCCCACCGAGAGCCTTAACCTTTTCTGGAAGGAGACTAACTGCACCATCACCCGCCAGAATCTCAGGATGACATAAAAAACGAAAACTTTCCATAGTCAAAAGTCTAAGATAAAAGCTTCTTTCTGTCAAAAATTGACACGTGTGCTGATTTATCTTTAAATTCTCTTTGAGAAAGTAACGATACATTAGATGGGGGAGAATGGAAAAATTCAGAAAAAAACGTAAAGGTGCTGCTGTGAGCGAAATTCTCATAGCAGTTTTAATCTTCTTCGTGGTGGCTTTTGTTGCCTTTCATCTTGTTTCCCAGACCTATCAGAAAGCCAAGGTCGCAGCAGCCAGAGCCCAGATTGCCCAGCTGGCAGCAGTACTGGAGGCTTGCAAAGACGATACCGGACTTTACCCGGTCTTTCTAACTGACCTTCTTTCTCCACAACCACCTAAGGGAATGGAGAAAAACTGGCAGGGACCATATCTGGCAAAAGTTCCCCTTGACCCCTGGGGGAATCAGTATTATTATCGTATCCCACCCACAACTTTATTTTCTTCTCCTCCTCTTCCCCGGGTAGCCGGCCAGCCAGAAACAGTATCCTTCCCGATAGAAGTTGCCTGTCCCGGAACTGGTCGGTTAAGAATAGAAAACTATGGTATTACCTCCTGTTCTGTTTATTTAAACGGCGTTGAGGTAGTCAAAGAAACAGAATTCAAAAACTCTCCCCGTCCACAGATTATTGAAAAAGAGGTTGTTCTTCTGGAAAATAATATTCTTACCGTCAGAGCCAGAAGTTCTCCTAACAGTTACCTTTTTGCTTCCCTTTCTGGAACTGTGCCTCAGGAACGTTATTTCATCCTTGGAAGTTACGGCAGAGATAAAAAGGAAGGCGGATACGGTTTTAATGCGGATATAGAATGGACCTCTAATGTGTACCCTAACTTTACCAAGTAGGAGGAAAAATGAGAAAGTATCGCCGAAAAAACTATTTTATTAACAAGCCGCTGCAACTGGCTTTCAGCGGACTGGCCATCTGGATTTTACTTCTCGGGGTTATCCTGGCAGCCACTGCCACTTACTTTATTACCATGAATACTATCGTGGATAAGATGACCCAGATTGACCCTAAATTTGGAATCGCAGCTTATGAATTGGTAAGACAGATAAACCAGTTTTTAGGCAAACGACTAATCATCATGGTTGGTATACTGATAGTCCTGGGAGGAATACTGGAAATCATTTACCTGCACCGGATTGCCGGACCAGTCTACCGCATAGAAAAAACCTTACGCCTTTTCCTCGAAGGAAAACCTTTTGAGCCCATCCGCTTAAGGGAAAAAGATTTCTTTAAGGGGCTGGCTGAAGCCATCAACAAATTTCTCAGCCAGCAGCAAACAAAAGATGAGCAGGTGAAAAAATTTCTTCAGGAGGCTTCCCGTTACAAAGAACTGGCAAATAGAGTACAGGAGCTGGAACGTTTCCTGCACTAACTTTTTCCGGTAATCCATGGTTCAAAGTTTTCACATTCAGTGGCACATCACAGATATCTGTAACTGCCGGTGCCAGCACTGCTATCAGGATAGTTTTTCCCCTGCCAGCCAGTTGTCCTTCTCCGCGTTAGTCAAGATTTTTGAAAACATAAAGGACTTTCTCCAGAGAAAAAAGGTCAAACTTACAGTTAATCTTACTGGTGGTGAGCCACTACTTCATCCTGACTGGAAAAGACTTTTAGAGTTTCTCTCTGCGCAACCGGTTGTTCACCAGTTAGGTTTGATTACCAACGGACATTTTTTAGATAGCCAGAACTGCCATTTCCTTTCCAGATTCCCGGGCTGTAAACTGAAAATTTCCGCAGAAGCCGCAGAAGAAAAAAGTTATGAGTTTTTCCGCGGTCCTGGCAGGTGGGAAAAATTTCTTCAGGGCATAGAACAGGCAAGGAAAACAGGTCTGGAGATGACTCTTATGTTCACTCTTCTGGAGATTAACGCTGACCGACTGGAAGAAGTAATTCAGTTTGCCTGGGAACAAAAATTTCATAATGTCATCATAGAAAGATTTATCCCCTGGGGAAAAGGTCAATTATTAAAAAAATCTGTCATCAGCAAGCAAAAGTGGAAACAGACAGGCAAGTTTCTTCTAAAAGTTTGCGGCATGGAAGAGGACCTTTCTCTGTTGACACCTTATCGTGCTTTTATGCTGGTAAAGAAAAAGAACACTATCAATCTTCTCGGTGCCAGCTGCGTGTTAGGAAAAGACGGATTAGCCTTAATGCCTGATGGTACGGTTTATCCCTGTCGCCGTTTCCCCCTAACTATCGGTAATCTCAGACAGCAAAGCCTTTCTGAAATCTGGGAAAACTCCCCTATTCTCAAAATGTTACGGACAAGAATTTTCTTGAAAGGGAAATGCCAGAGTTGCCAGGTGAAAAATTGCCCTGGTTGCCGGGCTTTTGCTTATGCTTTAGAAGGTGATTTTCTTGAGGAAGATAAACTCTGTTTTCTCGGGGATTGACAAACAAAATGGCTGGTTTATAATTGTTCCGTTTCAAGAACAAGATTTCAAGGGAGGGAAAAAAGAATGGACTGGGTTCCGAGAAAGGTCTTCCTGACGAAAGGTGTGGGAAAAGATAAGGAGAAACTAACCAGCTTTGAACGAGCATTGCGCAACGCCGGAATTGCCCAGTTAAACCTGGTTAATATTTCCAGTATTTTTCCACCAGGCTGTCGTCTCATTTCCAGAATTGAAGGACTTTCCTACCTGCGAGCAGGGCAGATTGCTTTTACCGTGCTAAGCCGGAATGCTACTAATGAACCCCACCGGCTCATTACTGCTTCCATTGGTCTGGCTATTCCCAGAGACCCAACCCAGTATGGCTACCTTTCCGAGCACGAAAGTTTTGGGGAAACTGAAGAAAAGGCTGGTGATTATGCGGAAGATTTAGCAGCTACCATGCTGGCTACCATTCTGGGTGTAGAATTTGACCCGGATTCTTCCTACGATGAAAAGAAAGAAATCTGGCGTATGTCTAACCAGATAGTGAAAACAACACATATCACTCAGTCAGCTGTCGGAGATAAAAATGGACTCTGGACGACAGTCATCGCCGCAGCTGTTTTCATTCTTTAATGAGGTAGGCTATGCCCAGGGAAGCACCCTATACCTTTGCAGGACTGCCTGAAATTTCTCTCCAGAAAGCCAGAATGGTTATCTTACCTGTTCCCTACGAATGTACAGTTTCTTATCAGGTGGGGACAAAGTTTGGTCCAGAAGCAATTATCCACGCTTCGCGCAATATGGAACTGTATGATGAACAACTCCAGATGGAACCATGGAAAATCGGTTTGAAAACTCTTCCCGGGCTGCTGCCGGAAAGACAGTCCCCTGCCTGGATGGCCAGGGTAATAGAAAAAACAGTTTCTTCTCTTCTGGCAAAGGGAAAATTTGTTATCAGTCTGGGTGGGGAACATTCTATTTCTCCGCCAGTGGTAGCAGCCCACCGGAAGTTTCATCCCCAGCTGCGGGTGCTCCATCTGGATGCCCACGCGGATTTAAGAGATAGTTATGAAGGCACTCCTTATAATCACGCCTGCGCTGTCAGAAGAATTCTGGAAGGAAACTGCCCGGTTTTCTCTCTGGGCATCCGCAGTGTCAGCCAGCAGGAGATAGAATTCCTGAAAAAAGAAAAACCGCCTGTGGAGATTAACTGGGCTTATACTATGAACTCTGACTGGCCGGAAAGACTTTCCAGGGAAGCACCCGCTGGCTGTTACTACCTGACACTGGACCTGGATTTTTTTGACCCGGCGATTGTCCCTGATACAGGAACACCTGAGCCGGGAGGTTTTTTCTGGTGGGAAACACTGCACTTTCTGGAACTTTTCACAGGAAGAGAAGATATAGAACTGGTTGGTTTTGATGTCGTAGAACTAGCTCCTAAGAACTTTTTTTCCCCGGCCTGTTTTCTGACCGCCAGGCTTATCTACAAGATTATCGGTTACCTCGGCAGAAAGAAAAAATTTCTGCTGGCTTGATTAAGGAAAATTTTCTTCTGGCTTTCCAAAAAGGTGAGGCCTGCCAGTAGCTGGATTGACGGAGAGTAAAACCTTTGTCTGATAAACTGATTCAATAATTTCTGGACGCAGCACCTCTGACGGGCAACCGGCAGAAAAAATCCTGCCCTCTTTCAGCAGAACAAGACGGTCACAGTAATCAGAAGCCAGATTAAGGTCATGCAGCACACAGATGATTGTCACCTTTTGTCTCCTGTTAAGTCTCCAGAGAAGATTCATCACACTGCATTGATGGCCGATATCCAGATGGGAGGTAGGCTCATCCAGAACAAGAAGTTCTGGCTTCTGAGCCAGAGTCTGCGCCAGAAATACTCTTTGTTTTTCTCCTTCGGAAATCTCCCGGACAGAACTTTCCGCCAGAGATGCTGCATCTACCAGATTTAAACTTTCCTGGACAATTTTTTCTTCTTCTGGCGATTGCTGCCAGGGCAGGGAGAAAGGTAAATAGCCAAGAGCCACAAATTCCTTCACTTTGTAACCAAAGGTTGTCTCTACACTGGAGGGAAGAAAAGCCACCTGTCGGGCTAGATCGCTTCGTGGAATCTGAGAAAGAAGTTTTCCCCGGAAGAAAACTTTTCCGGAAAAAGGTACAAGCAAACCAAGTAAAAGTCTCACCAGGGTGGTCTTTCCTGAACCGTTGGGTCCGATAATGCTGACAAATTCGCCTTCCTCTACAGAAAGATAACAGTTTTTTACAATAGCCCGGTGTCCATAGCCACCGGTTAAATCCTCAGCTGAAATCACCGGAGTTCTGGTGCTTTTCACCATACCCGGACTCCGCGTTGGCTGGTAAGCAGTGTCAGAAAAAAAAGACCACCAAAAAACCCGGTGATGACTCCTACAGGTATCTCCAGAGGTGAAATGAGAACTCTGGCAAGACCATCAGCCAGAACAAGAAAACACCCGCCTAAAAAGAAACAACCAGGTATCACCCGGCGATGGGTGGCACCCACTAAAATTCTTACCAGATGAGGGATAACCAGACCAACAAAACCTACCACTCCGCAGACCGCTACACTGCAACCTACCAGAAGAGAGCTGGCGGTAATAAGTCTTTGCCGGGTCTGCTTAAGAGAAATACCCAGACTGGCAGCTTTTTCCTCTCCTAAACTCATAGCATCCAAAACTTTCGCGTTTGTCACAAGGTAGATGGCCACCAAAACAATAACAGGGCCGGTAATCTTTAAGGATAATTCCGGAAAGGAGGAAAGGTCTCCCACCAGCCAGAAAAAAACCTGGTAAAAGCGCTCACTCCTGGAAACTGCCAGCAGCAGAAGGACAAAAGCAGAAAAAACAAAATTAAGAACCACTCCTAAAAGAACCAGGGTTGCACCGGAAAAATGGTGTCTCTGGCTGATAGCAAGTACAATTACCATGCTGACCATAGCCCCGGAAAAAGCAAAAACCGGGAGAAGAAACCCCTGCCGCAGAATTATTCCCAGGCAAATTCCCAGAGAAGCTCCGCCGGAAAGTCCCAGAGTATATCCTTCAGCCAGGGGATTACGTAAAAGTGATTGCAAAACTGCTCCTGCCAGGGACAACCCGGCGCCGACCAGAAACCCGGCGCCAACCCTGGGAAGACGAATTTGTAAAAGAATCGTCCTTTCTACACCAGGTGTTTTGAGTGTCGGCATTAGATTTAACAGGTTTATCTCGCCTGGACCAAGGACTGTTGCTATCAGAATACAGCAGATAGAAAGAAGAAGAAAAAGCACAATACTTTTCATCTTACTTTCCCTGTCCGGAAGATAGAAACAGCAGTTTTCTCAGATATCTCACTGCCTGGACATAGCATGCGGGAGTAGGATTGGCAAAAAGTTCATTAGTTACCATGAATACTCTTTTGTTGCTGACAGCCTTAAGGTCAGGGAAATTGTTCCAGAAGTCAGGATTGCTTTCTGCTTCCATTTCCAGAGAGATAATCACTTCCGGATTTCTGCGGATGACTTCTTCCAGGTTAATAGTAAGATATTTCCCTGCCACGGAACTAAAGATGTTCTTGCCCCCGGCATCCTCAATAATTTTCTCCAGGTAAGAGTATCTGCCAGCAGTTACCAGGGGCTTGAAACCAAGGCAGAAAAAAACAGCAGGACCTTCCGCAGGTCTGGTAGAACGAAGAATCTGCAACTGGTTTTTCAACTCATTTATTAGAATCTCAGCCTGTTTTTGTCTGTGCAGCCGCCTGGCAAGTTTCCTCAGATTTTTACAGGAATCTTCAAAAGAATAAACCTGGTCCAGAACCAGTACCTCCAGTTTCAACTGCCTGAGTTTGTTTACACTCCGGGGACGGTTCCCTTCTTCAGAAGCAACCACCACATCTGGTTTTAAGGTAAGTATTTTCTCTATATTTGGTTCCCAGAGGGTGCCAATAAGCTGGCAGTTTTTTTTAATTTCTGCAGGTTCGTGAATGGTGACACCAACCAGGTCTTTTTCCAGCCCCAGCAGGATTAGATTCTGTGTGACATAGGTTCCCAGAGAAACCAGTCTCTCCCCCTGTCCTGTCAGTTGCCAGCAGAAAAAAACCAGCACACTGAATTTAACGCACCGGCTAATTTTACTGTAAGTCATAAGCACTGGCATCAGAAGATAAATCAGCCAATGTTGCGTCCTGGGAGCTCACATTATATTTGCTTCTCACTGCTTCTACATGGCCATCACAGTAAGCGACATTGGCTAAACCGTTATGCCGGAAATGAACGTTGGGGCCGAAGTAATAAGGGTCACCAGGAGCACGCAGGTAACTGTTGACAATCACCTCTTTGGTGAAAGAAGACCAGGTAGCACTATCAGTCAAAAGCACTGTCTGGGAAGGTTTAACAATCCGGCTGATTTTTACCGGCGGGTCATTTTGATTAACCCAGACAGAATAACCACCACCGATATAAGTGGCATTGTACGCATAGCCGGTATAAGGCCGGTCATAAGACTTTACCACTGCCTTGGAAGGACAGCTGAAAACCTTACCCTTCAAATAAGGACCGAGTAATCCTGGTCTGTTGCTTGCCCACCAGTCATCAGAAGCAAAATCCCAGCCAATCTCACTTGTGGTTGTCATATAGTAGGTCGGTGGAAAATATTCTTCATTATCCTGAACATAAAGAAACATCGCCAGCGTGATTTGCTTCAAATTGCTCATACAAACTGAAGTTCTCGCTTTTTCTCTCGCCTTACTCAGTGCCGGTAAAAGCAAAGAAGCAAGGATAGAGATAATCGCCACTACCACCAAAAGCTCAATCAACGTAAAAGCCTTCTGCCAGCGACTAACTTCTCTTCTCTGCACTACCACTTTTTTCCTCATTTTCTCCTCCGTTTTTTTCAAAAAAAATGCCCGCTGAAAAACGGCGGGCTGCACCCTGTTTTCTTCGCCAACCTTTCTGCTCTTCTCCGTACCACGCGGAGAAACCAGACTTTTTTCAGGGCAGGTCTTCTGACTGGAGCTTCTTCCTACTCAGCCGTCTTCCCATCCTTACGGACAGTGACTTACTGGCTTTTCGTCTGCTCTCACAGCGCCGGGAGCGTGGCTTCCCGCCTTCTTCAGGAGAAAGCAGTCGCACTTCCCTTTTAAGCCAAAGCACCCTGAAATGTGAAATATGTTACCTTTTTTCTTCTGCGGGTGTCAAGAGTTATCTAAAAACTTACAGGAAGAAAAAGTTTGACGGGCAAGAGAAGGTGTAGGAAAATAGTGAGACAAAGGGGGAAAAGATGGAGTATCAGAAGGCAAAAAATGTTGATACCGGGTATCTACAACGGACAGCCGATGACCTGCAGTCACTTCTTCGTCGGGAGACTGAAGATTATCTACGTTTTTTGATTGTTGATAAGTATGCGGAAAGACAGAAACTTTTCTGGCAGAGGGATTACTCCCGCCTGGAAGCCTACTTAAAATCAGTGGAACCTAACAGGAAAAGATGGCAGGATTGTCTGGGAGTTTTTACCCCGGAAGGAACTTATCAGGAAGAAGAAGAACCGTTTCTGGAGGATGAATCTGTCAGGGCTTTCCGGGTAAGTATCCAGTTTGCCCGCAATCTTCGTTGCCGTGCCATTTTAGCCTTACCAGCAAAAAGGAAATCAGAGAAATTACCTCTGGTTGTTGCCCAGCATGGCATTGGTTCCACACCGGAAAGGGTAATGGGTTTTCTGGATAAGGAAAACTACTACCACGGCTATGGCTATCAATTAGCAAGAGACGGTTTTGCCGTGTTAGCCCCGCAACACATAACAGGTATTGAGCGCCGTCGCTACCAGAGACTGGCTTTACTTCTGGGAGGTACTTTAGCGGGTCTGGAAATCTCCAAGTTGAAAAGGCTGCTGGATTACATAACCACCAGACCAGAAGTTGACAGTCAGAGAATTGCTATGTGGGGCATCAGTTTAGGTGGTTACTACACACTTCTTGCTCTTCCTGTGGAAGAGAGAATCAAAGCTGGAATTTGCTGTGCTTTTTTCAATCATCGTCTGGAAAAAATGGTGGTAGATGACCCCCGTTACAGCTGTTTTCTTTCCACAGAAGAAGAACATATTTTTCTGCCTGGCTGGCTGAGGGAATTCCGTGATGCTGATTTGCTCTCCTTAATCTGTCCCAGACCCTTTCTGATCCAGACAGGGAAGGCTGATGGCGTTTCCTGGTGGCCATGGGTGGTGAAAGAATTCCAGCAGGCGAGAGACCACTATGAAAAACTTGGTTTTCCTGAAAGAATACAGTTAGACTTACATACCGGTGGTCATGAGATTCGTTATGCAACAGGCCTGGCTTTTCTGAAAAAATGGCTGTAAATGAGACGGCAGGAGAAAAACTACCCTGTATCAAGGATTTCACTGAAGACCAGTTAAAGGCACAACTGAAAAATTGGTCTGAACCAGCCTTCCGTAGTGAACAAATTTTCTCCTGGCTTTATCAGCACGGACTTACCGATTTTTCCGGCATGAAAAATTTACCAGTACATCTGCGGGAAAAACTATCTCATTGTTACCGGCTTTCTACTCTGCAGATACTGGCTACCAGAAAGTCAAAAGATGGGACAGAAAAATATGTCTTCCGGTTAGATGATGGTAACTTGATAGAAACAGTGCTTATCCCTGCCAGAAAACGTCAGACAGTCTGTGTTTCCACCCAGGTAGGCTGTCGTTACAGATGTAGTTTCTGTGCCAGCGGTCAAAATGGATGGAAAAGAAATTTAACAGCAGGAGAAATCATTGACCAGATTCTCTATGTTCGTTTTGTCCGGAATGTACCGGTAAGCAATGTTGTCTTCATGGGAATGGGAGAACCATTTGATAACCTGGAGAATACCATTACCGCTATTCTCAATATAAACAACCCTCATGGTTTAAATATTGGTAGCCGCAGAATAACCGTTTCCACAGCCGGCCATATTCCCGGAATAGAAAAGTTCAGCCAGTTACACTGGCAGGTGGAACTTTCTGTTTCTCTACACGGAGTGGATGACAGCATAAGAAGTAAACTGATGCCTATCAACCGCATTTATCCGCTGGCAAAACTTCTTGGTGTCTGCCGCAGTTATGTAAAGAGAACCGGACGGCTCATCACTTTTGAGTATGTGTTAATCAAAGGTGTGAACGATGATATACAGCAGGCAAGAGAACTGGCAAGAATAACTAAATCGGTGGGGGCAAAAATTAATCTTATTCCCTGCAGTGCTATCCCGGGGGAAAAATACCAGCCACCGGAGAAAGGAACCAGGGAAAGATTCTTGCAGGAACTGGAAAAATCTCGTGTGTGTTTCACTCTTCGCCGTTCCCGGGGAAAAGATATCCAGGCAGCCTGTGGACAGCTGGCAGGAAAATATGTTTCAGGCAATAATCTTTGACATAGACGGAACCATTACCAGACCGGTAAGTTCCTGGCGGTATATCCACGAAAAATTGGGGAAATGGGATGTGTTAGCCTGCCGGTACCAGGAGATGTTTGCTGCCGGCCTAATCAGTTACCGCCAGTTCTGCCAGCTTGATGCAGAGCACTGGAAAGGGTTGCCGGAAAAAAAAATCAAAGAAATGTTCGCAGATATTCCTTTCACCAGAAACGCCGTCAGATATTTAAAAAAGTTGAAAAAAATGGGGCTGAAACTAATTGGCGTTTCTACAGGACTACAGTATGTTGTCCACCGGGTGCAAGAGGAAGTACCTTTTGACGCCTGGCTGTGCAATCATCTGTGCACAAAAAACGGGATATTGACCGGTAAGGTAAAAATTAACATCGCTCACGGGAACAAAGATAAGGCTACAAGACGCCTTCTTCAACCTTTCCAGGTTAAACCCTCCCAGACTATCGCTGTGGGAGATAGTGAAGGTGATGCCTGCCTGGCTAAAGTTTGCGGATACCTGATTGCCTTTAACTCTACCAGCGAAAAACTTAACCATGCTGCTGATTATGTTTGCCGGACAGATGATTTCCGGGAAGTTTATGACTGTGTCAAAAACTTACTCTTCTCAAAGAAGAAAACATAAAATGCACATCAGCAGGCAGTAAAACCCAAACCAGGCAAGATATTTCTGGACTACAATTTTTTTCAAAAGGTAAAGGCTCACAAGACCAAGGATGAAGGAGACAGAAAAACCAGCAGAAAGAACTGAGACCGGTACACCGGTTAGATGTCTTGCTTCCAGGAGAGCGGCTCCTGCGATAGCAGGAATTGCCAGAAGGAAAGAGAAACGGAAGGATTCCTGGCGGTTAACTCCGGTAATTATAGCTGTGGCAATAGTACTGCCGGAACGGGAAAGACCTGGAAGAACAGCCAATCCCTGAACCAGACCGATTAACAGTGCCCTTTTTCTGTCTATCTTTCTACAGCCGTCCCGGCGGGAAAAAAAAAGCAGAATCCCGGTGGCAAGATAACAGACACCAATTACCGGTAAAGAAGAGAAAAACTTTTCGTGAGGTCTGAGCACCAGTGCCACGGCTGCTGTTACAAAAGAAGCCAGAATAATGTTAATAACTAAATGAAACTCTGCAGTGTTTACTCCCTTAAAACACAAAGCCCGCCAAAGAAAAACAATGTCTTTCCAGAAGAAAATCATAATCACAAGAAGTGAAGCCAGATGAAGAAAAACATCCAGGGAAAACTGACCCGGAAGGTGAAAAAAATGCCTCAAGATAACCAGGTGTCCAGAACTGCTGATGGGTAACCATTCCGCTACACCCTGGACCATTCCTAAGAAAAAAGCCGCACGGACCATCAGGGAAATTTCCTTTCTTCTGTCTCTACCAGAAGTGCCCGGTAATTGAAGTGGCTCACCGGAATCCGGTAAGTACCACCAGCAGGAAGTATCTTTCTGTCCGGTGCTTCTGCATCCACCACTTTTTTCACCTTCAGTTTTCGCAGGCCAGACCAGTCCACAACAACATCTTTTCCAGTATCATTCAGGATAATCACCAACGTCTTTCCTGGGCGCTGATATAGACTGCAGTAAATTTTTTCTCTGGAATCTGGTTTAATCTTATAAAATTTTTCCTTTTCTGCCTTCCAGAACGGCACCCACTGACAGTCAGGCTGGTTCCAGCCAAATTCTCCTAACATCTTCAACCCCTGGGCTACTATTTTGTGGCTGGAAAGGTAAGGGTTCATATCCAGGATAAGATGTACTCCCAGCCAGTGCCTGGCTGCAGATTCCACTTCTTCCGGACAGTTCTTGAGCCAGGGTTCAAAATTATACCCCGGGGCTGGACCAAGCGGACCAAGGGTAGAACCAACAAAACCGTACTGGTGTCCCATAGTTTCCGCTATCAAATAACCTATCCCGAACATGGTCAGATGCCTGCTGGCAGGGTCAGTATTGGCTTCCTCAAAATCCCAGGTAGCAGTCGTGAAAGCCATCGGACCAGCATAGGTGGTACTGGTATTATGAATGACAATAACAGGCTCTTTCTGTCCTTTTTCCTGCATTAAGGTGTAAAGACGTTTCCATAACTCCCGGTAAGCAAAAAGTCTGCCTGTAGGAAGCCAGCGACCAGTCTCATCCTGATAACCACAGTCTGTAACAGGGTTAATCTGACCCTCGTTCTGGATTTCATCAAAATACCAGTAATCAATCCCCAGTTCCATGCCCAGATTAAAACACCACAAATCGTAATCAATCCGGCTCCTGGTGGCGGAGATTCTTCTGCTGGCGTAATAAGGAGCCCCGGTTATTTCTCTCTTCCTGACATCATCCGTGGTAGGTGACCACTCCCAGGCATAGTATCCTGGCTCCTCATGGGAAAGAGAACGAGACCGCATATCTGTGTAAACCAGGGTATTACAACCATGGGCTTTCTGGGCAGAAGTTCTCTTCTTTAATTCTTCAGCAGCCTGCTGGTTCAAAGGTCTCAGATGAGCAAAGGTATACCTTCCGCTGGCTGGTTCATTCTCTTTCTCCTGACCGAAGAAGGTCCAGTAGGTGTTGCCTACCCAGTAAAAACGCGGGAAATTCTGTTTCGTCAGGCTGGCAGAAACCAGACCAATGTCTCTTGCCCAGGAAGGTCTGGGTTTAATAGGTGTAGCTTCTAAGGCAAAGACTATTTTCCTTGGCTCTTTGTTTTTCCAGAGAACCGGCCGTGGCTTATCAATCAGGTGCAGAACCACCTCTACCTGACCAGGTCTGCGGTAAACATTGATAACCGGAATACTTTTGTCCTCTGGCAGACTCCAGCCTTCAGCCGAATCTGCCCACCAGCATAGTCCCCTTTCATAATCTCCCAGCCAGAGATAGCCAATCCAGGAAGCAGGCATCGTCCAGTTTAAGACCTCAGTAGAAGAAAAGATTTTTCCCTGGTTCCCTGGTAGCTTCCTGGAAATATTACTCCGGCAGCCATCACCAGCAGCATGGATAAACTGAGCATTTTCTTCTCTAAACGGGATGATTAAATCCAGCCCTTCAATCAGAGAATCTTTCTCTCCAGTGATAACCACTTCATACTTCAACATTCCGTCGTACTCAGCTAAAAGATTTATTTCCGCCTTGACTTTTTTCCCTGAGGCTTTCCCGGAAACTTTGACCTGAGAATCAGTGACTTGCGTGAAAGAAAGACTTTCTCCCTTCAAAGGAAATCTCTTACCACCAGATTTTTCCACCAGAACAATCGGTGAGGAAAGTATCTGGCTGCCAGCAGTTTCAATCCTGGCTGGCAGGCAACTTTTATCCAGATGATAAACCCTGTTCCAGACAGCAACAGTTTTAACCTTCTGGTTAATTTTTACCGGTGTCCAGGGATAAAGAACCTTACTGGAAATACCAAGCTGGTTATGTTCAAAAGGAAACTTTTTCTTCTCTATAAAATCTTTAACCCGGGTAAGGAGCTGGTTATTTTTATCAAAAAGCCAGGCTGTTACTTCATAGTTTCCTTCAGGCAGAGAATCTGGAAGCTGGATAATAGCCTCAGCTGCCTGGTTATCAAACTTATTGGTTTCCGCCTGGACTAATTCCTGGCCTGTAGCAGTTGAAACCTTAAACCTGATAAGACTGACCTTATCAGGATTTTCCAGTCCACCAAAATCAACCACTGCCTTCACGCGATGGAAATAAGGATAGAACCAGGATTCAAAAAGAACTGGTTCTTCAGGCAAAGGTTTTTTCTCCCCCCAGATTGGAGTTCTTGGTGCTTCTATTTTATAGATACCTTCGTAGAAACTTCTTCCTGACCGGTCAAAAATGGTGATAAAAAGATACTCTGTTTTTCCTGGCTGGGGTGTCGGTGTCTCCCAGGAGAAAGAACCTTTTTCCCCGACCGGCAGGGATAATTTCTTTATTTCCTTTCTCTCTTCCGTTGTCCAGCCAGTTAGTCTGTCCCTGATAACAAACTCTGCCTGAAGATTTAAATCCTTAGCCGTGGTATTCCAGACTGAGATAAAAGGACTGACCTTCCCGCTTAGCACCTCGCCCATACTTTTCACCTGCACCACCGGAGATTTCGAATCAAAAACCATTTTCAGGTAGCGGGCTCTTTCCCGGAAAATATCACCCAGCTGTCCGGAAAAGTAGTAAACTCCAGGAGCACCGGGAATACTTCCCGCGTAAAGTACACCCCAGGATTCTCCTTCCTTTATCCTTGCTTTTGGAAAGGAAGAAACCGGGGCGCTCATTTCTATACTCCAGAAACCATCAGCATAAAAATCCTGGTAGTTCCATTTCACATCATAAGGAATGTAGCCTCCGATGCGCTGACTGTAACCAACATTTTTATATCTCTGGAAGGGATACATCATCGCCTGTACCCAGTTAAAATCTGGATGGCAGGGATGCGGGTCAATCAGGATTTCAAAATGGCTGGTAGGACCACCACCAGCCAGCCTTCTGGGAGGTTTATCAAAAACTTCCTGAGGGTGGGTCTGCATCCTGGCTGCTATGTAAATGTTCTTCTCATCATAAGCAAACCAGTACTGCACCAGAATCGGGTCCAGCCCTCCTTTCCGGTAAGGAGCAATACCAGTGCCCAGAAAAGCCTTTTCCCATTCCCCTGGTGAAATAACTCCATCGATAACAGGTGGTTTTTCCACTGGCGGCACACGCACCAGAGGAGGGAAAGAAGCCTCAGGTATCTGAGCAAAAAGTACACGGGTAGTTAGAAACAAGACTGGTAACAAAAACCTTCTCATTGTTGCCTCTCTATTTTCCCTCACATTTTTCCGGCTGGGTATAACTGCGGATAACAATCAGCAACCTTTCACCGGCCTATCCAGTACGCCGAACCTGGCCACTTCCAGGGAAACTGGGTGTAGGCTGTATTAGGGTCTGAAGGAAACTGATTTTTAGGCCACCATTCCACGTGTCCGTCCACAAAGAGCATATTCAACCCACCAGAATGTCTGAAGGCAGTGGCAAAGTTCCAGTATGGGCTGCCGTAGAGTGCACCCATGACATAGGCCGGGTCAGAATCTCCTACATGCATTATTTTGTGAGGATAAAGAATCCTGTCCCGCATTGCCCAGCCAGCAGAGTAAGGACTGGAAATCCAGTAGTTGAAACTGTAGTGGTGCTGGTTGGCGCCCATATTATACGGTCTTCTCTCAGAGGGACAATTCCTCAACTTCCGGAAATCTGCTCTCATGGAAGGGGAGAAAGTCCCGTATAATTCCAGGTACCGGAAAGGACTCATGGAAAACGGTGGCATCCTTCCTGGCAGAAGGACATTATCATAATCAATGGAATACATCTGGAAGATAAGGCCTAACTGCTTCAGGTTACTCATACAGACTGCTGCTCTGGCTCTTTCCCTGGCTTGACTTAAAGCCGGCAAAAGTAAGGCTGCCAAAATCGCAATAATGGCAACTACTACTAAAAGCTCAATTAAAGTAAACCCATTCCTCCTCATTTTGTCCTCCCGTGTTATTCTTGCTGCTGTCAAACAAACACACTATTTTCTCCTTTCACCTCCCTGTTATTTTGCCTGTACGGGAAAAACTGAAAGGATTAACGGAATTTGTAAAGAAGGTCATCACCGCCAGCAAGAGTCTGGCCGGCATTGGTTTCCATTTTCCCGTTTGGTCCGGCAGAATAAATAATCATTACCTTTTCCGTGGAATTATAAGCCACCAGATAGGTATGGCCCCAGGGGTCAAGTGGAGTACCGTAGGCTACTTTATCCATCATCCAGCCAGTCGCGGCTCCCGGGTCTGGTGTAGAACCCTGCTGGTCAGTATAAATACCCTTTTCCTGGAAAACCTGATAGGGTCCATCCCAGGGATGACCTCTGGTTAACTCACTTTCCTCAGATGTTGAATCTTCATATTCCCCGCTTAAGTTACCAGCATAGCAAACAGTGTAGGTTCCGTTTATATCAGTGGAAAGCCCAGTCCCATCTGCCACGGGATAACCCGGGTGGGTCGCTTCAGCCAGGGTTGTATCCTTTAGGTCACACAACCGCACATACCAGCCAATATCGTTTTTCACCATGGTCATAATACCAGCCAGATTAGCCATTTCCGCTCTTGCCTTATCTACCAGAGCCTTTACCCTTGATTTCCTGATAGCCGGAAGAAGTAAAGCAGCCAGAAGCGCAATGATAACCATAACAACTAATAGCTCTGTTAGAGTAAAACCAGCCTTTATTTTCTTTTCACTCATTTTCCTCCTTAGCATATCCCACTCATAGTTCTCCCCAGTCATTCTTTTCACTATCGGTGTCCACTACCACAGAATATCCATTTTTCTGACAGGCAACATTACCCATAAGACCACCACCACTTCCAGTATCATCCACCGAGAACTGTATCATCTGAATAAGAACCCACTGGACTGAGCCGTCCAGATAAAGAGTATTAATTCCCCAGGCATGGTTACCGGTTTTCATATCAGTATCTGCAGGCAATCCATAACTTCCGGGAGTACCTTCGGTGTTATAAACTCCCCGGTCACTCACTATAGGTACAGGGGAAGAACTTTTGTTGCCTGTGGAAAGTCCGAAAACAAAGGCATAACTGGCATACCAGTTGTTTTCATAACCATAACTAGCTGGATCAGATGAACCATTATCAGTGATATCACCGGTCGGCTTTTTCAATCTTCGGGCCCCGGAGGCAGGACACCAGAAGGTTCTGGCTGTTTTAATGTAGTGGGGATAAATCGTGGACTTTGCTGGATTGGCTGGATAAAGACCTTCCTTATCAGCCGGAAATTTTTCATACCAGTCATCCGCATACATTTCCAGAGCCATGGCAAACTGTCTGAGATTATTCATGCAGGTAGTCCGCCTGGCTCTTTCCCTGGCTCCACTTAAAGCCGGAAGAAGTAATGCTGCCAGCAGGGCAATAATAGCAATGACCACCAGAAGTTCTACCAAAGTAAAACCTTTCTTCATCAATCACCTCCTTTCTCGCCGCCACCTCCACCACCGCTTTCGGTTAACCCCATGGCTAACTTAATCAAGGGTAAAAACAGCGCAATGACGATGAACCCAACAATACCGCCAAGAAAAACAATCATAATCGGCTCCAGCATAGAAGTCATCGCTGCCACCGCAGCATCAACCTCAGCTTCATAGGCATCAGCCACTTTTTCCAGCATAGCATCAATGGCCCCTGTCTCCTCACCAACCGCAATCATATTGGTAACCATAGCAGGAAAAGTCCCTGTCCTGTTCATCGGACCGGAAATACCCTCTCCTTCCCGAACCCGGTTTCTGATTTCGTTAATTGCCCTGGCAATGACATCATTGCCTACCGTATCTCTCACAATCTGAAGAGAAGTGAGAATCGGCACACCGCTGGTGATAAGGGTAGCCAGAGTTCTGGAAAAACGGGCAATTATCGTCTTTGCCACCACAGGTCCGAAGACTGGCACCCGCATCTTAGCCATATCTATCCAGTACCTGGTAAACTTAATTTTACAAAGAATTTTGAACACGATAACCAGGGCTATGACTCCGGCGATAATCAGATAAAACCTCTGGGTCATCAGATTGGAGATTTTAATGAGAAGCTGGGTGGCTGCGGGTAATTCTCCTGCCTCCATCTCCGCAAAAATGTTAATAAAGGTAGGCACAATCTTTAACATGATGAAGGTAAGAATACCAATAGCGACAACGCATATCACCGCCGGATAAGCCATAGCTGACTTGATTTTTCCCTTCAGTTTGGCTTCTTTCTCCATAAAGTCAGCCAGCCGGCTTAAAACCACTTCCAGCGCACCACCAGCCTCACCTGCCCTGACCATAGCCACATAGATGCGGGGAAAACTCCTCGGATGTTTAGCCAGAGCTTCTGAAAAAAGAGCACCACTTTCAATATCATCAGCTACCTTACCCAGAACAATTGCTGCGCCACCCCGACGCTGTTCTTTCAACACACGAAGAGAACGAAGTAGCGGCAAACCCGCACCAATCAAAGTAGCCATCTGCCGGGTAATAATGGTTAACTCTTTCGATTTGATAGCCGTGGGACCTAAACTGAGATTAAGGCCACCCCCGCCTGCTGCCTTTTTTGCCTTAGCAGCAGGTTTACCACCTGCAGCAGGTTTTTCCTTTTCCACTCTGGCTGGTTCTACTTTGGTGACAAAATAACCCATTCCTTTCAGTTTAGCCAGAGCTTCCTGGGCATGACTGGCTTCAATAGTACCGTTCAAACTTTTCCCACCAGCATCAAGAGCGCTGTACTGAAAAACAGCCATTTCCCCTCCCTTCCCGGCAGTCAAACCTGCCAGGTATGCTGCCAGAGAGAAGTTTAATATCCATGAACCTCCCTGGCAACTTCCTCAATACTGGTGATACCTTCATTTATCTTTTCTAACCCATCCTGGAGAAGCGTTCTCATTCCACATTCTTTAATGGCTACTTCCCGGATTTCACCAAGAGACCGACCGGAAATAATTGCTTCCCAGAAAGCCGGCCCGGGAGTAAGAATCTCAAACATTCCTGTTCTTCCTTTATACCCACCCCGGCAGAAAGGACAGCCTACCGGTTTATAAAATTTCATCTTTTCTGCATGCTCCGGGGTCAGCCCCAGCTGCAGTAACTCTGCTGGTTCTGGACGGTATTCCTGTTTGCACCTGGGACAGAGGATGCGCACCAGCCGCTGAGCAATAACCCCTTCAATGGTAGAAGCTAAAAGGAATGTTTCCACCTTCATATCTGCCAATCTTACAATGGTGGTGGGCGCATCATTGGTATGTAAGGTACTTAAAACCAGGTGTCCGGTGAGAGAAGACTGGATAGCCATCTGGGCAGTTTCAAAATCACGCACTTCTCCAACCAGGATGACATCAGGGTCCTGCCGGAGGATACTGCGCAAACACTTAGCAAACGTCAGTCCGATATGCTCCCGGATAGGTACCTGGACAGCCCCTTCCAGCATGTATTCTACCGGGTCTTCAGTGGTAATCACCTTCACATCAGGTGTATTAATCTTGCGTAACAAAGCATAAAGGGTAGTAGTCTTACCACAACCAGTAGGGCCGGTAGCTAAAATGATACCGTTAGGTTTACGGATGAAAGAATTGACAAGTTCCATGTCGCGTTTGGAAAGTCCCAGATTTTCCAGTTCAAAGATGGTCTTACCCCGGTCCAGTACCCGGATAGCCAGACATTCCCCGAAAACTGTTGGGACAGTATTAACCCTTAAATCCACGGCCCGTCCCATCACTGAAAGTTCAATGCGGCCATCCTGGGGTAATCTCCTTTCAGCAATATCCATACCAGCCATAATCTTGAACCGGCAAAAGAGCGCAAAGGAAAGCCCTTTCGGTGGGTGTACCATGTCATAGAGAACCCCGTCCACCCGATACCTTACCCGAAAATCATCCTCGAAAGGTTCCAGGTGAACATCTGAAGCATTATCCCGGACTGTCTGGAGAAGAATTAGGTCAAACAGTTTGACTACCGGTGGCAAAGAAGCGATTTCTTCCAAACTGGTGATGGTGGCATACTCACCCTGACTGGCAATAGTTTCCAGCTCTTCCATTTCTTCTACGTCCTGGGAGAGCCATTTGATAAGGTCATCAATGGTCTCCATTTCCTTGCCGTAATAAGTCTCAATTGCTTCCCTGATGTCATCACTATCAGCCAGCACCATTTTGGTCTTATATCCCAGAACAAAGGTAATATCATCCTGAATATTCAGACTTAAGGTATCACCTGCTGCCAGAGTCAAAACATTATTTTCAAATTTGATAGGAATAACTTCATAGGATTTTGCCAGGGCTGAAGGAAAAACCTGAATTGCTTTCTGGTCAATGACAGTATTTTTCAAATCAATCATCTCTACTCCAGCCTGCACAGAAAGGATACGTTTTAAGTCCTTCTCCGAGACATAACCCAAATCAACCAGGATTCTTCCGAGAAAATGACCTGACTTTTTTTGCTCTTCCAGAGCCCTGGCAAGTTGCTCTTCGTTAATCAAACCATTGTCTATCAGCATCTCTCCAAGTCGTTTCTTTTCTGCCATAAAACACCTCACACCTTCTTTTCCATAACTTCCTTTAGATCTTTTTTCAGCAGGGCCGGGTCTATAGCGCCTTCCGCTGCTAACTGTGCCCTGGTCTGCTCCGGGTCATAACAGTAAATCATGACATCTTCAAAACTGATTTTCCCTTCCTTAAAAAGTTTCATCAGGCAGGCATCCAGAGGGACCATACCATACTTGGCTCCAGTTTGAATGTCAGAAAGAATCCGGTAAGTCTTCTTCTCGCGGATAAGGTTTTGAATGGAAGGAGTAGCCACCATAACCTCAAAAGCAGCAATCCGACCGGGTTTATCAATACGTCGGAGGAGAATCTGAGAAATGATAGCCAGGATACTCACGGAAAGCATGATACGAATCTGTTCCTGCTGTTCTACCGGGAAGACATTGACAATACGGTCAATGGTTCTGGTCGCCCCGGTAGTATGCAGAGTTCCAAAGACTAAGTGGCCGGTTTCAGCTGCGGTGATAGCTGCTTCAATCGTTTCCAGGTCTCTCATTTCTCCCACCAGAAACACATCCGGGTCCTGACGCAGACCTCGCCGCAAGGCTTCTGCAAAAGTAGGCACATCTACCCCTAACTCCCGCTGGGTGACAATACTTCTTTTATGCTGATGGTAATATTCAATCGGGTCTTCTACCGTAATGATATGTTCATCCTCATTTTCGTTTATCCAGTTAATCATACTGGCCAGGGTAGTCGTCTTACCAGAACCGGTGGGCCCTGTCACCAGGATTAGTCCCCGGGGTTTGGTTAAAAGATACTCCATGGTTTTTCCATCCAGACCAATCTGTTCAAAGGTGAAGAAGCGGAAAGGAATCAGACGTAAAGCCATCGCTACATGACCCCTTTCTCTAAAAACGCTCACCCTGAACCTGGCAAGGTCTTTGAAAGCAAAACCAAAGTCTGTACCACCAACCTTCTGGAGTTCTTCCTGATGGTCTCTGGAGGTGATAGCTTTCATGTAATTAACAGTGTCCTCTGGAGTTAATGGTTCACTATCCATCTTCTCCAGCCCACCTCTGGCACGCATCATAGGTGGCAGTCCTACATTCAGGTGCAAATCAGAAGCATCTTCCTTGACAATCATCTCCAAAAGTTCCTCTATCCTTTTAGCCATCTTATTCCTCCCCTACAACACTGAAGACTTCTTCCAGTGTGGTCAAACCACGTCTTACCTTTTCCAGACCATCTTCCCGCATCCCGGTCATACCAGCAGCCTCAGCTGCTTTCCTTAACAGGTCCGCACTGGCTCTTTTCAAAGCCAGGGTGCGCAGTTCCTCATTCATAATGATAACCTCAAAAATGCCAATACGACCGAAGTAACCGGTAAAATTACACTCATTACAACCTTTGGGACGGCAGATATTAACATCCTGTCCATCACTGATACCTAAAATAGTCTTCATCTTTTCATCAGGTTCAACCTTTTCTTTGCAGTAGGGACAAAGCACACGCACCAGACGCTGCGCCATAATACCCTGCAGGGATGAAGCCACCAGAAATTGAGGGACACCTAAATCAATCAGCCTGGTAATCGCGCTGGGAGCATCATTGGTATGTAAAGTACTGAAAACCAGGTGTCCGGTTAAAGCTGCCCTTAAAGCAATATCCGCTGTTTCAAAATCACGTATCTCACCAACGAGAACAACATCTGGAGACTGACGGAGAAAAGCACGCAGTACTGAAGCAAAAGTCAAACCGATTTCTGAATTAACAGGAGTCTGGTTGATACCTGGTATTTGATATTCCACTGGCTCTTCTACAGTCATAAGTTTCCTGTCCGGGGTGTTGAGAATCATCAAGGAAGCGTAAAGAGTAGTCGTTTTTCCGGACCCGGTAGGACCGGTAACCAGAACCAATCCTCCAGAATACTGCAGCAGTTTACTCCATCTTTCCTTATCCCGCTCCAGAAATCCTAACTGGTCCAGACTCTTGAGCATAGAAGTCTTATCCAGGATTCTCATAACCACACTTTCCCCGTAGATTCCTGGCAGTGTGGAAACCCGAAAATCAATAGGTTTGCCACCTATGTCCAGCATGATACGACCATCCTGGGGAAGTCTCTTTTCTGCTATGTCCATCTTTGCCATAAGCTTGACCCTGGCAATCACAGCCCTTTCTATGCGCTTGGGAGGAGAAACAACTTCGTAGAGCACCCCATCAATACGAAAACGAACCCGGAAACGTTTCTCTAACGGCTCTAAGTGGATATCGCTGGCTCTTCTCCTTAAGGCTTCTACAAAAATCAGGTTGACTATTTTTACCACAGGAGCCTGCAAAGCCAGCGCTTCTTCATCTTCCTCCGTCACTACTTCCTCGCCAGCTGTTTCCATTTCAATGGTGGCACTGCTGGCTTCCTGAAGCATTGCAGTTAAATCCTCCATTTCTTCTTGGCCATAGTACTTTTCAATCAACTGGTCTATATCCCGGGAAAAGGTAATCAAAAACTCCACTTCTTTTTTCTCTTCAGGGGTACTGATCATCTTGCTGAAATAATCACTGGCTAAAATGTTAATGGGGTCGTCAGATACTAAAATAATTTTCCCATCAGGCCTTTTCTCCCAGGGAACAACACGGTGAAGCTTCACCACCTTGGCTGGAAGAAGAGAAACGAGTTCCGGGGAAATTTCTCTTGCCGGAAGCTCCTGCTGTACAATTCCCAGCTGGAAGTAAAGCGAAGTAGAAATCTCACCAAAAGGAAGGAGCCCCTGGTTCTGAAAAATTTCCTTCAGGGGGCGACCGGAACTTTCCTGCTCCTGCATAGCCCTTTCCAGGCTTTTTCTGTTCCACAGACCCAGATGCTCAATGATAGTTAAAATTTCCTTTTTGCTTGGCATATCTTTCTATCTGTATTTTACCTTTTGCCAGGGTAACGCTGTCAACCATTATCTTTTTTCCAGCCGCTCTTTCAAGGCCCGGGTCAACCATTCAGAGATAGTAACATCATCCTCAATAGCAGCATGTTTAACCTGCTTCATAAGCTCTACCGGTAAAACAAAGGTGTACTTGCGAGTCACTTCTTTCCTGGTACTGCTTTTCTCTGTCACTTCAAACAATCTTTTAGCCTGCGGTCCTAACCGACTCATTAGTTTTCTCCTGGTTTCCGCTTCCGAAACTGGCAATATTTACCCTGTCAGAAGGAGTAAATTTTTTAAGACGTTGCCGAATCTCTCTGGTCAGCCGGGCATAGTTTTCTGCAGCCACTGAAGAACCGGCATAATCAAAAATAGCCTTACCAAAAGAAGGTGATTCCCGCAACCGACTACAAATACGAATCTCTGTCTGAAGCAACAAACTCTTAAACTTTTCCTTCAAAAGGGAGAGACTTTCCTCCGTCAGCCTTAAACGGTAATCTACCATATTAGGTAAAATTCCCAGAATTTCTAAATCCGGATTCAGTTTTCTCTGGATTTGCTCCAAAGTTGTTAGAAGATGAGAAAGACCTTCCAGAGAAAGATAATCACAAAGGACCGGAACAATCACAAAATCCGCTGTACACAAACCGTTAACGGCTAAAAGGGAAAGAGAGGGTGGACAATCAACGAGAATAAAGTCAAACCCGGACAGAACCTCTTCATTTTCTTTCAGTACCCTTTTGAGGAAAAACTGATTTTTCGGTCGTCTGACCAGTTCCACTTCTACATGGGCTAAATCCGGGGTGGCAGGGAGAACAGAAAGGTCAGCAAGATAGCTATCCACCATCACCTCTGTTAACCTTGCCTCACCCAGCAGAAGCTCAGCTGTAGTTGGTTCTTCTGGTTTCAACCTGAGCCCCAGGCTGACTGTAGCATTACCCTGAGGATCCAGGTCAATAACCAGAACCCGCTGGTTGTTTCTTACCAGTCCAGCAGCCACATTAACACAGGCAGTAGTTTTACCTGTACCGCCTTTCTGGTTAGCAAATGCAATAACTGGCATAGTCATTATTATTTTATCAGAAAAATGCCTTTTCTTCAAAAATCTGCCTTTTTTCAGGACGCCTTTTTCAGCAAAGACAGGGCATTTTCCCCCAGTATCAGGCTTTTCCGGTCATCAGGAAGAGATAATTTACAAAAAAGTTCCAGACAGGCACCCTGGTCAGCCCAGGGTGAATCTGTTCCGAAAAGGATATACTGTTTCGGATGATGAGTAATCAGATAGCGACTCCTTTCTATGCCCAGATATTCAAGGGAAAAAGAAATTTCCATATAAACCGGTTTGCCCAGCAGATGTTTTTCCACCTGGTCCCAGTCTTCCCAGGATCCCAGGTGTGTGGTCACCAGCAACAAATCAGGGATTTCTTGAAAAATCCTTGAAATCTTCTGCGGGTCTGCTTTCCTGATTCTGGGAAAAGCAAAATCAAAACCAGTGTGTAGAACCAGAATGAGTTTTTCCCTGGCAACAGCCTCAAAAAGGGGTAAAAGTCCTGGCTGGTCCAAATCAAAATTCTGGTAATAGGGATGCATCTTCAAACCCAGAAAACCAGCCTGCCTGATTGCTTTTATGTGTTTCTCCCAATCAGGGTCATCAGGATGAAGAGAAGGAAAAGGAATGATACGATTACTTTTTATCTCACTGGACCATTTCAGAATAGAATCAAACTGGGCTGGCTTGGTGGCAATGGAGCAGATAACACTGCGGCTGATGCCGCATTTATCCATGGAAGTTAGCAAGGAGGAGACTTTACCGTCAAGATAGTAAGGGATATTACCCTGTTCCGATAAAGCCTTCATCGCCCTTTCTGCCAGACCGTCAGGAAACGCATGGGTATGAAAATCAATTATCTCCATAAGTTACAAGGCTATGAAATACTGAAAAAGCTGCCAGGCAATAATCATATGCCCCAGCGGTGCAGGATGGACTGCATCCGGAGCAAGTTGTTCTGCCTCAAAAAATCTCAACTGTTCCTGGAAGATTTCCTGAAGTTTTATCAAACCAGTTCCAAAACCCTCACTCATCTCTGCGACTACCTTGCGGTAAGGCTGAAGATTCTCCAGTACCAGTCCCCGCCATTGATGACCGGTATCTGTAGTTACATAAAATGGTTCCAGACAAACCAGACCGCAGTCAGGTAACTGTTTCTTGGTGACAGCAAGAACTTCCTGGTACCTTTGCCGGAAATTATCCGCGGTATAATCCTGCCAGTTTTCCACTTTCCTGAGAACCCGGTGTTCATCGTTGATACCCACCAGAATGCTTATCCAGTCAGGTTTGTGGTAGATAACATCATCCTGCCAGCGTATCTGCAAATCTATCAGGGTATTGCCGCCAATACCCTTATTAATAATGGTTATCCGGTTACCAGGCAAAGCTGCCTGAAGAAGATGATGAAAGAAACGGACATAACCATTGCCTAAAGGAGCAAACTCTCCCCTTCTTCCACAATCAGTAATACTGTCACCAATGAAAACTATCTTTTGCCCTTCCTTTATCTTCACATTTCTCCTTTCTGTTTGTTTTTACTTTGTTTTTGCCAGGATAGCATTTACTATAACGGATTATAAATATTTGTCAACAATGGAATAACCTGCCTGACTGATGTTGACATTTTCCGCGGACTGGTGTAGATTTTTTTCAGAAAATCATTTCCTGGTGACGGGTCTGCAAGAGAGAAAAAAGTGGATAAAAAAGGCCGGAAGATAATTATTTCTGAACGGAGGGAAAGGATTATGACTGTCAGGGAGGTTCTCGACCGGGTCTCCATGCTTCTGGCAAATGTAATTGAATCTCGTGACCCATACACCAAAGGGCACTCGGAGCATGTTGCTGAATTGACTGTGAACACAGTGCGGTTTTTGTTCCCCAAAACTTTTTCTGACATGCAAATGGTAACAACAGCCGCTCTGCTGCATGATGTCGGTAAAATTGGAATAACCGAAACAGTATTGAACAAACCGACACTACTGACAGAAGCCGAATTCATTATGATTAAATCTCATACTATTTTAGGAGAAAAACTTGTTAAGCCGTTATCGCTGGGAATCGTTTTACAGGAAGCAATCCGGTTTCATCATGAGAATTTTGATGGTTCCGGGTACCCTGATGGGCTGGCTGGTAACGAAATACCGCTTATCGCCAGGATAATAAGACTGGGTGACTACTTTGATGCTCTGACCAGTAGCAGGCCATATCGTCCAGCAATGGGATTGAACGAAGCACTGGAGGTGATGAAGACCAACCACCACTGCTTTGACCCTGAAATATTTAAATTCTTTAGAGATAATATCCTTCGGCTGACAACGCATCCTAAGTTCAGAAAAAGATAAGCCTTCCGCAGGATTTTTTCTGAGGAAACTTACTATCAGACTGGCACTTTCAGACGAGAAAGAACTTCAGGATTTATCTTTTTACCCAGCAGGAAAAATTTTCTCTCCGGATACC
>Ga0185342_1000098_pt1 | contig 50290 bp, 58 predicted proteins | sample ConPoolayeEmetaG_FD_128045 | JGI IMG/M metagenome (GOLD analysis project Ga0185342, IMG submission 128045) | Hot spring microbial mat communities from California, USA to study Microbial Dark Matter (Phase II) - Cone Pool mat layer E metaG... ... | reverse complement strand
GGCATTTTATTCAATATTTCACGAAAAACAAACCAGCTTTGGAACATTCGTCCCAAGCCAGAAATTCAATATAATGATCTCTATAAAAGTTTGTAAGGAGTATTAAAACTATTCCTGTCCTCTTTCTTTCTTTCGATTTTGATATCAACTTTTTGCCAGCTCTTGCTGGTTTTCTTCATCAGCCACAAAATGATCAAAAGACCGCCGCAAATAAGCATGGGGAAACCAAGGCCTTTCGAATCAGTCAGGTAACCGAAAATTTCGTTGAAAAAGTCCATATTAATTGATTAGGATGATGGCGATGAGACCACGGGCGACTCGCCTTTGTAGCGTAAACCCAGCAGGGAAAAAATGAAAATCAACACATAGAAAATAAAACCATAAAGGCAAGCGGGAATGCCGTAGGAAAAAGCATCAAGCCAGCCAATTTCATAAATAGCCAATCCCCCGGCAAAAACCGTGCCAAAAACGCCGATACCGAAAATCCACTTAAGTAACGGTTTCTTGTCATGCTTATTTAAAGTGATCGCCGCGAAAATGGCTTCTATCAAAAACATAAAAAATCCGTAAACGCAGGTCGGCAAACCTAGAATCTCCACGGTTTTGGCGCCACCGCATTTGATCAGGGCTTGCTCACAGCCAGAGCCCCACAAGTTAGTGTAAGACAGATAGCCAGAAAAAATCATCCCTCCTAAAGCTACGATCAGAACGATTATTGTCGCTGTTTTGTGTCTCATAAAATAATCTTTAGGTGTTGATTTTAAAAGTTGAAAAGGAAATTGGAGATTAGAAGCTGGGGAATTAACTAACTTCTAACAACCAATGTCCGACTTCTTACTTCTTCTTGGCAAGCCCCCTCTTTTTCAATTCAGTTTCAATTTCATGCGCCAGCCGATTACCAATACCCTCAATCTTCTCCAGACCAACGAGCCAACCATGGGCGTAAATTTCATCAAGGCTGCGATCCAGTTTTTCTATGACCTTGGCGGCGCGGCTATAAGCTAAAGCCCTAAATTTATATTTATCACCCTTGACAAACAGAATATCGCCCTTGGCCTGAAAAAGCGCCGCTATCTCTTGGTTAATATCACTCATAAGTTTCTTTAAAATTTAAAAAAACAAGTCCCTCTCCTTATCCATCTCTATCCAATTCTGTTGGCCATCATCCCATTTGTATGCTTTCATGGTGTGCACTTTTTCGGTGTCCGAATAAATATATTCTACGGCAGTTTGGGAGCCAATTCTTTTGGAGCCGATAGCTTTTTTATCCAAAACCAGGGGCTTGGAAGTGCGTTCAAGCTTCATCTTACCCAATGGCCCGTTAAAAATAATATACTCAATTTTTCCGGGGCCAGGGTCAAGTTCGGCCATATCATGCTCCAAAACGTCAAAATCATCCAAAATACGCCCGACTACTTCTTGCCATTTCTCGTCATCCATAAACTTATATCCTAATTAACTTCTCCCATTTAATCTTAATAGTAAAATAAATCATTAGTATAGTCAAAACGAAAACAACAACACCGGACCACCAGCCCCCTTCCTGACCGAACCAGCTCTGGATGACTGTTAACGAATATTTACCGGCCAATGACATGGCTGTGGTCATCACCAGCTTACCCAAGGCATCGGGAATTATGGCTTTCCAAAACGGATATTTTATAATGCCCAACGGAATCAATATTATGTCGTCGGGTATGGGTGTCGTCCCGAAAAAAAATATCAGCCACGGCGTTAAATGAGGATGTCGGGAAATAAATAAATTAATTTTTTTAAATTTTTCCTGCTGCTTTTTGGAGACCAGTAACCCGGCCCCCCGGCCAACCCAATAGCCAATAACTTCTCCTAGGCCGGCCGCCACACCAGTAAGAAACCCCAGCAACCAGGGATTCAAACCTAAACTCCCCAAAAGAAACAAAACAGTACCATAGGGAATGGGTATAATCAGCGCAGCATTACTTATAGCCGTGACCACAAAAGCTCCCCAGTAACCCTGACGCAAGGCAAAATCATGTAAACGGCTGGCTATCTCTCCCAAACTCTGAGCAAATGACGGTAACCAAAGATAAAACACCGTCGCCAAACCGATTAAGCCGAAACTGACCAATAAAAAAATTTCCGGGCCTTTTATCCACCTACGCCTCATGACTTTTAATTAGAAACTTATTAGCCTTTTCCAGAACCTGTCGTGAGTTGATAAAAGTGGCCTGCTTTTTAGCTGACTCAAAATCCAGCCATTTATAAGCCGTATGTTCTGCCGATAGATTAACGGACAAAGTGGGACTTCTGGCTAAAAAATAAACCGCCTCTTTGAACCTTGGTTTTGGTTGGCCTTTTTTCCGATAAAACCAGGAAATTTTTTCCTTGAAGCCGGGTAAAATTTCTAGACCTTCAATTCCAGTCTCCTCCTTTATCTCGCGCCGGGCGGTTTGTTCGTCATCCTCGCCAAGCTCCACATGCCCCCTAGGAAAATCCCAATGTCCGGGAATATACCGAAGCATCAAATATTTTATCTGATTTTTTTTCTGGTGATATATGACTACTCCCGCTGATCGTTCAGGTGGCATAAAATTTTTAAGAGTGGACATATGCGTTTATCGCTGAATGTGTACCAAATTCTCATCATCATATCAAGTAAAGTCAGTACATCTATGTTTAAAGGGCTTAAGCAATGATAGAAACCCCCCCTGATTTCACGCGATGTAACAAACGCGTCATTACCACTAAAATAAAATCAAGGCTTAATGACTAAATACTATCATTTTTGCCCTGATTTTCCAAATTTGAAGTATATCTTTTATACCAGCAGCCAAATAACTACAGCAATGATAATAACCACCACTAGAGCGATAACCCAAGCCATGGCCTTGTTTTTTTTCGGCTCCTGAGACGCTGGTTGGGTCGGCTGCTGCATCGGTTGTTCTCCGTTCATAATATTAGCCTTTCTTAATATTTATATTCTAAATTCTGATCTAGCTAAAATTATTTTAGCTTAATAATGGAACCGTGTCCAGGAATTATAAAATCAGCTAATTTCAAGACCTTGGCCCGACTTTCCTCCAATAATTTTTGATTTTTGCCATACAAATCTGGACTATGGATATCGATTCTCTGTTCCTCACCGTCACTCCACCAAAATACATCACCGCTGACAACTACCATACCCTTGTCGGTCGGCGCTACCAACGAACAATGTTCCGCGGCATGTCCTGGCGTATGCATAATGGCCAACTCTGTATCAGGAATAAAACCATCATGCAGAAACATTTTATCGCCATTATACACCATTTCATAATCAATGACTTTGGCAATCGGAAACCAAGCAACACCATAGGCGTGATCGAGATGGTAATGAGTTAAAAAAACATACTGAATATCTTCCGGCTTCAATCCGACTTTTTGCAAACCCGCGGCCAAAGCCTCCTTGGCCATCCCCGGATCAACAATAATATTTATATCTTTTTCCTGCACCAAAACAGCTGAGGAGCTGGCTCGCTTTGCCTGGTCCTCTTTGCATACATACCCTTGAACTAATATTTCAATTTTAGCCATAAATTATTAATCAATATCATCTATTTTTATTTTACCACTAATACCTAGCTCACAAAAGTTATAGATGTCACTCGATATAGAAGTACGAAATCGTAATGTTATGTATGGTGGGCGACCGAGGCCTTTGGACCTTAACTGACAACCGAGGCAAAAACGCCTCAACTTTCAAAACTTATGTAAATAATTAACTTTCCGATTTTTTTGATTTAAAATATTTTCTTCCCAGCAACTTCTTAGGCAAATAATCCTGTCGTCCATTCTCCTTAGTAAAATCATGTGAATACTTATAACCTTTGTGATATCCTAAATCTTTCATCAAATCAGTCACGGCATTACGCAAATGTAACGGAACGGGCTCATTCAAGGTCTCCTTAACATCTTGTTTAGCTGCCATTAAGCCTTGGTAAGCGGTGTTATTTTTTGGCGCCAGAGCTAAATAAACAGCACAGTGCGCCAAATTAATCTGACACTCCGGCAAACCGATCAAATCACAAGCCTGCAGGCAAGCAATAGCCAGAGGCAAAGCATTCGCATCAGCTAAACTAATATCTTCGGAAGCAAAAATAACCATCCGCCTGGCAATGAAAAGCGGATCATCACCTCCCTCAATCATTCTATTCAGCCAATACAAAGTTGCGTCGGGATCGCTGCCGCGCATGGATTTTATAAAAGCGGAAATGACGTTATAATGCTCCTCGCCCTTTTTATCATACTGTAAAGCACGATGCTGCAGAGCATCTTCCATGGTAGAGAGATGAATATGTTTGATCCCCTGTTTATCGGCCTTAGTCACTTTGACGGCTATTTCCAGGGCATTCAGGGCTGTCCTGGCGTCCCCATTAGACCCCTCTAAAAGCAAATCTAAGGCTTTAGGCGCGATTTTGACCCGAAACCCGCCTAAACCACGAGTCTTGTCCAATAGGGCCTTTTTAACGATTTTAGAGAGTTCTGGTACTCCGTGCCTATTCATCACGAAAACCCTAGACCGCGACAGCAAGGGTGAGATAACCTCAAAAGAAGGATTTTCCGTAGTCGCGCCAATCAGGGTAATCGTCCCATTTTCCACATACGGCAAAAAAGAATCCTGCTGTGCTTTGTTCCAACGGTGTATTTCGTCCACGAATAAAATCGTCCGTTCATTGTACAGCTTGCGGCGCTCAGTAGCTTCTTTGACAATCTGCCGCAGATCAGCCAAACCGGAACTGACGGCGCTGATCTGCACAAAATACGATTTTGTTACTTTAGCGATAAGGCGAGCCAATGTGGTTTTCCCCGATCCAGGTGGTCCCCAGAAGATGATGGAAAATAATTCGTCGTTCTCAATAGCCCGGCGCAATAATTTTCCCTCCCCAATGATATCTTCCTGCCCGACAAAATCCTCCAGCTTCTCCGGACGGATGCGATCGGCCAACGGCGCCTCATACTGCAAACGATGTTCCAACTGGGCATCAAATAAATCTTTTTTTGACTTGGCATTCGTCATACTAGGCATATTTAGCCAATATATATTCGTCTTTTAGTTTGCCATTCTTTTTAACATGTTGAATCAGCAGCCCCTCTTTTTTAAAGCCGTTTTTTACCAACACACGATATGACGCGGTATTATTAGTGAAAACATAGGCGTAGATTTTCTTCAGTTTCAACTTATTAAACCCGATTTTCACCATCTCAGCGACTGCCCGTGACACAATCCCCTGTCCGCGATATTCTTTAGCTAGCCAATACCCAAGTTCCGCCTTATGGCCTTTTTCGATTTTCACCAAACTAACGCTACCGGCCAGTTCGTCGTCTATGTCAATAACCAGATGTAAACCCATTGATGATCTCTGACGATATTGGGCAATCACCTTTCTAAGAAATTTTCTCGCATCCCGCACTGAATATGGATAAGGGATATTCATTGTGTATCGATAGATACTCCAGTCATTTATTCTCCGTGCCAGAATTTTATCGTCTGATTTTCGAAACGGCCGTAATAAAAATTTTGTTGCACTTCTCATATTATTACTTATTTCTTCTGCCATTTAACACTCCGTAATAATGGGCCGTATAAATCCTCTTTCCAATGTATCTCCAAAGACGACCTTCTTTTTTCCGGCCGGTATGGTTTAGCCGTAAACTGAATGAAAGGCACCTCCTCGATCAGAGCTAACGGTCTGCACTCGCTCCCCTCCCCCATGACCAGCATGGCCGCACTGGCCAAACAGTCAGCCACATCCACTGTGGACATTTTAAACTTCCGGCCGAACAGATCTTTCTGACCGCGATAATCTCTGATGGGGACGAAACCAAAATAGCCTAGGGCCACGCCCATGACACCGCGTCTGAGAGGTACGGTATGACTGTCAATAATCAACACTCCAAAATTTTTAGTTTTGTATTTCCTCCGTAAAAAATTATGAATTTCCCTGGCGGCCTTATCCGGTCGCTTTGGCCAGAGAACATAATATCCATCCGCGTTTGATTCATCAATTCCGGCCGTGGGAATCAATATATTGTTTTTTATCGTTAAAACTGCCGCCCGGTTTGGCGTCATCTCCCGCGGCAGATAGCGGTCAGCTTCTTTTTTTATCAGCTCATCCTTATGCAGCACTTTTGATTTTAAAATGCACCGGCCCTGATGCAGGCTGACTACTTTGGAAGCTACCACCACAATACTCCGATCGGGCAGATGTTTGATGTACTTATCAATAACCTCAAATAAGTCATCCTTCGGCAGCCGCATTAAACATGTTTTTATGGCCTTGACTTTCATAATCACCTTAATTTTACCACTTTATTACTACTTATAAAAACTCTTGACAAATTTCTACAATTTTGTTAATATTTCCAGTTGTATTATTATATAATATTATATAATTTTTAATTTTAAATCCTTATAATCTTTATTTTTGCCAAATTCCATGCTAATATTACCCCGAATTAACGGGGTATAGCGCAGTTGGCTAGCGCGCAGCGTTCGGGACGCTGAGGTCGTGGGTTCAAGTCCCACTACCCCGAGATTTTTATAAACAGTGGTTTGCATGGATTAGAAAAATGTTGGCAACCCATTATTTATAAAAAAATAATAATAATAAAAAAACCAAAAAAGGAGGTTACCATGGATCAGCAGGCACGTTTTTTAGCGGCATTAGGTGATCCTAATATACTATCGCCGCTGAGGAAAGGAAAAAAAACTGCCCCTATCTCGTCTCCCCCTATCTCACCTGAAGAATGCAACAAACGAATGGCTGATTTTCTAGCTCGGGCGGGAGACCCGAATAGACCGCTACCGTCAATCAGAAAGAGAAAAACTTCGGCTTTCCCGCAAAAAAATTCCCAATCATTCCTAAGCCGATTATAAATCGGCCAAAAAGCCGAAAGGAGGGATTAATTGATCTTTACCAAAGCCCCCTAAATTAGCATCACCCAAATACGTCCTTACTCATTCTGAAATTTCTGAAATTTATATTGCTAATTGTAGAGGGGAAAATGGAAAATAGTGTTCCAAAAACTACCTTAGAAAATCTAAAAGTTCGCACAGGCTCAGGTGGAATAGCGAGAATTCCTGTATTTTTCTACCTGAATGGCACGCCCCTGGCGGGCAATTTAGTGGGCTTTGATCACAACAGCGCTCTGATCTGGACTCCTCAGGACAGACGAATGCGTGTCCCCAAGAACACACCGGCCAAAATTCAAATAGAATCCTAAAGTTATTCCCCGCCAAACACGTTATGTCATAATGAATGGCGGGGATTTTTATTTGAAAAACTTACCTAAGCACAACCAAGGTGGGTGTTTTTGTGTTTGAAAACTAACAGTTCGGTGGTAGTGCCAGCGAAGGATCGAGGCTCATTCGCCTAATAGCAACCTCTGGTCATGAACTTTGCTGCAGTTTGAAATCAAAATAGCTATCAAGCTCCACAGCCTCAATCATTTCCGAAGATGAGCTCCTACCCCAGCACCTCCTAACCGCAAAGCATTATGGCCATGCCGCAGATACGCTCCAGTAAAAAAGTATTGATCTTATGGGGCATCGCCGAAAACCCTTTCTGTTTCGGCTTGCGCGGCTCCTATGCCTCACAACAAACACGATAGCCAACAGCCTTAAATCAGTGGCAATTTTTTCCAAACAACTACCCAATTTAATACTCAACGGCTTTGATGTTTTCGTCAACCCAGCGATTTATCGGCTTGCTTAGGTCAAGTTTCGCATATTTTGGCGAGAGGATAAAATCCCTATACCCACTCTCCTTGCTTTTGCCGCCGTTGGAAAAAATAGTCAGTAGCCGGCCATCAAATAATAATTTATAGCCGCGAGCGGTGTATTCATGGGAACGAACTAGTACCGTGCCGCCCACTGCGGACATAAAATCATTAAAAACCTTTTTACCGAACAGGAAGTAACAACCGCGTTTATAATTGTGAGCATAATTATCTATTTCTTCCGTAGGATCGTTCCAGCGCATTTCGACAGCATTTTCCTCGTCCTGAAGATCATAAAGCGTGTTAATCGATGGAGTCGGCACGCCGCCATGAAGGGCGACTAAGCCGTTGCCGGCTACAGCTACGACCGGCATTTTTTCGAAAAGATCATTGAACTCGTTGAATATCATCTGTCCGTCTTCAAAACCGAACTGTTTAAGGCAAGAACCAAAAAAACCGTAATATTGCCCAACATTAACTTCTTCATGATTGCCGCGCAATAAAATAACATTTTTAGGATAAAGTCTCACTAGCGACATAATGGTTTCAAGATTTTTAATATCCGCCAGACCCCGATCAGCATAATCTCCCAGAAAAATTATTTTAACTTCCTGTCCCTTGTTGATTTTTTCCACAAAATTTTCCTGACGAACTATGGCCCGAACCGCCTCGGAATCACCGTGAGTATCACCGATGATTATTGCCTCGCCTTGAGGCGGCAAATAAACCACCGGCCAATCGCAAAACATCTTATCTGATTTTATCTGCCATATTTTCTCCTTCAGCAAGCCACGGCCGGACTGTTGCTGCTTTTTGAGCAAATATTCGATGGACAAAATATAACTATACAAATCTTTGGCCGTCCGGCCGGTGGTAAATAAATCGTCCAGTTTGTTCTTTTTGTCTAAAACTGATTTCATGGCCGAATGATCTTTAGTTTTTTAGGCAATATTTTGATAAAAAAATTTTTTGAGCGCTCCGGCAACTCGCCGTCGATCTGAGCCTGAAGAAAATCATCAGCCAAAATGTTGATATTCTTTCCGGTTAGGATATGAACTACGGGTAAATTAACATGACTGCCTTTCATGAATTTGGGGATTTGCCGCAAAGCGTACAGCTTGCTGGTTTTATCCACGATGCAAATATTGAAAAAACCATCGTTGATCTTTGCCCCGGGGGCCACATTAAAACCTCCGCCATAAGTCGAACCATTGGCCACGGCCACGAAAAAAATATCTTTGTCAATCGGCTCATGTGAATCTATGGCTATGCGCACCCTGTGAAAACGATAGCCGAACAAAGTACTCAAGACCGACAATAAATAACCTGCAAACCCACGACCGTATTTCATAAACGCTCGGGCGTGCGCTGCCACTTCCCCGTCAAAACCAACGCCAAAAGCGTTAAAAAAATATACTTTATTATTCAACAAACCCACATCGGTATAAGCCACTCGGCCGAAAAACAATTGCTGTAAATCCTTTTTTATATTTTTGGAGTAACCCAGTTCCTTGCTGAAATCGTTGCCAGATCCGGCCGGAATAATGCCCAAAGCGGCTTGAGTATCTATCAAGCCATTACCCACTTCGTTAACAGTGCCATCACCGCCGACTGCTACCACCACCTCATAACGCCGGGCTGCCTGGGCAGCCAATTCAGTGGCCTGCTTTGGCGCTTTGGTTAATACTATTTCATAATTCACGTTTTGCTGTGCGCAAAAATTCTGAACCTCGACAAGACGAGAAATATGCTTTCCCCCTCCAGCGGCCGGATTCACAATAAAATAATATTTAGAGAACATAACCCGACAAAATTACAAAAATTCCTTCTCCAATTACAATTTTTTTACTAATTCAATAGTTTAATTATAATGCTTCGTAATTACATCGGGTTCACGAAATTTTTTTGAAAATTCCGTTAGCCAATCCATCGCCTCAATTATACTGGCTTTATCAGGAACATTAAAATCACCACCAGATTTACGAAATGCCCGACGAACAATGGCCTCAACATTACTCTTGGTCGGCTTCTTTACCCCTTCTGACCAAAAATCTTTCAGCACCGGGTTTAACGACTCATTGGTTACATGGTCATGTGCCTGCTCAAAACAAAGCACAATAGCATCACGCACCATTTGCGTGGTTATTGGTTTTCCGGTATCAAGACCATAAATTGTAACATATAAGCATACTTAATATTTATTAACTATATAACATCAGTATACACTAAAAAAGGCAAAACGTCGCGCCTGGAGGCGGTAGTTTACATGTATTCTCCCAAAATCTGTAAAACGGCGCAACATCTGCTTCGTGATAGTTAGGATAATATCGTTATCTTTTCTCCGAGACCAGGAATCGAACCTAGATTACCAGGGCCAGAACCTGGTGTCCTACCATTAGACGATCTCGGAAAAAAAATAACGATAATAAATTTGAATAAATTTTTAAATATCGGCTGGGATGTTACTGCCGGGAAAACAAATCAATACTAACAAAAAAAGCATTGTTTGACAACCCTCTTTTGAAAAAATTATTTTTCCAGAACGACCTCGCCGCCAAAAGTCTGCAGAACATTGTTCAGGATGTTGTTTGACTCGGTCGGTTCGGAAATTGATTCAACAGTATTTTTTTCAAACTCTTCCTGGGAGACAATAGTTGTCTTCACTACCACCCCGACACCCAGAACTTTGGCCATAGTTTCTTCCACGGCGGATTTTATTTTCCTGTCCTTAAATCTATCCGCATGAAAATTATAACGAAACCCGATGTTCAGGCAATTACTCTCTATCGATAAAGGGCACCCGACTTTCAAAGATAAGGCCAGGGAATGATTGAGTTTTTGCAATTGTTTTATAATCTTTTGCCAAGCAACCCTGACTTGGGCTATCTCTAATTTACCACCGGTTTTGGTCTTAGTGGCCAGTGGTATTGTAGTCGGCTTTTTTACAGTCTCGTCGTCTTTAATGCACTCCGACGGCGGTTTTATTACCGGAGGATGAGTTGATTTGACGACATTAACTTCGGAAACATTATAGTCTTCTATAATTTCCAAAACTGCCAATTCCAGGGGCAATTGAATTATCGGAGAATATTTGAATTCTTTGGATTTAGCGCTGAAAATCTCGATCATCCGGGTCAACTGACTAACTGTCACAAGTTCCAGTTGTTTTCTCAAAATTTCTTTGTCTTTTTTATCTAGAACCATATTGTCCGACTCGCCCAAAGCGCTACCGAGTTTTGTCAATAAAATTTTTCTGATAAACTCAATCAAATCTCGGGTAAAATCCTGAAGGTTTACGCCCTCATCAACCAATTTATTTATGACAACCACGGCTGACGGCGCATCATTGTGAACCAGATAACCGAACAGTTCGAATATTAAATTAGTATTCGAGCGAGGTATGACCAAAGACGCCATAGCTTCGGTAATATTTTTTTCTCCTAAAGCCATGAGTTGCCCGAGTAATACCTCAGCGTCCCGAACTGACCCTTCTGACCTGCGGGCAATTGTCAGTAAAATCCGCTCATCAACATTTACTTTTTCGGCTTTGCAGAGTAACTGCAACCTTTTGACTAATTCATCAACACTGACCCGTTTAAAATCGAATCTTTGACATCGGGAAATGATGGTTTCCGGTAAACGATGGATTTCCGTGGTGGCTAAAATAAAAATCACATGTTGCGGCGGCTCTTCCAGCGTCTTCAGCAAGGCGTTGAAAGCCGAAACGGAAAGCATGTGCACTTCGTCGATGATGAAAATCTTAAACTTAGCTCGTTGCGGGGTAAAACGGGCGTTCTCTATGATGTTTTCCCGAACGTTATCCACGCCGGTGTGCGAGGCGGCGTCTATTTCGATCAAATCCATAGAACGCCCGGCAGAAATTTCCTGGCAGAAATCGCAGGAATTGCAAGGCTCAGTCTTCTTTCTGTCCACGCAATTAATAGCCTTGGCCAAAAGGCGGGCCATGGTTGTTTTACCAACACCACGTGGTCCGGCAAATAAATAGGCATGAGCTACTCGGTTATGCTCAATCTCGTTTTCCAAAGTTATTCTGATAGAATTTTGGCCGACCAAATCCTTAAAAAACTGCGGACGGTAGGTCCTGTATAGGGCCTGTAACATAATAAAAAAATCGCACAATTTTTATACGATTACAGTGTACACCTATATGTAGGAGAAAGCAATATATTTTTACAAGCGGCCAGAAAAGTGGCTAGCCTAGGTCTTCGATTTCCTCAACTCGGCCAGATTCTTCGGGTTTGGGCTGATCTTGGCCGACTTGCTGCTGCTTCACGCGAGCTGCGACTTCCGAGGCCTTAATAATATTCTCTACTGCGGCCCATTCGGACTCCTTGTCCTTGGGGACAAGTATCACTACCTCATCGCCTGATGCGCCTTTAAAATAAGTTATGCTGGCCAGCAACACTCGGTAAGCTTTGTCGCCTACGATTACCCGAAATTCATCGGTGGTTTCATCCTTGGCCAATATTCCGACAATACGCGCTCGCTCCACCGGGCCGATCTGTTTGTATAAAAACGTACCGTCGGCTTTGATGGTGAGTTTCAAGGTGTCGCCAACAACCAGTTTAGACTTTGAAGCATAATTAGCCGGAACGCTATATTGCTTACCATCCGGACCGATCATGTTCTGTCCGTCAAAAACACCCTCGATAATTTTTTCTTCGCCCTCTACGCTTTCTTTGCCCACCTCTCTGGCTTTGTCTGAAACCTCAACCGCTTCGTTATCCTTATGACCAATCAGCTCTACCAAAAGCTGTCTCGCACCTTCCAAAGAGATATGGGCTGTATCCAATAATTTTTTAATTTGTGATAGTTTATTTTGTTTTGCCATATTTGGTTTTTCCGCTTTTATTTTGGTAAGTTGGTAAGGTGTAATTTTACTTAAGGTTTGTCTGGCTGTGTTGTGTTTTATTTTTATTTTACTTTATTTTATTGGGGTTCTATTTTGCCTTTTTAGTGTACTAAATAGACAAAATTTAGTCAACCACGTAATAATAAATTGGTATTGACCTGTCGTCTAAACGACTTATTGCCCGTGGTTGCCAATCGGGCAAAGAGAAACTATAAGAAATAATTCGCGTGCCCTTTTTTAGCTCTTTTTTGAACTTTGGCGCAAGCTTCTTCATGGCCATGGGTGTTAAAAAACAAAAAATTATTTTTGCCTGTCCGAGGTCGCGCCGCAGAAAATCTGCATATCTAATCTCAACCCGTTTTGAAAGACCAAGAAAAATAATTTTCAATTTAGCCAGCAAGTACAACAAAAAAGACACTTCATACCCGACAAACTGGGCTTGAGTGTTATTGGCCATGGCTGCTATAACCCGGCCATCACCGCAACCGAGATCATACACCAAGTCGTCGTCTTTAATCTGCGCCAGCTGAATAATACGATCTATATCCTTCTTAAAAACAGGTAACCAGGGAGCTGCCCTCATTCCGGCATAAGCCGCAGTGCCAAACACTAAAAAAATCACCAATAAAATAATTACATACATGACTGTTAAAGACATATAACTTATTTTATCGCCAAATTTTATTTTTGTCTATGCCTTATTCTCCGCTACCCACGTGAACCTCGTTTTAAAAAGATCAGTGAAAAGACAAAAAATGAACAAGTATTTTCTTGTCATCCTGGGAGAATATCCTGACTAAGCGCTGACTATCCCCCCTCACCACGACCGTGATAACTTCGTCAAGACCATCCGAATTGGTGTTTGTAACAACAAAAAAATCACCCCTAAATGAAAACATGAAAGCGGTATAACCTGAACATAAAGACACAATAATTTTAATTCAGCTCACAACAACTCACATAAGACTCGACACCCCTTCTCTCTCCCAAATTAACTACTTCAACGGTATTCATCTTCGCTTCATCAGCCCAAACTAAAAAAATCATAATTTAATAAATAAAGGTAATGACCGGTTTTTCTGATTATTTCGGAAAAAGCCAAATACTATGGCTGCGCCCAAATAAAAACGACGAATACCATGACGGCTGTCCCTACTTTCTGCCCCCTGGACTTTTTAAGCTGTAACTGTCTCAATTTTTCAATTCATGGTCTTATTAGACTTAAAAAAATTTCAACAGCTTAGGCATGAATATTTAATTAAAAATACAAATTACCTATTGTAGTTGACAAATGACCGACCTACAAATTCCTCCCGCCGATCGGCTGCCCCTGGGTCGGGATCGGCTCGCCCAAACGGGATTTTTCCAAAATCTCTGCTTCAACAACTTTGCGGTCACGACCGTATTTCAAACGTGACAGCTCTACGATTGCTTTGGCTATCTCCGGATTACCCGGCTGTGGCGGATATGTCTGCATATTAAAAGGCTTAGAAACCGTGTTATCTATAAGCAGCTTCACGTTAGCCGTGTACATTTCTACGTTGATGACGTCGTACTCGGTGAAGACCGGGGCGAACTCCTGGGCCAAGGTTTTGGCATCTTCCACGCCGCAGCGGAAAGCAACCATCGTCCCGACATTACCAAAAACAGCGTCCCTAATCTTCGTATCGTTGTTTTCACGAACCAGCTGACTGATGTATTGATGGGCAATGGTCAAGTCGAGGCGGTACTTCCTGGCCTCGGACAAAATAGTGGCGATGCTGTCGGTCACGAAATTCTGAAACTCATCAAGGTACAGGTAAAAATCGCTTCGTTGCGATTCCGGCAAAGCGGCGCGTTTCATGGCCGCCATCTGCAGTTTGGAAACGACTATCAAACCCAGTAAATTACTGTTGACTTCGCCAGTCGTGCCTTTGGATAGGTTGACCAGTAAAATCTTCTTATTATTCATGACGTCCTCAAAATCAAAACCGGATTTGCTTTGACCGATAATATTACGCATCATCTGGTTTTCCACGAAACGGCCGACTTTTGAAATCAGATAACCCAACATTTCTGATTTATGGAAATCCGAAGTCTTAGCCATCTCTTTTTCCCAAAAAGCCCTGACCACCGAATCCTTGACCTTTGTCAATTTGTATTTCTGAAAAGCCGAATCAGTGAACATACGCGGTATTTCCGCGATGGTGCCGGGATATTTTTCGTCCTCCATCAGGGTCAGCATAACATTCCGCATATTATGCTCAAACATCGGTCCAATCATCTCGGGCGGGAATAATTTATAAAAAATGGCAATCATCTCCTGAACAGCAAAATCCTTCTCCTCCAGCGTCTTGGCCTCCAGCATATTTAGACCAACCGGCCGTTCCATATCCGAGGGATTAAAAATAATAACATCCTCAGCCCGCTCTTTTGGTATATGGGGCAAGACAGAGTTAATCAAATCCCCATGCGGATCAACCACCCCGACACCTTGGCCGTTCTGGATATCCTGAATTATCATATTGGACAGCAAGACGGATTTGCCTACACCTGACTTACCGATTATATAGACATGTCGACGACGGTCATTTTCCTTGATCCGCACCACGGTTTCCACTCCCCGATAAAGGTTGCGACCCAGAACCAACCCTTCGGTAGGCATGTTGGTTGGGGCCGGAGCTTTCCGAGCTTGTAACCAACGGATATTTGGAGTTTCAGTAGTGGGCAGAGGAAAATGAAAAAGACTGGCCATCTCTTCGGAATTCAATATCATCTTTGCCCGATTATCAAAATTTCGATAAATAAAATCTTTAATAAGCTTATCTTTGGACCAAGGATCTTTTCTGCAAAAACCGTTACCATATTCATAAAGGGAATATTGACTGAAAGAATCGACAATATCGCGCAGATGCGCCTGGACGATTTCCCGTGAAGTACCGGACACGACTATTCTGATGTTGACTTCCATGCCTGCTTTGGCGGTTTTTTCCTCAAGACTTTTGGAAATTTCTTCGTCACGTGGGGAAAGCTGTATCGGTCGTTGTTCTCCTAAGGAAGTTTTCTTTCTAGGAAAAAACGTCCGAAAAACCTCCAGGATAAATCCCCAAACACCAGGCCGACCCAAAGCTTCATTCAAAGTCTTACCGCGGTGCATATCCCGGGCCACTCTGGCGCCCCAATAATGCCATTGCCTTTTAGCCGACCTGACCACGTATTGAATCACCGCTCCTTCATCTCTATCGATTTTGGAAAGAACGTTAGTCAGGGCATTTAAAGGGTCAACGTCGAGCTGACGAAAAGTGCGGATAGGAAAAATATATGGCTTGCGCAAGCGCAAAGTTGTGGACATAATTGTGCTTTGCGGTTTGAAAATATTATAATCCTCCACCTCCTCAATCTGCGCTCGCGGATATTGAGCATTAATGTGCTGTTCCATGTAATCGCGGAAATAACTAGGCACGGCCACGTAAAAACTGATCAAACCCTGATTGGCTACAATCTCTAAAGAAAAATGATCATGTCGGCCACCCATGACCGTCCCTAAACCGCGCTGGGCCTTCATGCCGCCCAGTATAGAAAACCAGGCCTCGGGTATAGCCAGCATTTCAGCCATGGTTTTCGCCCGTTCTCCCGCTGTCTCTTTTATCTCCGACTCTTTGGGCACGGTCACCAAAAGTATGATCTTGCGAAAGGCCTGGGGTATAGCTTTTTCTCCACGGACGTATCGTCTCAATAAGAAAAAAACCCCAATCAATAAAATCAGCGCCGAAACACCAAGCAGGGTGATGGGAAAAATTGCATTACTAAAAATACCGGCCGATGCCACTTCAGTTTGTCCTCTCGTCTCTATTATTGGGGCTAAGCCCTCTAGGACTAACATGTAAGTCAAAAAATATTATTTTTGTTTGAATTTTTGTTCGCGCATGTTCAATAGCCGGTCGGTTTTAATTTTCGCTTCCTGTTCCAGAAAAAATTTATTGATTCCCGGCAAAAGCTTCAGCCAATCTTTAATCAAATTTAATATTTCTTTTACTCTGATCTTTACGTCTTTTAACAATTTATGAATCTTATTAGCCGCCTCCTCTCCTTTTGCCCGAAAAACCAACTGTTGCTGGGGCGTCATCGATAAATAAAGCTCATCCAAATGCTCGGACAAAATGGACTCAATTCGAACAATTTCGGGATCTTTGACCTCCGACATGGGCGGCTGAACCGGCCTTGAGGTCACTGGGGCGTATTTTTGTCTATCCGTCTCCCCTTCAACTTTCTGTTCAGCGCCTGACTCTGGACGGATTTCAGGGGCAACCTCGATTTTCTTTTCTGATAATACCTCGGGAAGTGATTTTTCCGCTGTTTTGGTTTTTTTCTCCGACTCAAAAATATCCTCAACGATTAAAGGACCCCTCTCTTTCTTATCGACATTTTTTATGTCAGTCATAATATATTGTTACATATTTAATTATATCACATTTTGACGCAAAATTCAAGTTTTTACCCATGAACCCTTCTAGTACCTTTTTTTATTGACAAATTTAATCAACCGTGCTAATATTCAATGTCAAAAGCAGAAAATCCATTTTTTTGGAGGTAAATCATGAAAAATAGATTGCTCCTTTTTATCGGCGTCTTATGGCTGGTTGCGCTATTATCCGGATGCGTGGCGTCATTTCGCACTGGCGGAGGAATATTCGTGCTGACGCCATCTTATGAAGATTACTTTTTTACAATTACTGATGGCAAGACCAGCAGGGAAATTTATCCCATTGGCGACGTCATCAGCATTGAAGAAAAACGTTGGTTGAATTTCAGAGTCAGTGGCCGGACGTCGATTATCGGCGATACAACTATTACCCCCGACCACTTTACTGTCGATTGGCTTGGCTCAACCAACGAGTACCGAGCCGACGCCGTCGTTTACATTGAAGCTCCGCGCTCCAGCAAACACGGACAAAGTTCGCTGATTATCAGGATGTACTATCGTGAAATAATCACCGTCTACGATATTTGGAACCAGCCACACCAGGAAACACGGGTGAGAGGAAAACCAAATTCCTCACGAATTTTCAAGATAGTTTGGTGAAATACCAAAATAAGAAAGGCGCCTAGGCAAAAAGCAAGGCGCCTGTTTTTTATTTCTGCGCTTCCATCTTGTCAAAAACACAAAAGTATGCTACAATATAAATACATAAATCACAAATCCTAATTAACGAAATTACACAAAAATCATTGCTCATTGCGCTAAACTTTTTCCTATCATTCGCGAAATGAGTATCATAATTTAGTGGTAATAAAACAAATACAAATATATGGCCATGGAGGAAATCCGGAGCAAACATCTGCGCTGGATTAATATAACTGGAGTCAACGACCTCAACGCTCCGGAGATAAAATATCTCAAAAAAAACTTCGACTTTCACCTCCTCAACCTTAAGGACTGCATCATCAGTGGACAGCGGCCGAAAATTGAGGAGTATGAAAAATACCTCTTCCTTGTTTTTTTGTTCCCCTATTATAACAGGAAAACACGGGAAATCCAACCAGCCGAGGTTGACTTTTTCGTCAGCAAAGATTACATCATTTCCGTTCATGAAAACCAATTATCAGAAATTGTTGGTCTATTTAATCATTTAAAAAAAGCGAAAAACCTTCAGGAACGCGAAGAACTACTTTCAAATAATGCTATCATCTTTCTGTATACCATGCTGAAAAAATTATTGTCCTATTGTCTGCCTATTCTTGATCACTTAAGTATTGACATCAATAAGATTGAAAAACATATTTTCAACGGCCAAGAAAAAAATATGGTTCAAGAAATCCTGATTACTCGCCGAAATATCGTTAATTTCCGGAAAATTATGGTCGCCCATAAAAATGTTATAAAAAAATTAAAAGAAGCCAATCATTCACTAAAAATATTTGACCCAGAAAAAGCTGACGTATACTTAAATAATCTTATAGAACATACAAAAGAAATTTGGGATTCTCTTGAAAGTTCTCGGGAGGCCATTGAGGCCTTACGAGACACCAACGAATCATTAATTTCCTTCCGCTTAAATGAGATAATGAAGACTTTTACCATAATTTCGGTAGTTATTTTTATTCTAACCCTCATCGCCACCATCCTGGCCATTAAGGCGCCCGGCACACCAATCGTCCACTGGCCCTTAGGCTTCTGGATGATCATCGTTCTGGAAATATCAATCGCCCTGTTAGTCGTCCGCTTTTTCAAAAACCGCCGCTGGCTTGAATAACCATTTATAAGGTTATATAAAATCAATTATATTATTATGGAAACGTTCCCAACCGGATCATACTCATTACTACTAATACTAATCGTTTTGGGCGTGGTGATTATCTGGATGTACCGCGAAAATATTAAAACCAGGACCAGTTTCAAGGTCCTGGAGCTTTATTCCAAGGATTTAACAGCTTATTCTCGTCAGAACAAGCTCGATCCGGTCATCGGACGCGATAAGGAAATCGACCGTGTCATCGAAATCCTCTCTCGCCGGACAAAGAACAACCCGGTACTTATCGGCCATTCGGGGGTGGGCAAAACCGCCATTGTCGAAGGTTTGGCCAATAAAATCGCCGCGGGCACGGTCACGCCTTCGCTGGCCGACAAGCGAGTTTTGGCTTTAGACTTGTCAGGTCTGGTGGCCGGCACCAAATACCGGGGCGAATTTGAAAAACGACTAAAATCATTAGTAGACGAAATTATCGCCGCCGAACGGAAAATAATACTCTTTATTGACGAATTACATACACTAGCCGAGGCCGGCCAAGCTACCGGCGCCATAGATGCGGCGGATATTCTCAAACCAGCCCTAGCCCGAGGAGAACTTCAGGTCATCGGGGCCACGACTATGGAGGATTACAAAAAATACGTGGAACAGGACACCACTTTAGAACGCCGCTTTCAACCAGTCATGATCGACGAACCAACCAAGGAACAAACCTTGGCCATTCTAAAAGGCGTGCGTTCACGCTATGAAAAGCACCATCAGTTGAAAATCAGCGACGAGGCCCTGAAAAAATGCGTAGAATTAGCTGACCAAAATATACATGACCGGTATTTTCCGGACAAAGCCATCGACCTCATGGACGAGGCCGCGGCCAAAGTCAAACTGCAGACCATCAACACCGAACCCCACTCAGCCAGATCATTGGTGGTGGAAGCCAAAGATATAGAGCAAGTCATGACTGAATGGAAGGAAATCGGACTAAACATCCAGAAATCGGAAAATAAGATAGGATAAAAATTACTATTAACGGGAGTAATCGACTGTCCTTAGTAACATCAGAATTAGACTGCTCTCGCCCAAAATTTAAATGACAGTTTTTTTTCATACCGTATTATTAATATCATCCCTGTTGGTCGTTATTAAAAGCGCGGATCTGGCTATTAAGTACTCTTCTCGGCTGGCTAAAAATCTGGGCATTTCCACTCACATTGTCGGTTTCATTGTGATCGCTTTCATTTCCATATTGCCAGAAACGTTAATAGCGATCAACTCCGCCTTAAAAGGTTCACCGTCCTTTGGCTTAGGCACCTTGTTCGGCTCAAATGTAGCGGATCTGACGCTGGTTTTTGCCATCGTTACTTTTTTTTCTTGGCGCTCGGTTAAAATAGAAAGTAAAATTTTGACTTCCAGCCACTGGTATATTCTGGTGCTAATGCTGCCCCTCTTTTTCGGTTTTAATGGACATTTCTCCAGATTGGAAGGTTTGCTTTTGATATTGGCTGGCTCCTTATTCTATTTTTGGCTTCTTAGTCGTGAACGACGCCAAGTAGAAGGCAGTAACTATACTTTTTCCTTGAAAAACCTGCTCAGTTTGATTATCAGTATGGCCGTACTGCTGCTAGGTGCGCATCTAACCGTAAACTATGGAATTTCCGTGGCCTCTGACCTCCAGATAAATCCTATTCTCGTCGGCATGCTGGTTGTGGGACTTGGCACCACTCTCCCGGAGATGTTTTTTTCGATCAAGGCAGTACGCCACCACTATGACGGCCTGGCCCTGGCCGATCTGCTCGGCACTGTTCTATCGGATGCTACCATAGTCGTCGGGCTTGTAGCTTTGATCAGGCCAATTGACTTTAACCCCCGCCTTATTTATATAACCGGCCTTTTTATGTTATCGGCCGCTTTGTTTTTGTTCCAATTCATGCGAACGGACAAAAGACTGACCAAACGCGAGGCGATAGTTCTGGTTCTATTTTATCTTCTCTTCGTGGTCACGGAATTTTTCGTCAACAGGTAATACGTTATCATCCCATATTTTAAACGAACAGGGATCACATAGTGAATCCTTTTTTATTGCAAAAAAATCATAAAAACTATACAATACACCTGTATGTTAAAACTATTTAACACCCTAACGAAAAAGAAGGAAGAATTTAAACCGCTACATGATAATGAAGTAGGGCTCTATACCTGCGGTCCGACTGTTTATAATTACGCCCACCTTGGCAATTTGCGCACCTATATTTTTGAGGATATCCTTAAGCGAACGTTGATAATGAACGGCTACAAAGTGAAGCATGTTATGAATATTACCGATGTAGGACATTTGACATCTGATGCTGACGAGGGCGAGGATAAAATGGAAAAAAGCGCACGCCGCGAGCACAAAACCGTCTGGGAAATCGCTCAATACTACACTGACGCATTTAAACACAACCTGCATGATCTCAATATCATTGAACCAGATGTTTGGTGCAAAGCCACTGATCACATTGCCGAACAAATTGACTGGATTAAAAAACTGGAAGAAAAAAACTTCACCTACCGCACCAGTGATGGCATTTATTTTGACACAAATAAATTCAAACATTATGGTCAGTTAACCGGCCAAAAACTGGACGAGCTGAAGGAAGGCGCTCGAGTAGAAAAAAATCCGGAAAAAAAGAATGCCACCGACTTCGCTCTATGGAAGTTCTCACCTCAAAACAAAAAAAGACAGATGGAATGGGAAAGCCCCTGGGGCAAGGGCTTTCCGGGCTGGCACATTGAGTGCTCGGTTATGTCCCAGAAATATCTGGGCGAAACTATCGATATCCACTGCGGCGGCGTTGATCACATTGCTATTCATCATACCAATGAAATTGCCCAAGCCGAAGCAGTAACTGGAAAACCATTTGTCCGCTACTGGCTGCATGGGGAATTCTTAGTATTGAATTCTTATTTGGCTGGATCAACTGCTGAATGCGAAAAATGCGGTACAAAAAATAAAATAACCGAGAACGATATTACCGAAAACGAAGGGTTTTCAATGAAATGCTTAAAATGCGGCGCCCAACTAGAAGAGTCTAGCAAAATGTCAAAATCAAAAGAAAACTTTATTACCCTTGCAAAAATAAAAGAAAAAGGATATAGTCCCCCCGCTTTTCGTTATCTGGCGCTCAATACGCATTATCGAAAAAAAATGACCTTTAGCTGGCAAGCGCTGGAGGCCGCACAAAACACTCTGGACAATCTTTACACTTTAACAGCCCAATTGGGCCAGCCAAAAATCGGCTGCGCAGAATTTGAACTTCAATTTCAAAATGCCATAAATGATGATCTTAATATTCCAAAAGCTTTGGGTGTTATGCGGAATATGCTCAAATCAGATAATCCCGCGAGCGCTAAAAAGGCTTCGCTGTTAAAATTTGATAAGGTATTGGGCCTTAATTTAGCCTTGGCAAAAATCACCCCAACCTCAACTCTATCAACATCTCCGTCAACAAGCACAACTTCAACTTCAACAGTCACGACGACCACAACAACTACTCCGCCACCAGACAGCTTATTAGAAGAAGTTGAGAATCTTAGACAAAAAAGAGACGAGGCGCGAAAAAATAGCGACTGGGCCACGGCTGATAAACTCCGGAAGATAATTGAGGAAAAAGGATTTCGTGTAAAGGACGAAAAAATTTCAAAATAAATCATGCCGTGCTAGCGAATCTGACTGATCCCGAGACAAGGCTTTCAAAGAAAAGAAATGAAATGAAGCAATGATGAGAAATCGAAGACGTGCGCCATAAGTAAAGTAAAAAGCTCCGCAGTTTAAAAAAACCTGCGGAGCTGTTTTTGGATGTGACCAAAATTAGAAAAGTCCTTTCACTGGTTTTTTATCGAGCATGAAGCATAACGCCCCGTTGGGTGATTTCAGGATATAACCATGATTTACTTCGTGTTGATCGACAATCAGTTGATAATCAACATTCCCTCTAAGCTGAAGTCCGGATTTATTTAGGTACTCCTGAATACTCGCCAACGATAACGCCATCGCTTCGCCAATCGTTATGACGGCCTTTTCTTTCGGCCTGCCCTTGGTACGGCTAAAAACCACGCTGTCCATTAGACCGGCCTCCTTTTAAAAAAGTTAAAGATCTATTTATATGAAAATACTTCGTTGTTTGACTATAACATATAGGAAAATCGTGTCAATCCCGCTTCACTTTTTACAAATCGTGCATTTTGACTGGACCTGATTATTTGATAATTCACCAACTCGTCACAAAATAATTAATCTACAAAAAAACAAAATGGTGGTCAAGTTGAAATTTTCTTGGTAATCTTTCAAAACAATTTAACTTTTTATATAATAAAAACCATGCCAAGTCTCAACTGCACTTCGGGCGAGGCATACAATTTAGGAAAGAGAAACGGTGAGGAGAAACTTCGTATGTCTCCTCATAAATTCCTATTCTTCTTCGATAATTTTTCGTTTCTTTTTTTCCGAGGCGCCGCCTTTAAAAACTATCATAGCCACGACCGGACCTAAAATCCAAACGGACTGAGCCAGTTGGGTGGTAAAAACCTGACGCGTCAAAGGCGCCAGCACGTTATCTATCGTTTCTTTAGGGAAATACGACAAGATTATGCTCACGATCAACCCAACGTGCAAAATGCTGTACAACAGCACCTGCCACCAGGGTCCCGGTGAATCAGCCGCAGCAATGGTTTTCAAAAGCGCCGTACGGCTGATTAGCAAAAAAAGCACAATAAACAGAACGATAAAAGCTGATATCTGAAAAACAAAAAATTGGCTAATTACGCCGTTAATGGCATTTTGGAAACCCTCTGAGTTCAAAAAAGGCGTGTGCTCGACAATAGCCAGCGACATGTAAATGCTTACTAAAATAACTATTATGCGGTCACGCCCCAAAGATAATCCATATAGAAAAGCGGCAACCATAAAAAACAGGATTATGAATAAATCCCAGGTTGGTCTTGTCCAATCTACATGCTGCAAGAAATTAGCAGACTGACCGGCGGCATTGGTGGTGCTGGTAGCCGTGCCTACTGCAGTGTTAACCGCTCCATTTACTATTTCCGCAGCCCAAGCAACTGGTATCATTTTTTTGTGTTTATTTAATCAACATCTATAGTATAGCACATTTCACAAAAATTATCAAACCATTAAGACAAATTTTAAGCACCAATTGACCCAACCATATTCAATGTCTAATATCAATGACCAAGACATATTTAGAATATTTGAGAGTTGAATAATTGTGATTTGGTTGGAATTTGTAGCTTGATAATTGAAATTTATTATTCCTCTCGACCAAATTCTTCCAGTAATTCCTTTTGTCGCCTAGATAAATTAGTCGGTGTAACTACATTTACAGTTACCAAATGATCGCCTCGGCCGCGAGAACGAAGATGTGGCACGCCTTTGCCAGATAATTTAAAAACTTTGCCGCTCTGGGTGCCTGCCGGAATTTTCAGAATAACTTCGCCATCAAGGGTCTTAACGAAAATTTTATCGCCGAGTGCCGCCTGAGGAAAACTAATATTAACCTCAGTTAAAATATCATCGCCTTCGCGCTTGAATTCCTCATCCGGCTTGACTCTCATGGTGATGTACAAATCACCGGCCGCGGCTCCGCGTTGTCCGGCCTCACCCTTACCGGCAAGACGTATTGTTTCGCCTTCATTTATACCGGCCGGTATTTTCACCTTAATTTTTTCTGTGGCTTTAAAACGCCCCTGGCCGCCACATGCCTTACATTTTTTGGAGGCCTTCTTGCCCTCGCCCTGACAATCTGGGCACACGCCCACGGACTGAAAAGTTCCTAAGATGGTCTGCTGGACGCGCGCCACCTGTCCTGATCCGCCGCAGGTTTTACATGTTTCAATTTTGGTGCCAGGCTCGGCACCGTTGCCTGAACAGCTGGCACAAACGATGTTTTTGTATAGCTCGACTATTTTTTCGGCACCAAATACAGCTTCACGAAAATCAATCTCCATCTCCGTCTGGATATCGGTTCCCCGCCTGGCGCGGCGACTCCGCCGGCTACCCGAAGAACGACCAAAACCGAAAAAATCGCCGAAAATATCGCCCAAATCGCCAAAATCAAATTCGACATTCTGACGCCCAAACCCACCGCCAAACGGACCACCCGAGGTACCTCGGCTAATATCTTCCCAGGAAAAACCACCGGTCCCGCCGCCGAAACCGCCCTGCCTTGAAGCCTGCTCGAAAGTCTGGCCATACCGATCATATTGCTGCCTTTTTTCCTCATTGCCCAAAACCTGGTAGGCCTCATTAATTTCCTTAAACTTAGCCTCATCACCACCGGCTTTATCAGGATGATATTGGTGAGCCATTTTACGGTAGGCTTTTTTTATATCTTCTGGAGAAGCGTCTTTGGAGACACCTAATATATTATAATAATCCTTAGCCATATAAATTCCTAATGACGAATGTCTAATTACTAATTAATGACTAATCAAATAAGGCCCAATTCCCAATTAAAAATTCTCATTATTAGACGTTGGGGGTTTGATTAGTAAAGAGGAATTAATAATTAATAATTTTATAACGTAATCTTTTCCGCTTCCACTTGTACTTTTTTTACTTTTACGAATTTCAGCCATGCTAGAATATGAAAAATAACATAACTAAACGATTTAATCAACTCACAATAAATGAAATTAAAGATATTCAACAGTAAAAACAAACCCAAAGCCAAAATGGCGGGAATGTATTTTTGTAACGAACCTAAGTATTTGTCCATATTTTTCCGGACAATCTTTTCTACGACCAAATCCATGGTTTCGCTACCGGCCGCTTCGATGCCCATAGTTTTCAAAAAATCGTTCCTGGCTTCGATCACCAGCTGCTGTTGAGCATGATTTAAACCCTGATTAATAATCTCGTTCAAATCTTTTTGGCCAGTATCCAGGTTAACATCGCCAAGCACATCAGTAATATTGGCGACAAACTCATCCAAAGTCATCTTGGGGCTAAATTTATCCTGATAGTACATTTCCAAAATGTTTTGAACCGCCCGGCTGCTGGTAGTCACCAGACTGTTACTGAATTTTTCCGAAGCGTCCTGACCAGACACCAAAAAACCATAATACGAAAACGAAGCCGCCAAAATCAACACCGTGACCACGGTCTTCAGGCCGGTGCCCAAAGTTCGGTTCGGTAAAAATTTTATGCGGCTCTTCAAATCAGCGGAAATTTCCCGGTACCAGTTGAAAAAAGCCAACAACACCATAATTCCGGCGACAACTGACCAGATTGAAACGCGGGAAAAAACCATTGTGGATAATCCCAACATAAAAGCCAAAATCAAAAAAATCAACTTGCGGATTATCAAAACGGAACTGACACCGGCCAGAACAAACATCAGACAAAACGAAAAAAAAGTTACCACCACAGAAGCCACATCGCGACTAACGAAGGAAAAACTAACACCCGTGACCAACATTCTGGACCATAAAAACCAAAACAGCAATGAAGACATCACAGTCAGGATAGCCAGTACGGTTATTTTATTCATTGGCTGATGAGGAACAAAAACTTCTTCTTTTTTTACTTCGGGCTGTTTTTCTACGCGCATAATTTTTCTTAATTAAATTGAAAAATTTTAACTATTCCCTAGACATTTTAAGTAGTATTTAAAAGGTTGAGCTCGTCAACATTTATGATAGACTTTTTTATTATCGCAAAAAAATTAAAAAAAATAAAGACCAAAAAAATTATGCCTAATCGAAAACCCGGCCAAGCAAAGTTCATCCTTTTAGATTCAATCTCCACTCCACAAAAAGACGTGGACTTACTGTTTGATTAAATCCGGCGACCACCTTAACCAAAGTGACTTTTTACTATTTGACCGAGACTACGACGATGGTAAAAATCATAAAACTGCCTTTTTCTATCAAAAAAAGTGGGCGGAATATGGTCAATGAACTTCAGAATATTCTAGTAAACAAAAAATGGTGGGCGAATCATTTAAAAGGCGCTGAATGCAAGACTATCAAATCAGACTTTATGTCCGAGTTTTATCATGATTTTTTCTCCAAGCAACAAGCAACATACAACTGTCTTCCATACTGAATTCAATAAACACTTCGAGATAATTAACCCGACAAGGCTCTAAAATATTAAACTTCTCGTGTTAAAACAAAGCTTGACGAAGTTGAAACACACCACAAGCAATTTTCTTGTCGTCTGTACAAGTTATGACTACGCCGTTTTAAAACCGATGCCTTCCGGTCCTTTGGCTTCCTCAATTTTACCGAACTGCTGCTCGTATTTTTTTATATTCTCCTCAAGCGCCTTGTAAATCCTCTTCATATGTCCGGGCGAGGTAATCACTCTGGACGTAACAATGCCAGCGCGCTGATATGGATAGATATTCATGAAATCAATAACGAACTCCTCTTTAGTATGGGCCACTCCCATGGCATTGGCATAAACGCCCTTCATGACCATATCTTCAATTTTGATGTTGATTTGCTGACCTTGAGCTTGGTTGTTCATAATTTGATGCTTACTGGTTAATAACTCAATTATAGACCTATTCATTGACTTGCTCAACCATAAATGTAAATTATCGTTACGGCTAAAAAATGTAAGCAATCGGACAAAAAGAGATTATACATCAAAAAACTAAAGAATAATCATGCAAAAATCACTAAAAGTGAAACAACCGATGTCTATATTCACACCGCAACAATTCTTATGTCTTATGAATCTTTACTTTGTCCAACAAATCTGGAAAAATATCCCGCTCACCCCAAGACTGTCAAACTATAACCCATGAGGTATTAACTTGTACAAGGGGGTTGACAAAATTTGATAAACATGCTATCATTATCTATCATTATTTGTTAACATAACCTAACAAAAAAATTAATAAAAGAAATAAACATGGAGGAGGGAAAATGAAACCTTTAAAGCTGCCTTTAAAGCTGAATGTATGTAAACCAAAATATGAGACTTTCGTCATAGAGGACGGGGGAAAATGGTCATTTAAAATGTATGGGGTCAGAATAATTGACGAAGTAACAAAAGATGTTTTAGCAACGTGCGATGATAAGTTTTTATCACAATATGAGGCAAATGATTGGGGTAGTAAAATGCTAGAAATTCTAATAAGAAGACTTCTTTAATTTTTTTCGCTCTTTATGTATAGGGACCACATTGGTCCCTTTTTTATCTACTACTACTGATAAAACTAAAAAACAGTTTAAATTAAATAAAAATAGCGGCGACTACCAGAAACTCGGTGAAGATGCTCCCAGCATAGACTACGCCGATATATTCCTGAAAAAACCATCGACTATACCAAAAAAACATTTCGATATCTAGACACTCAAATAAAGTCGATGGGGATGGTGGCCAATGACATGAGGGCCAAGGATACACACCATTTTTTATAAACAGCGGCCTTTTTGTGCACAAGACCGCATTGAAAATAATCAGCAGTACCAGAAACAATTACAAATCAGGCCTACCCTACCCCACCGCCTAAAAACCAAATAAATCCTTTTCCCTATGCTTATAATACGGTTGACAATAAAGTCAAATTAAACTAAAGTAAGAAAAAAATCAAACACACACAGCAGGAGGGAAAAATGATCATTACTTCAAAAAGTCTCAAATATTACCTTGAAAATATCAAAAAATTTCCACATTTTACCCAAGAACAAGAGCGTGAATGCCTACTTCGAATCTGTAATGGTGATGCCTCGGGGGAAGAAGAGCTGATTAAAGCAAATCTTCGTTTTGTTGTGGCCGTGGCTAGAAACTATGGCTGGTCAGGCCTAGCCATGGAAGATCTTATTAATGCGGGAAATCTCGGGTTGGTTGCGGCTGTAAAAAGAATCAAAAATCATTTCCGAATGGACAAGGGCCACCGCTTTAATACTTACGCCATCTGGTGGATCCGAGCCGAAATTTTCAAAGAAATTTACTCGCAAAGACACATCGTTAATATTCCACCTGATAAGCAACAAGAGGTGCGCCACTTCAAAAAAACACTGGATAAAAAAGTTTCCAACAAAAACGGGAAGCCACTTACTCAGTCTCAACTAAATGAATTTGGAACCTCATTTGAGATGCTCCAAGCCATACAAGCCATGGGTCCATATATCTCAATGGATGCGTCGCTCGCCAACAGCGAACAATCATTACAAGATATACTTGCAAATCAGTCAGTTCCCACTTCGGACATTTTGATTGAAAATCTGGATGCTAGTAATCACCTTGAAGCGGCCTTAAACAAGCTCACTGCTGACCAGCAAAAACTAGTTAATTACGTTTATGGTTTGCATCATCAAACTTACCTTGGCCTTGATGGCGCCGCCAAACACCTTGGCATCACCAAAGAAAAAGCGCGCCAGCAAATCGAATTGATCAAGCGGCAACTCCGATCAATGTTGATTAAACAAACCAAGGAAACAGACTGAACAACAATCCAGCGCCTCATCACTTCACTTCCAACACGATGAGGCTTTTTATTTTTCGAGCCCCAGAACTTTCGCCCGACGTTAGATCTAAAAATACGCCTTACACCAACACTTCTTTTTTTCTCTTTTTAAAATTATTACTTTTCAAAGAACGGGTCCTGATGAAAGGAAAAGCCCGCTCAATGTCCTTATTTAAAATTTTTCCTATAAAACATTACTCGTTCGCACGAACAATTCCATCCCCAAATCCCAAACACGCGTATCCAATTTTATGTCTTCGTGATAAAATTAGTACTCATTCTCCGCTTAATCAGCGGCTCACGGGACAAACACATATTATTAATGAATATTCACATTATTTCTTCACTTCTTCATACTCCGCATCCACAGGGCCCTTATCTTGAGGATTTTTGGCTTTCTCATTTTTCTGCCCAGTTCCTGTTTCTGGATTATGAGCTCCTTGTTGGGCGCCATACATTGCCTGGCCAATCTTTTGAATAGTTTGCGACAAATCTTCCACGGCCTTCTTAATAGCCTCAATATCATCCTTATCCTTCACATTCTTAACCGCCTTAATCTTGTCTTCAACTTCTTTCTTGATTTTGGCGTCAACCTTATCACCGGCGTCTTTCAGCGCCTTTTCCGCGGTGAAAACCAGAGATTCGGCATTATTGCGAATGTCAATAACCTCTTTTTTCTTCTTATCCTCGGCTTCATGCATTTTGGCGTCCTGTTTCATTCTTTCCACTTCATCCTTAGATAATCCCGATGAAGCGGTAATGGTAATGGACTGCTCTTTACCCGTGGCTTTATCTTTTGCCTTAACATTGAGAATACCATTGGCGTCAATGTCAAAAGTAACCTCTATTTGAGGCACGCCCCGTGGTGCTGGCGGAATGCCTGACAAAATAAATTTACCTAATGTTTTATTATCTTGCGCCATAGGCCGCTCACCTTGCAACACATGAATTTCTACTGACGTTTGATTATCAGCCGCCGTGGAGAATATCTGTGATTTGGATGTTGGGATAGTAGTATTCCTTTCAATGAGTGGCGTAAAAACACCACCTAACGTTTCAATGCCCAAAGTTAACGGCGTAACATCAAGCAGCAATACATCGCGCACTTCGCCCTGCAATACGCCGCCTTGCACAGCCGCACCAACGGCAACTACTTCATCCGGGTTAACACTGATATTCGGTTTCTTGCCAAAAAATTTCTCCACCGTTTCCAACACCTTCGGCATTCGGGTCATCCCACCAACCATAACGACCTCATTCAAGTCAGATGTTTTTAGGCCGGCATCTTCTAATGCCTTCTTGACCGGTCCGATGGTTGATTCAATCAAATCACTAACCAAATCCTCGAGTTTGGCCCGAGTTAATTTCAGCACTAAATGTTTCGGTCCGCTGGAATCAGTAGTGATAAACGGCAAGTTAATTTCAGTCTCCATGGCTGTGGATAACTCAATTTTTGCCTTTTCTGCGGCCTCTTTTAAACGTTGCAGAGCCATGGGGTCTTTGCTCAGGTCAATGCCCTGATCTTTCTTAAATTCTTCGATCAACCAATCAATAATCCTTTTATCAAAATCATCACCGCCGAGGTGCGTATCACCATTGGTAGATTTTACTTCCACAGTGTCAGCGGACACTTCCAATATAGACACATCAAAAGTTCCGCCACCCAAATCATAGACAGCGATCTTTTCATCTTTTTTCTTGTCTAAACCGTATGCTAGTGCGGCGGCCGTTGGTTCATTTATAATTCTACGAACTTTGAGCCCGGCAATTTCACCCGCATCTTTGGTGGCCTGCCGTTGCGAATCGTCAAAATACGCAGGAACAGTAATAACCGCTTCCTCAATTTTTTCACCGAGCTTGGCTTCAGCATCAGATTTTAACTTTTGCAAAATCATAGCCGAGATTTCCTGCGGCGTGTATTCCTTGCCTGCCATAACAACTTTCACGCCGGCGCCGGCATGAACAATCTTGTACGGCATGGTTTTCAAATCACGCTGCACTTCCGGATCGTCCCAACGGCGTCCGATCAAGCGTTTGATCGAGAAAATAGTATTCTCATGGTTAGTAACCGCCTGACGCTTGGCAATTTGTCCGACCAAACGTTCGCCGGTTTTGGTGACCGCTACAATTGACGGTGTGGTGCGGTTACCTTCCTTATTTTCTAAAACTTTTGGTTCGCCACCCTCGATTATGGCCATAACCGAATTAGTCGTACCTAAGTCGATTCCTAAAATTTTACTCATACGTACTTATCCTTTCGTTATTTTATAATATTAATATTAGAGATTAGGTGTTAGTTGTTAGAAGTTAGAAAAGAAATTAAAGATTAAAAATTGACCTTAAGGCGCGCACATCTAGCTTCCAGCTTCAATATCTAATTTCTAAAAACTAACACCTAACTTCCAAAAAAAATTAATCTATTTTTTCCAAAAAATTATCAGTCTTTACAAGTTCCTCGTGCAGCGCCAAAACATCTTCACTCTTCACGGCTTTCTCATCCTGGAAGCGCAAAACTTCATCTTGGTCCAAATCAGTAATAACACTGGCCACTTTCAATCCCATGGTGCCAATAGCGATAATAGATAAAGCCGCACTCTGGCATACCGAACACTTAATATACATCAGTGTCGCGCCTTCCTCTTCCTCCAACACTTCTAATCGCCCAAAATCGTACAGCGAGCCACAAACCGGACATTTAGCATTGATCTTGATGCGCTCCGGTTTGAATCCGCCGGGGATATTACTTTTAAAATTATTTAAAGGCATAAAATTAAATTATGTTATTATAACCCAAAGTCAGAGAACAAATCCAAATTCTAATATCGAAATCCGAAACAATATTTAAATTAAAAATTCCAATGTTGCAAACCAGCTTTTTAAATATTTTTTTAAATTAAATTTGTTTCGAATTTCGGACTGCGTGCTTCGGATTTAAATGTGCTCTAGCTTCGGGTGGCAGTGAGTCTGCTCTAGAATCAGACCACTACCCGTAACACCCGAATTATTTCTTATCTTTTTTAACTTGTACTTTGATTGTCTTTGGCTTGACCTCTTCCGTCTTGGGAATGGTGATTTTTAACATCCCATTCTCAAAAACAGCATTGGCCTTATCCGACTGGACATGAGTCGGTAGTGCAATGGAGCGGTAAAAGCTACCGTATCTAACTTCTTTACGGTAGTAATTCTGCTCATCCACCTCGCTCTTGTGCTCGGTTTTTCCCTCGATTTTGAGGACATCATTCTCTATCGAGATATTCACTTTTTCCGGATCCACGCCAGCCAACGGCGCCTCGACAATGACATTGTCCTTGTCCTGGTATACATCCACTGCCGGAGTGAAACTCATCATCTTTTCTATTGACGGTATATCCTCAAAAAATCGATCCACATCCATCGGTTCCCACATTGGTCTCCATCTGATTAATGCCATAGTATATTGCACACCTCCTTTCTGAATTGGTTGTTAATTAAATCCGACCTTTACTTTTTATGCCGCTTCACGTTGACGTTAGCGCGGCCAGTTTCGTCTGACGGTATCGTGATGCAGCTCTTCTTCAAACTACACCCACAGACGACACCGATATGGACCCCGTAATAAAGCTCTGCATTTTACGGGGCGAGCAACGAAACCGACGCCACAAAACGACAACGTATATATTTTTTAAAGTATTAATTATTCCGCCACCTTAACTTTGGCATGCTCCAATACCTTATCATACAGCTTGTATCCGCCTTTTATTTCATCAATGATTGTGCCAGGTTCTTTCCCTTCTACCTTTTCTTTGCTTACTGCCTCATGCAATCCCGGATCAAATTTCTCACCGACGGTTTTTATTTCTTCAATACCTAATTTTTTCAATAATCCCTGAAACTGATTTTTAATATGCTCAATTCCTTTGAGCCATTCATCATTTTTTCGGTGTTCTTCGGGGATGTGTTTCCAGGCCAGTTTGAAATTATCGTAAATAGGCAACATTTCCAAGATAAGCCCGGCATTAGCAAATTGGATTAATTCTTTTTCACGCTTCTCGAATTCTTTTTTCTGATTAATGTAATCGGCTTTGGCCCGTTTCCACCCATTTAAATATTCATCCAGCTTTTTCTTTGTTATCTCAAGTTCTTGTTGCAGCTTACCGTCTTTAATCTTATTGTCGTCCATGACCTTGGTGAAAGATAACTCATTTTGCTTCTTTTCTTCTGACATAATTTCGTATTCTATTTTTAAACTTTGTTAAATAACTCTTGGGTATATTTTATTAAAGCAACATTGTTATCATAATCCATGCGCATCGGTCCAAGTATTCCCAGCAATCCTTTACCCTTGTCACCAAAAGAATAACTGATCATGATTGAACCGCACTCCCTGCCAAACGGATTCTCACTGCCGACCATAATTTTTATATCATTTGAAACATTATCAAAGATTTTTTTCATTACCTCATCCAGATGGTCCACTACTTCAGTCATGTGGCACATCAGGTCGATTTTCTGGAATTCCTGATGCGCGAATAAATTGGACAATCCTGTGTAATAAAAATCATCCGGTGAAAAGCCAACAAAGATCGTCTCTCTGGACAGCTCGGCCATTTGCTTTGCAACATTTTTTACCATTCCTTCGTATGACAAGTCATGTTCTTTTAAAATAGCATCTAAAGTGTTTTTTTTCTGCTTGGTCAACTCCACATTTTTGAGAAAATGCTCAATATAGAACTTCCAACCTTTTTCTGTAGGGATTCTGCCGGCCGAGGTATGCGGCTGGTAAATATAGCCCAATTCCTCCAAATCACTCATTTCATTACGAATAGTTGCTGGGGATAATGAAAATCCGTGTTTATCCACAAGGGTTTTTGAAGCTACGGTCTGGCCTGTGGATATGTGTTCCTTAATTATTGCGCTAAGTAAAGCACTTTTTCGTTCATTAAGGGTCATACAAGTGTATTATAAAGCAATTAGCACTCTCCAGTCAAGAGTGCTAATATCAAACATTCCCCCAATAATATTAGCTAAATGGCGATATTAAAACCATTACTTGATTATTGATTGGTATTTTTCCTGTATCAGTATTTTGATATATTGGATCTTGTATTTATTGTTCTGCTAATACACTACAGTATTTTTTGTTGACATATTGCAAACCCACACTTGCATATTTATTATTTTTATTTGATAAAATCAGAAATGGCGAAACGTAGTTAAGAATGCTGGGTGCGACCTTCCGACCAACAAAAAATCCTAGACCACATAAAAATATCCTGAAAAACCACCTGGCGGATTGCTACTATCATTCCATTAGCCATAACTTAACCTATATAGCATTCTTATCTCTTCGTTTTCAAAAACTTGGATATCATTTAAAGCGATCTGATTACATACATCCTATCCATCAATTGAAGAATCAAAAACTTTCCACTCACTAATTTGGTTTTATTAAATAAATTAGTTGCGCAGTAATAGGCGGAAGAGTCGCGTTGTAAGTTAAAAATCTTCTGTACATCGATTGTGGCCATTATCTACTGCATTCCGGTGCTCAACTGAAAATCCAATAAGCCATTGCTGTACCATCCAGACTTATTTTATCAATGCCAATTTTTAACGCCGCTAGCTCTTCATTGGGAATAAACAAATAATCTCCTGTCCATTTTCCATTTTTATCCAATGTTTTGTCCAAAGATGATTCATCTGTAAACGGATACTTGGCTAAGGCAAAAAGTTTATTAAAACTATCTCAATCCCGTCGGCATTTATTACCTATATTTCCCATCGGATATTTTTTTCGTACTCGTGTCATAACTACGTCGTACATAAGCCACCTTACTGTTATTCGGAAAAATCTTTGGATTGATTGCAGCAATATTATTTTTCTCCGTCAACCGCGTAATCACCCCTGTCTCCAATTGAAAAAAATATCGGGACTGCTCTCAAAGCCCCTTCTGTCATCGAATACACAAGATAATTACCGTTTTGATAAATATCAAAATCAATTATTTCTGATGGCGTTGCGATCAAGGTACTTTTTTGAGTGGTTAAATTAAAATCAAATAACTTCCCATTATTCAAATAAATTAACAAATTTACTTTATGACCAATCACTTTTTTGCATAATATTAATATTGCTCATTGATATATTGCCGTTGAAATTCATTGCGGTGTTTAATTCCGTGTTCGTATTTTCATTCAGCGTCGGCGCCACAGCCTTTTGGGCTAACATAAAATAAAAAACAATCAGCATTCCTATTAACATTATGGCGCTCAACCCCAGCCACAATATCAATTTGGCTTTTTGAATTTTCTTTGTTTGTTCCGGGTTTAAGGGTTGGATGTCCATAATATTTTTCTTAACTTATTTCTTATCTTTATCCGCCCTTTGCGGAGTAAGCTTGGAGATGAAAGTTAGATATTGGTTTTGGCCGCCCGTCATCGCGAACGCCGACATTGTGGATGAAAAATTAGATCATAAAACTTGAAGGTAAAAGTCAGAAAACAATCTAACTTTAATTTCTAATCTCCTTTCTAACTAACTTCCAAAAACTAACGCCTAATGACTGACTACAGTATACCAAAAAACTCTCCATTAAAGGAGGGGGCTTTCTTAAATTATTTGGTTTTTTATTACTCGGCGCGGTTAAAGCTCCAAAACGCCAGTCCGAACATAACCAGCCCAAATCCAACTATAATCAGGGCGTCAAAGGATAAAGAATGTATGATAATGGTCTGGCGCAGTGCCTCGGAAATATCATGAAAAACCACATTGCGCAAACCATCAACCGCGTAAGTCAGCGGATTGATGTTTGAAACGATCTTCATCCAGGTCGGCACGTTGGTCAGGGGGAAAAACGCCCCGGACAAAAACATCATCGGGAAAAATAAAAACTGGAAAATAAACTGAAAACCTTCGGCGTTGCGCATCCGAGAAGCAATGAATAAGCCCATAGAAGTAACGGCAAATGACAGTAAAAAAGCGACGAATAATAGACCGGGGATGTGCAACCAATCGATCTTCAAACCAAATATTGGTGACAAAGCAATAAGCATAATAGCCTGAAAAAGCCCAATAACTATACCTGACAAAATTTTTCCGGCGATAATGGAAACTCGCGAAACCGGCGCGACCAGAATCTCTTTCAAGAAACCGAATTCCCTATCAGTTACGATAGAAATGGAAGTGTTCAGAGCCACACCCAAAGTGGTTGTAGCTATAATCCCCGGAAACATAAACTGAACAAAATCAAAGCCAATGCCCTGTCCCGTGCTCAGGGTTGATTTCAGACCGATACCAAAAACACCCAGGAAAAAAATCGGTTGTACCACCGAACCGATCACCCGCGCGGTATCGCGGAAAAATCTTAAAATATCTCGAAAAAAAATATTCCTGACTGAACGCAATTCCAAAGAAAGATTGTTTTTCATCGTCTAAATCCTCTCGTTTTTAAAAAACTTTTAGTTTTTTCTGCATCACTGGCTTCTTCGTTGCGGATTTTCGAGCCAGTCAGTTTCAGAAAGACGTCATCCAATGACGGTTGTTTCAACTCGATGCTGGTTATTTGAATCGGGCACTCTTTGATGAGCCGCGGCACTATCTGCTTACCGTCCCGAACGATAACGATCAATTTATCCTCTTCGTCTCGCACATCATTGGAAAAATTCCGCATAATAAATTCCTTGGCCTGGGTATTATTGGTTGAGGTGAGTGTAATAATATCGCCTCCTACTCCTTCTTTCAATTTGGCTGGGGTATCTAGGGCGACAATCTGCCCGTGATCAATGACTGCGATACGATCGCAATACTCCGCTTCATTCAAATAATGGGTAGTCATGAACAAGGTTATCTTCTGTTGTTTGGCAATTTTCAAAATATACTGCCAGATAGTTGTCCGTGTCTGTGGATCCAAACCAAGAGTGGGTTCGTCCAAAAACAAAACCTTGGGATAGTGCAACATACCTCGAACAATCTCTAAACGCCGTTTCATGCCGCCAGAAAAATCGCGCACCTTCTTCTTGGCCCGGTCGGACAAATCAACCAGCTCCAGCAATTCGGCGGATCGCTGCTTATAAACCTTCTTGGACACGCCATAAAACTCGGCGTGAAAACGCAAATTTTCCAGGGCCGATAATTCTTCGTCCAGCGTTGATTCCTGAAAAACCAGGCCGATTGATCGACGGACCGCAATACGATCATTGATGACCAAATGTCCGTCAATCTTGGCTTCACCTTGGGTCGGTCTGAGCAAGGTAGACAATATTTTAATCGTGGTTGTTTTACCTGCGCCGTTGGGACCCAAAAAGCCGAACACTTCTCCTCTTTTTACATAAAATGAAATATTGTTGACAGCCTTGAATTCTCCAAATTTCTTGACTAAATTATTTACTTCAATAATATTCTCAGACACTCTCATATCTTCTTCTTTATTCTTCTTAAGACCATTAGTCGTTTCGTAAACTCTTTGGTCATCTTATCAAGAATGATGTTAAGCTCACTGGCCCTAACCATATGGATCATTTTTTCATGCCCAAAAAAAATAAACTCATCGTTGGCTTTAATACCAAGTTCATTTCGGGCTTTGGCCGGCACGACAATTTGGCCCTTTTGACCAATCGTTCCCGTTCCGTACATTTTGATATTCAAATTTTGAATCATAGAATATCACTTTCTATGTATGACTTTTCATACTTTTCATACTTATTGAAGTAATACTAAATCATTCTCCAAGGATAATCAATACTTACCTTGTGGATAACTTATGCATAAAAAAACCTCCCTCGTTCTATAGCGGAGGAAAATCAAGTGAAAGATCAGGCAATTGCAAAAAGATCAAATGTTTGATGGAACTCGGCTCCTGTAGATATTCACAGAATTTCTTCGGACCTGTTCAAGCATCGCCTGATCAGGAAACGATGATGTGGACTGGACGTCACCGAGAGGGATGAATGACTCTGGCTAATTGGGAGGCGTGGTAATATGCAGTTGACTCCAGACAACCATCGTGTTTAACACATCTTCCAAATGCCGCTAAATACAACATCTCCTGAAGCATAAAAATCCTGTCTTTGAAAAAATCCAACACCCCAAACCACCGCCAGCTTTTGCTAACGGCCAAAAAAACTGATCTCTTTCAATCGCCTCGTCGAAATGATCCATAAGCCGCCGATCCAATAGCGCGAAAAAAGGAAAGTCGTCGGATAATTTTCTCCTTTACCGCCGCGATATTAGCTTTTATCATTTAAAAACTCTTGGCACAAAGAATGGATTGTTATATTTAAAAAACAGTATCCAATTCAATACCTCTGTGTATTATAAAATTGCCTACCATACAAGACTGCGCGAGCAGTTAGACTCCGTCGATACTATGGCGCTCCCTATGGCCATGGTCGTTGTCTTTTATCCCTTGCCCCTTGATAATAGTCTGTCCTATTTTCAAACCAAGATGGGACAAGAAAAACAGGCCAAAAGCAATCTTAAGTAAATCCAATGAACGAAAAATAAGGGTATAGGCCACTCCCTCCTCTGGTCTAAATCCCAGCGTGGTGAATATCAAGGCCACACCGGTTTCGGTACTGCCGAACGAACCGGGAATCGGCACCAAAAAAGTAATCACCGTCAACGTGCTAATAATCAAAACAGCAAAAATGCTTGCCTCCAGCCCCATGAATTGCAAAATGAGCCACTGAGCAAAAATTACCATCACCCCTCCGACAAACGACATCATCAACCCCTGAACAAACAATTTTCTGTCTTTCCGAAAAAACCTGATGACGTTTTGTTCAAACTGTCCAATCTTATCAGTTATCTTGGCAAAAAAAGATAAGTGGTGCAGTCGCAAGAAACGTATTATACCGCCAAAAAAATCCTTATTCCTAAAAGTTCGGTAGAAAAAAAGGCCGAGCAAGAAAATAAAGATAATGCTCACAGTTAATAAACCAACAACCATCTTCCAGGTTAAATCAAATTTGAACATAACATAGGAAATGCCAAAAAGCACGAAGGGCAAAGCGTAACTGAAATCCATAATTTTATCGATTACGATCGAGGCTAGGCCCTGCGAAAACGGCACATTAATGTCTTTTTTCAAAACATAAGCACGAAACGCTTCCCCGCCAACATTCGGAGATGGGGTAAGATAGTCTACAGTAAAACCGACCAGTTTCGCACCGGTCAATCTGCTGACCGGAATGTCATAGCCCTGACTTTTCAAAATTAATTTCCAACGATACTGGGTTAGCGCAAACTGACAACCATAAAGCAACAACACGAGAAACCACTTACCAATGGAAAAATAGTTAAGCGACTGCCAAACGGCTACCGGACCTACTTTAAGGATGACCCCAACGAACAAAACAGCCCCAATGATAGTCGAAACTATAAAAAAAATAATTTTCTTCATTTTTTTATTTTCTCTAAAACTTCTCCATAAAAATCTACGAGCCGCCGGACAATTATCTTCCAACTGTAACCCTTGGCTTTGACCAAGCCGTTATACGACAATTTATCCCTTAACTTCTTATCCTCCATGAGTCTAATAATGGCGTGGCTGATAACCAACGGGTCGCCCGGCGGCACCAGAAGCGCCTCCTGTTCGTTGGTCACTACTTCACTGTATCCCCTGATAGCCGAGGCGACGATAGGCAAGCCCGAGGCCATGGCCTCCAAAAGGACAACGCCGAAACTTTCCCCGCCGGTAGCCGGGGAACAATACAAATCGGCCGAGGCATAATATCTGGCCAACTGGTTGCGCGGAATATAACCTTCAAAAAAAACCCGGTCAGAAATCCAGGAAGGATAAAAAAGCCGATAGTATCCCCTCAAAATTCCGTCGCCGACAATAATCAATCTCGTTTTCGGATATTTAGCTAAAACCGGCGGCAAGGCTCGCAATAAATTCTTCAGTCCCTTGCGTGGAGCCATACGACCAACAAACAAAATATTAAAAAAATCATCGTCAAACCTTTCCAGCGGCTTGACGTTCTCGGAAAACCTACCGGTATCCACACCATTTGGGATAATGCTGTAATCACCGGGAAAATAGCCACAATGAAACTCTTTAGCCGCTTCTGAGACAGCTATACGGCCAGCCAGACGCTGAGCCATTTCATTAATGGGTTTACGACCAAAATCAAAAAATAGAGCTGAATTCGAATATGAATGGAAAGTACCAACTTTTGGTAGTTCAATGTGATGCACTGCCATAAGCGGTAATATAGGATCCAAGGGCGAGTGAATATGCACAAGATCAAACTTTTTTTTACGGCAAATTTGCTGTAGTCTACGACCGATCTGAAATCCGACGTTGGCACAATTAAAAGATCCGTTAAACGGAACGGGTATCGGAACATTCCAGCCGATTCTGACCACGTCCAGATCGCCATCATGATTGTAATTATTGGTGCGCAGAAAACGCGAAGTAATAATTGTAGGCTGGTGACCCATCTCCTGTAAGTGGCGTGCCTGATAATAAACATGCTCGGTAACGCCACCGGCTATTGGATAATAAGATTGTGTAATTATTCCAACACGCATCTTGTCAAAAATTATATTTTTTTCCGGACAACAGGGCTATCTTATTCATAATAATATCCAGCACCTGTTTTTGGGCATCTCTGTCTTCGGCCCGGCTATAATAATCCACGAAACGCAGAGGCTGACCAATGGTCATTTTGACTTTTTTGAAAAAGGAAAAAAGGTTTATTAAATTTCTTACCGACAAAAAGTATTTACCCAAACGTTGGGGTCCGTAAAAACTGACTGGCAACACCGGGATTTTCGTGCGCAAGGCCAGTCTGGCTACGCCCGTTTTACCTTTATAAAGTTCCGGTCCATTGCCACTGGCCTGACCTTCAGGAAAAAAAACCACAACTTCTCCGCGCTGCAAACATTGCTCGGCCTCTTTTAGACATTTTTCCTTGTCATTAGGGTCGACAGGTATCTGGCCCCACCAACGCCGCAAAAATACATCCCGAAATTTCAGCTCTTTGGCGATAAAATGAATGAGGCCGGAAGTGTAACGGCAAAAAACCGTAACTATAAAAAAATAATCAATAAAACCAACGTGATTAACGGCAATGATATACGGACCCTGAGGAGGAATGTTTTTTTCGCCCTCAACTTCCTGATAAAAAGTTCTCAACAATGGCAGGAAAGTTTTTCTAAAAATAGCGTAGGCCATGCCAAAAAAATAAATAAAAAAGAGGCTACTTATTGCCACCTTATTATACTTAAAAAAATGAAATTTTTCAATCAGTTTGGCCAGACCACCACCATAGCTTTTCGGCCATCAGTTATAGTCTCCGCGCTGCCATTCCAGTCGTGAATCGCCCCCCATAACACTTCAGGTTTATACTGATATCCTTCCCCTTTTCTGGTGCCCGGGTCATTGGTGATTATCATATTTTTGGTCCAGCCCCGCACTACCAACATATGGTAAGGCGGTCCCGGACTTTTGAAATTGGGATTACCAAGCAGCCGTCCGGCCGTCGGCAGGATCACCGGCCGACCCTGGGCCACTTCCCGCTTGATATCCTCAATTGTTATATCATACCGCACCTCCACTTTCTCATAGCCCCACATATCCCTGATAAACTGAGCTGTGGCCTCGGCCGTAGTGTCTTTGTATTGTCCGTAATGTTCGTTTTCAAAGTCCACAATCTTCTGCAGCTCCTCTTTAGCCAGCTCTTTGGTAAAAGTCTTCTCTTGCCAATAATAATGAACCATTAGAGCTGCCGCTTCTTCACACGACTCGTTGTCCTGCTCCGTCCACTCCGCCAAGGGTGATTGGGTAGTAAAAGGTACGACCAGATTAAATTCATCGGGTATCAAAACCTCGACGTTTGTATTCGGAGAATTAGCATTAGTTTCCTGATTCGTCATTACGCCATTATTACGGTTGAATATTTGTGCCAAAGTAACGGATTCGGGCTCCGGCTCGCTCATCCAGCTTTCCCACAAATTCAAAATACGGTACCTAGCCAAATAGCCAAGTCCGATCATAATAAAAACAACTAATATGATGTTAATAATTACCGTACGGGTTTTCATAAACATTAATTAGCTATCCTAGCGTCTTTAGGAAAATATGTCAATACTTCAAAAAACAAGCATCATCAGGCCGGCCGAATTTATAATTTAATGATGCGAGTTTTGGTGGAAATGGCGAACGAAAAAATTAAAGCCAGTCCTTTTTTTTGAAATACGCCGTCAATAAAGCCGAGGCTATAACCATCAATAACAAAGCCGCAAAAAATCCTCCCGGAGAGTCCAAAGTCGGAATATGACGAAAATTCATACCAAAAATGCTGGCGATCAGACTGGGCACTAAAATAATAGCGCCCCACGAAGTAACCTTCTTCATAGTCACGTTCAGATTATTAGAAATGGAAGAAAGATGTATCTCGATAGCGGAAGTGATGATATCACGATAAGTGGTGGCCATTTCTATGAGCTGGGCTATATCGGCATTAAGTTCTAGGTAGAAACCCAATTTCTTCAAATCCAAAAATTTAGTCAACTGTTTTTCCAGTGCCAAAACAACTTCGCGATTAGCCACCAGGGCCTTATGAATAAAAATCAGGCTTTTTTTAACAGTAAAAGTCCTTTTCATTACCGAACTGCTGTTTTTGTAATCAAATATTTGTTTTTCGATGTCTTCAATTTGATCACTAACATCGTCCAGCACGATGAAATAACTGTCAATAATTTCTTCCAGTAAAATTAGTGTTATCAAGGCCACGCCCTCTTTAAAAATTTCTAGCAATCTAGATTGGCTGTAAGTATAAATCTTTTTTACCGCCGAGCTTGAAGCCTTGTGCACGGTAATAAAATCATTTCCCTTTTTTGAGATAAAAATAGTTATCGGGGAGGTAAATATATAACCTTTGTCTGAAAACGGCATATCAAAAATTATTAAGAAATGTTCAGATAAATTAAATAATGTGGGTCGTTGTGTAGGCTTCAGATATTCCTTAAGCTCCGTATCCGATAAACCAACTACTCCAGCTAACTTACTTAACTCCATGGTCGTGGGATTTTCCAAATCTACCCAAATCAATTTGCCACTTTTTAAGTCAGTAAATGTTCCCTCCCGGACCGTATTTTTTTCTAATATTAAAGTTTTGACCATATTTTCTATTTTTAATATAGGCCTTTTTATTAAATTATTCCACTACCACGCCGCTGTTGCCCAAAACAGCCCAGTTGGCCAGGAATGCCGATTGGGTAAAATATTTTTCTCCGGACAGCGGGTCGAGCGTAATTATTTTGGCGGGATTGTCGGCGGATCCGATAAATCCTACCACCACTCTGGTATGCTCACCGTTGACGGCGATGACATTGCCACCGTCGGAAGTCTTCCAGTCGATCCGCGAACCCGAACCCGCCGTACCCCAAAAAATTACCGGGTTACCCTTTTTTATCTCCGCGGTAATATCCGAAAGTTTTCCCCCCGTAAACCACCTGGCTGTCCGATATTTCTGAGCGGCAGCGGCAATCGGCTGCCAGTAGACGCCATAGCCGCTAGACGGCTGATGGCCGTCAATGTCGCCCACAAAAGCAATGTGGGGGTTACCCCAAACTCCGTCTTTTTTCGGGGTTGGCTCGAAACCTATTGCCCTGATCAAAGTCTCCTCAGAAACATTAACCCCGCGATAAGCCAAGACCATGACCAAAGTGGCCACCTCACAGCTTAAATTATGCTCCTGCCGGTGAAAAGGTACAGCCAACTTGGTTACCGATAATTCGGTAGTAAAATGCGTCGTTTGATCTTCTTTGGAAACGTAGCCGCTCGGACCAGTCACGCCTTTTTTTATGGTGACAGTGTACGAGGTGTTAAAGGCCAAAGAGGGTTTTGGTTGGAAAATCATGGTCAAACCGTTCCACTGGAAATCACCCTCACTTGAAGGGCTAATTTCAAATTTCGATTCGGCCGAGAGATGATCAACTTCTTGGTTAAAAGTCAAACGTATGGAATTGCTAATACCGAATCCCTGGCTTTGGTCGGCTGGACTGAATTGGGTTACCTTGATTGGACCGATAGTGGAAAAACTATGACTTGATTCTTCCTCTAGATAACCGCCATTATAGGTCCTTAATCCTTTTTTCAAAACTACCGTATAGGTAGTATCTTCCGTGAATCCATCGGGCACAAACGTCATGGTTTTATAGTCACTGGTCTGCCACTGACCCTTGGCTTCTGGACTGATACTGACGCTTGATTTAAACGAATCAAAATCCATATTCTCGCTGAAAGTAATTTCAATTTTCTGCTTCAAGCCGACTCCCTGACCCTGTGGTTTAAACTCCTCAAGTCCCGGCGCCTCCCAAATCTGCCATTTCCCCTGCCACACGGACCGTCCCTCTTCCTGTCGGGCAATTGTCTCAGTGCCAAAGATATGCCTGATATTCTTCTGCAAAATATTCAAAGTATACTCCTGACCTTGAGACAAAACCGTGACGGGCGTCAGTGTGTACATTGTCTTATCCTCGGACAAAACTACGCCGAGCTCTATGTCCGGGCTTAAACGAAACTCATAATCAACCAACTGGTTATTGGCTTTATCCAGCTTAACTTGCCAGGACGTATCCGCCCTGATTTTATCAGTGGTGGCCGGGGTGACCGAAACTATTGAGGGCAGGTCTTCTGTAGTAAAAGTAAAAACAAACTCTCGGGGCGCGCGCAGCGAGGGCAGAGCACTTTTCACCTCGGAGACCCTTAATTCATAAGTTGTGCCCGGCAGCCAGGTAACTTCCGGCCGGAAGATTACAGTCCGGGATAGATGACCGTTCCAAATCTCATTTTCATATCTCACTTCGCCGAAAGTTTTAGGTATCAGCTCTATATTAACCTGCTTAGACACGGGCAAAGTAAACGATAAACGCAGCTCGGAATCAATATCCACCTTATCGGAAGTTTTCTGCATAGAAAAAGATGGTCGCGGGACCAGGGTGACTAGGATGACAGCCAGAACAACAATAATCAGAATCACGCCAATGGCGGTCCTTAATATTAAACTAAGCTCTGATAATTTTTGTTTTTGGTTTTTTGGGCTCATACCCGAATTTTCGTGTTTATAGTATAGCACAAAAAATGGTTTTTGGCAATTTTTTATACCTATAAGCCGATTTCCAATAATTTTCTGAAAACCGCCATATGTGTGTACACATTACCTCAATAACTTGTCAAAACCAAACTAGGCAGTTATAATTTACTAAAATACAACAAAAAAAGGAGGAAATAATGAAAAATACTTTATATATCAATTGCCGGACGGCGACCAACTATGTAAAGCACTGCGTCGACATCCGCCAATTAGCCAACTCGCCAATGGAAATTGAAGCTCTTTACCACGTCGATTCCTGTACTAAAAAAAAGTGTATCGAGATGTCCATTGATTATTTCGAACAAGTAATACGTGGCCGATTCATTTGCGGGGCTTTTACCACTCCGAACGTTAATTACCATAAGTAATTTCTTTCGGTATCTCAAAATGGCGTTGGTTGATAAAATTCACCCAACGCTTTTTTAAATATTTATTTGCCCTGACTCCGACCAATAGTTCTAGTAGATAAAAAAGGCCTCGGACAAAACCGAAACCGATTATAAAACATCAAATATCTTCCTCCGCTGGCTCAATAGTCAGTGGAGGCTCCCCACCTTTTGCAGGCCAGCCATATGCTTGATCAAGAGAGTCTTATCAGAGATCCACCGCTCGGATATCTCCAGAACCTGTTTCTGACTGACATTCTGGCTCCAGACCAGTGTCAACTTATCAAAATCTCGACCGGCAACCCAGGCTTTGTTCATAGACAGAGTAAATTTCATCTTCATTTTTGTGATTCCCTTCAAGTGTCAATGAAAAAATATTGTGAAATAAAGCTATATGTAAAGTACGGCGTTTTAGCACCTTATCACAACCGATTTATTGTTTCAATAAATAAATGTCAATAAAAAAGGCGGACATCGTTAGTCCGCCTTGGATAGCTAGGGAAAAAATCGTCTTTCTTATTTAAGGAGCAAAAGCCGCTTAGCAGATTGATAGGCGCCGGCTGTAAACTTGTAAAAATAGGCGCCCGATGGTAAGGAGGTGGCGTTCCAATTGACTGAATAGTAACCGGCCGCCACGTTTTCATCAAAAAGAGAAGCGACTTCCTGACCGAGGATGTTATAAACATCCAAGGTCACATGGCAGTCCTCTGGTACCGCGAAACGAATAACCGTGTGGGCGTTGAAAGGATTGGGATAGTTTTGTGCGAGATTAAAATCCTGCGGCAGTTGCTGTTGATCGTCAACACCAGTCGGACTGAAAACTATCGCGCCTGGCTCCAGCTTTAGCCGGTAATCAACCGATCCAGTCGGATCACCAAACGAAGTCCCGGCTCTTGAATCTTCGACAAAAATAAGGTCGGCACTGAGTGGATGCTCATCGGTGAAACTAAAATGCATGACCGCTAAGATTGTCGGTCGCTCGGTTACCATAAGCGGCTGATTATCCTCACCGCCTAGATCGCTCCAACCCAGAAAATGAACATAAGTAACCTGATCGGCATGCTTTATGACGCTGGAAATATCATCCCATTCCGAGGCAAATGGAAAGGTTACCTGATCACATAAAAGCTTCGAATCATAGGCTACGGATAAAGAGATTGAACTGACGGCAATTTCAACGCCTAGCCGAGTTGTCAAAACAACTGGCACATCGACTTGGTTGGCCCCTGATTCAACCGCCACGCTGGGAATAGTTACCGTCAGTAACGGTGCCAGCGGCTGTGAGTTATCCGCCTGAACTGAAACCGATATAATCAATACCATAAATACCGCCATCACCAACAAAACAATCGCTTTGGACTTCATATAAACCCCCTTCACCGGGTTTAATGGTTTTTGGTAAATAAAACAGTGCAAACATCAACTATGCTCCATGAAAACCTCCTTTATTAAAGTTCACCCTTTTTGGTTTTTCTCTGCTTCATTAACTATAGACCTGACCGAGATATTGTCAAGAAAAAGGGCCTGTGATTTTCACCAACAGGCCTATAGAGCATTTTTGTAGTCCCTTCCAATCTTTATAAGTTTTTGTCTTGCGAGCGATTTTAGCGCCAAACGAGGCGTGAATACAGCTATGATGGCAATTGCCGGACGTACTGTTTAGTCGACTTTTTCTCCCGGTAGACGGTAATTTTGCCGGCCAAGCGCAGCAACATCGTCATGAAATTACGTTTGGCGTCGTGCAGTGGATGCCACCGCCGGTGTTGACGCATAGCCGCCAAAGCATCAAGGGCAATTTTGAACCCGTTAGTGGTGAAAATTTTAAACGTCTGCCACATGTTGTATAACTTAGGCATGGCTTCCAGCATGACTGCCGCCTGAAGTTGCCGAGGGCTCATACCCGCTGGGTAAAAGACCACATGGTGGCCATCAAACTTTTCCCAATTCGTATTAAATATCCGTTTCTCCCGTACTAATCTCGGGTATAAATCTGAACCAGGAATGGGCACGAGAATAAGAAACTGGTTTGTTTCAATTCTCCATTTGATAGCGGCGCGCACGTTGTCCCTGACTGTTTCAATGGAATCCGCATCAAAGCCAATTACCCACATGGCATGTATTTCTATGCCATGATGATGAATAATCTTAGTATATTCCTCCATTTCACTGGCCCTGATTCTTTTACCAACCGCCTGGAGTGCTTGGTCATTAGTTGACTCATAACCGATATAAGCGCGCTCAAAGCCAATGCGCCGCAGACTTTCCAATAATTCCGGATGTTTTGCCAGATCAAGCCTGATTTGCCCGGAATAAGAACGCTCCAGATGATTGGCAGCGATACTAGTACAGAAACGACCCAACCGGGACTTATTCGCGCCGAGATTATCATCGGCAAAGAAAATGGAAACTTTACCGTAACGCCTATGATAATATTCGATGTCCCGAATGCACAATTCCTCGGAACGAAAACGGTAAGCGTGTCCGAACATGGAAATTTCACTGCAAAACTCACAATTTTCTGGACAACCACGCGAAGTGATCATCGGTATGGTCGTTGGATTCCTAAAACCAACGATCAGGTCAAGATCTGGCGTGGGCAGTAAATCCAGGTCAACTCGTCGTGGATCTGGGGTGTGGTGAAATTGATCTCCGGCCCGAAACGAAAGACCGTCGATCGCCACCAGCTCCTGAAGATTCTTGTCGGATTCATACCAACGAAGAAAAGTGGAAAAGGACTCGTCCGCCTCATGTCGGAAAACGTAATCCGCGCCTCTGGATAATGCCTCCTCTGGTAAAAAGGTAACGTGAGGGCCTCCTATCAAAATAGGGACGCCCGGCCTGATCTCCGCTTTAATCTTTCTGATCATCGCGTATGCCCGCGGCGCCGTGGAGGTCAATGAGGAAATCAAAACCATGTCTGCCTGACGTACGTCCGACCAGTTAATGGACGCAATATCCTCGCAATAAATGCGGCATTGGTGTCCCATCTGTTTAGCTATGGTCAGTAGCTGCGGCAAGCCTAGTCGCGGCATCTTTGTTTGACTGAAGATGTGCAAGCCCGGAGCTTTTGGTTCTATGCCAATTAACAACATATTTCTCTCCATTTCTAAAGCCCCCTGGTAAACCCCGGGGTTCTTTGTTAAATTGCATTTTTTGTTTTTTTACCCGTTAATTGTGCGCTTTTTGCTTATATTATGTCAAGTCCAAAAAGACTTCGGTGTTTTTGGGACAATAAACATATTATACTATAAATTTTTACACTTCAGAGGTAAAAAAATTTTTCCATCCAAACCTGTTTTACGGCACGCTCGTCATCAGTTTTATACCGTGTCTGGCTTTAGCCAGATCACCATACTCAAAACTACTGGGTTTTAGAAAATTTTCCTAGTTTTTTCACGCCCGGCACCACTTCTGCTCTCAAATCAATTTCCGGCGGGCCATCAAAGCGGAGGTGGGCACATGTTATTGAGAAAAAATCTGTCGGTGGTCCAGAGTCTCATTCTAATATGTGACAATTTGCTTAATCTAATTATCTCCCGACGGTGGTCGATCAATTATCCCAACTCCCACTGTAATAAATATTATTTTAAATAATTTAAATAAATCATTTCTTTGTCGCTGCAGAAATCAGCCAGGCGGCTATCCAAAGAATCGCTCCGGCTATCAGGGCCGGAATAAAGCCATCGACGGTAAACCCTTTGACAATGGTTGACACAAATAAAATAAGTACGGCGTTGATGACAAACGTAAACAAGCCGAGTGTCAAAATAGTAATCGGCAACGTTAAAACAATCAGAACTGGTTTGATGATCGCGTTAACAATTCCCATGACCAAAGCTACTATCAGGGCGGTATAAAACGAGGCCACGTGAAAACCGGGGACAAGATAGGCCACCAACAAAAGCACGACTGCATTTAAAAACCAACGAATTAAGGTGTACATGATTTTTTTAATGATTGCGTTCGGCAAGTACTGGTCTTGCGAGCCCCGACAAGTCACACACTTTTGCTTTTGCGCAAGACATCGGCCAGCACTCTTTTAAAAGGGTTTTTCCGAAAATCTTAGCGCCTACCGGATTCGAACCGGTGTTACATGGATGAGAACCATGCGTCCTAGACCGGACTAGACGAAGGCGCCACATAAATCCCTCATATTGTAGCCAACATTCAATAAAAAATCAAGAAAAAAACAGCCGATGTCTAAAAATGGCTGTCTCCATAATAACAGATTGTTTTCTAAAAAATGATATTCTGCCACTCAGGCCTACTAGTTCTTCCTGGCCATTTCCAAGTAAAGTGCAGCCACCACCGCAAAAATCGATAATTGTAAATAAAACCCAGAAGGGATGAATAACTCTCTGCCATCGATCTGGGTGACAAAGCCAAAAATAGCGCAGATTAGCCCAAAAACGAAAAATGCCACTGGAATATATTTGTTTTTCACGCTGTCACCTCCCTTCTCTTCTACGGTGATAAACTATCACCAATAATTGCTTATTATTATAT
>Ga0185342_1000097_pt1 | contig 50591 bp, 42 predicted proteins | sample ConPoolayeEmetaG_FD_128045 | JGI IMG/M metagenome (GOLD analysis project Ga0185342, IMG submission 128045) | Hot spring microbial mat communities from California, USA to study Microbial Dark Matter (Phase II) - Cone Pool mat layer E metaG... ... | reverse complement strand
GCAGTCCGCCGAGGGGGCAGAGATAGCGGCACCAGAAGCGGGAGCGGATAGCATTGAGCGCCAGCACGCCGATAAATATTGCCGCCACGGTAAGGTTGGGCAAATAAAAAGAGTTATCAGTAATCAGGGTATTGCGGACAAGCCCATCAAACCATCCCACCACCGGCTGAATAAAACTGAATTGATACAGCCATGTTTCTGCCGAGGTGACGAACAGGCTTAACACAGGCAAGACCACACTGCTTGCAGAGCGCACGAGTAAAGTAATCGGGTCAAGGATGATGAGAGTCAGACTGCCAAACGCGGCGGCAATCAGGATAATGAGGAAGAAAACCTCCTTTACCCGCCTGAGTTGTGACGCTTTAGGAACGTCACTGTCACGCTGGCGTCTGGATGGTGTCCAATCAAGCGCCGTCCCCAGCGGGCAGAGCCAGCCGCACCAGGAGCGACCGGTCGCCACAGCGAGCAGCAAAACAGCCATGCCAAGGAGCATCGGCACAATGAATGACCTGCTGGCGGACATGGCGGCTAAGCCTGCCAGTGGGTCCAGGCGGAAGAAGAGGTCCTGTGGCAGAAACATGGTATTCCCCTGACTCGTCCCCAGAAGCAAATAGAAAAAGAGGACGAGAGCCAGAATCTGGACTGTCCGGCGCCGCCAGTACCATTTCTTTAACCGTTTCATTTGTCCTTGCCTGCCCATCCTTTTGATTTTATGTCCACTTTACACTACCAGCTCTTCAATCTTGACGCTCTTCAAATCCGCTGTGCCCAGACCCATCTGCGCCCCGGCGCGTATGGCGGGTATGTCCTCACCGGTCAAGCCGAAGAGGGTGGCGGCATAAGCATCTGCGGCGACGATGTCCCGGCTGGCGATGATGGTGTTAGCCAGCTTGACATCATTCAGGTCACCACCGCTCGGTCCGTGGTTCATCAGGATGCGTACCCCGTCAACGATAGTCAGGTCTGGCTTCAGAAGGCTGGTGAGGTCAGCAATGCGCTGTCCCAGGTTGCTGTGGAACTGCCCCCGGTTGAGGATGACTCCCATCAGGTTTTTCATGCCCAGGGTGAGCCGTGCCAGGCTATGGTGCTTGGCAATGGGCACATCAATGAGCACGTCTGCCTCCAGCACATCGCCGTAGACCTGCCAGCGGGTGATATCTTTGCCGTCCGGGATTGGAGTGTCTCTGAACTTCACCCGGCTCATCACTTCCATGGTGCCGCCGGCTGACTTCACCGCGGCATCAATGCCACTGCGCACGTATGCCTGCTCCGGCGTTCCCCCGAACGGCTGGTCCATCACTCTCACCCGCCTGGCTCCAGCGCCGACGCATAGCTTTACAATTGTGCCTACCACTTCTGGATTGGTCGTGGCGGCATACTCATAGGAATGATAAGCCACACAGATATTGGGCTTGATGATGACATCATCTCCCGGTTTTACAAAGCGCTCAATCCCGCCGAGTGCTTTAATGGCGGTCTCAACCATGTCAGAAGGATTATTACCTCTCACCACTGCCAGATAAGTATCTGGCGAGGCGACTACAGACGGTGGCGTTGGAGCGGTGGGCAGAGGTAAAGCAGGAATAGCGGCTGGCGGTGCGAGTGGTACAGCCTCAGGTGAAGGCTTCAGAGTGGAGGGAGTGAGCTCGCCTTTCTCTACGAGACTGCAGCCAAGAAAGGCAAGCAGTTTGCCGGCAAGCGCCGTGGCAAAGCTGATTACTGCCAGCCGTCTGATAAACTCGCGGCGGGAGATATGCAAACCCGCGCCTCCTCACCCAACCTGAATATCCTACCATATATTATAACGCAAATCTGCCTCTTTTGATGGCTGGGTTTGTATCCCGTACGCCCTTTTCCCAAAAACATTGTTGAGATGGTGTGGCAGATAGACAAGCAAACCCGCAAACACCGCCGGCATTTCTGCGGCTTATTATTCAGATGGATTATTATTCAGATATAGAAGTTTTACTTATGCTGGGCACGGGTTCATACGGCTTAACTACCCGGGTTCTGCCTTTTGCTCAGCGCTTTCTTTATTCTGCTCAGGGCTTTTTCAATAGTCGCTATTGAAGCCGCGTAAGACAATCTGAGATACCCTTCACCGTATTTCCCGAAGTCAGCACCGGCAATGCCCGCCACGCCAGCCTCATTGAGTAGATAGCTGGCAAGCTGTCTGCTGGTCATCCCGGTGTTTTTTACATTAGGGAAAACATAGAAAGCCCCTTGAGGAAGGTGACAGCTGAAGCCGGGGATTTCATTCAGCCCCTTTACAATCAGGTCCCGGCGCTTTCTGAACTCAGCAACCATGTTTGAGACGGAGCTATTTGCCATTTTTAACGCCTCAATGCCGGCATGCTGGATAAACGGCGGTGTGCAGGAGACGCTATTGATGATAAGGCGTTTTACCGGCTCTATCAGCTTCTCAGGCATAACAGAGTAGCCCAGACGCCAGCCGGTCATGGCAAAGGTCTTTGAGAAGCCATTGAGCAGGATGGTTCTGTCCAGCATGCCCGGGACGCGCGCGAAGCTGAATGGTTTCACGTCATAGACGATATGGTCGTACACCTCGTCGGACAGCACCAGGAGGTCATGCTCTCTAACGATGTCCGCAATGGCACGTACCTCTTCCTCAGTGAGGACACTGCCGGTGGGATTGTGGGGTGAGTTCAAGATGATAAGCCTGGTGCGGGCGGTGATTTTCTTTTTCAACTCATCAATGTCAGGATGGAAACCAAGCTCCTCACGCATGGGCAGAGGCACCGGTCTGGCGCCGCTGAAGCTAATCATGGAGCTGAAAATGGGAAAGCCCGGGTCAGGATAGATGGCTTCATCGCCTGCTTCAAGGAGTGCCAAGGCAGAATAAAAAATGACGGGCTTAGCGCCGGGTGTCACCATGATGCGTTCCGGGTTTACCTCAATTCCGTACGTCTTTTTTAACTCAGCGGCAATCTCGGCGCGGAGAGGCGCTATTCCCTGCGGGTTACAATAGTGGGTATAGCCTTTTTTCAAAGCCTCCCCGGCTGCCAGGCAGATTTCCTGGTGGGTGGTGAAGTCAGGCTCGCCGATTTCAAGATGGATGATGTCCATTCCTCTGGCTTCAAGCGCCTGAGCCTGAGTCAGCACATTAAAAGCCGCCTCTGTGCCCAGACCAGCTATTCTCTGCGCTAATTTCATGCCTTTCTCCTCTGCTTTATCTAACGTGTAGCTTTTCCTGACAGGACCGGCAAACTAAAAGCGCGTAAGTGATGTTACCGTGAAGCGGCGGATGCCGGGGAGTGCCATAGACTTACGCACCTGTTCCATTATACAATGGAAAAACACAAAGTCAATGAAAAGCTATTGCTAACATGGCACCGCCGTATTAGACTAACGCTATCTGGAAATGAGAGGTCACTATGCTTGAGCAGATATTCACCGGGCTGGAGTTAAGCCAGATTTTGATTGCCTCGCTCGTGTTCGTGCTGTTCACCGGTTTTGCCTGGGTCTTCAGCACTTTAATTGTTAAGTGGTTTTACAGACTTCTCCGCAATGTGAAAAGCCGGATATATAAAACATTGATTTCGCTCAGCGTGAAACCGATTGTAGCTATGCTTACAGTCGCCGGTCTGCTTATCGCCGCTGTCTTTCTTCCATTTAAACCAGCTATAGGTGTGCCCCTCATACGGGTGCTGTCCACTGCGTTAAGCCTGCTGGGCATTTATCTTTTTGCCGCTTTAATCAATGAGGTAATCAAATGGTATACGCAGGGATTGCTCCGGGATAAAAAAGAGGCTGGTTTCAACCGGCGTACACTCCAGCTGGTCAAGCTATTCATCGTTTTCGTTGCTCTCTTCGGTGGTGTTGTTGTTACTCTTGAGATATGGAATGTCAGTCTTACTCCCGTCACTACCTGGCTGATTGCGCACGGGTGGCGCATTGGGCTCATGCTGGGCATCATGGTGATATTCATCATAGCCATCGGGGAGCTTATGCCTAAGCTCATTATGAACGCCCTGATACGCCGGGAAGGGGAGACTGAAAGTGAGTTTCAGAAAAGGGGCATCACCCTGTCAAGGGTGCTCGTGAGCGTGGGGCAAATATCCGCTATCCTCATCACCGCCTTTATGATTCTTTCAGAGCTCAATATCAATATTGCCCCCATCCTTGCCGGCGTTGGTGTGGCGGGCATTGCCCTCGGCTTTGGTGCCCAGAGCCTGGTGAAAGACCTGCTGGCGGGGCTTTTTATCATCCTGGAGAACCAGTATCGCGTGGGAGATGTGGTGCGGATTGCAGATGTTGCCGGGCTGGTGGAAGATATAAACTTGCGGCGGACGATTCTCAGAGACCTTGACGGCATCGTCCACGTGGTGCCTAACGGCGAAATCCGCGTCGCCAGCAACTTCACCCGGGGCTGGGCAAGGGTCAATGTGAATGTGGCAGTGGCTTATGAAGAGGACCTAGAGCGCGTGATTTCAATCATCAACCGCGTTGGTGGAGAAATGGCGGCGGACCCGCAATGGGCACCAGCAATCATCAAAGCACCTTCGGTGTTGCGGGTGGATAATCTGGGACCTTCCGGCGTTGAAATCAAGATACTTGGTGATACCCAGCCCATCAAACAATGGGACGTCATGGGAGAGCTCCGCCTGCGGCTGAAGAAAGCCTTTGATGCGGAAGGGATAAAGTTCTCCTGGCCCCACACCAAAGTCTACTTTGCTGATGCTCCGCCTCCTAAATTTGGGGCGAGCAAAAACGAATAGTATACATTGTGTGTTAGAATGTAATAGTCAGCGCGGTATAGCGCCGTGAGGTAATGCTTCAGATGATAGAATGGCTGACGGAAAACTGGCTGCGGATAGTCATTCCAGTGGTGGCTTTTCTGGCTATCTATGTTGCCGGGCTGTGGCTGAGGAGGGTTATTGACAGCGCCTTTGCCAATTGGGTAGCGCGGTCAAAATGGGTGGGGAGCCGGGTGGTAGCGAGGGCTGTACACCGTCCTTCCCTTTCCTGGGTCATCATGCTCAGTCTTCTGGTCGCCGTGCAGGTATCTACCACACCTGCCGGGCTCAAGCTTCTTACAGTTAAAATAATCGGCAGTCTTTTTATTCTGACCCTGGTGTGGACCATCACTTTTCTGACCGAGCAATTGATTAGACTATACTTTGCCAGATTAAAAGTACCCCGTTCCGTAATGCTCCTCATCATCAACGTGACTAGGGTTACTGTCATTCTTGCCGGTGTGCTTATTGTCCTTGATATTTGGGGTCTGCCCACCAGTCCCCTTCTTCTCCTGATAGGAGTGGCGGTGCTGGCGCTGGCGCTGCTTTTCAGAAATGCCGCCCCTGACCTGTTTGCCGGGTTTCAGCTCGCCTCATCAGAGCAAATTAAGGTGGGTGATTACATCAAACTTCAAACAGGAGAGGAGGGATACGTTACCGCCATCACCTGGAGCACCATCCAGATTAAAGCTCTGGACGGCAGTACCGTCAGCGTGCCCAATAGCCGCCTGCTCCAGCACACGGTAGTCAATTACGGACGCCAGCTGAAGAAAGCCAAGGAAGCCTTTCGCTTTAATACCCGCACCCATTTGACGGAGTTGACCGGGCTCAGAGCCAGGAACCTGCGCGAGCTGGCTGACTATCTGAAAAAAGCTCCGGACTCAGTGGTGTACTTCCATACACACCACTTTCTGGAAGAGCAACATTATCTGAGGTCTGAACCATCTAACGATTTTGCTCTCTGGGTAGCTGATGCCCTGGGTGATGAGGTGATGGGAGAAAGGCTGGCGGCGGTTGATACATTTGCCTTCCCCACCATGGGGGCGCTGAGGGAAAGACTGGTAGCGATGATAGAAGAATATCTTGCCACTGGTTCTAACTTCAGAGAAGCCATGCCCGGCAGGGAGTTTTATTTCATGAAATCGGTGAGCGTTATTCTACCCACGCCTTACGTTGTTCATGACCTAAGAGAACTGGCTGAGGCATTGCGCAAAATAAGCCTTGGGTCGCTCTATTATCATATCTTTGAGTCCAGGTTAAGGCTGGGGAGAGGTCTTAATGACTTTTCCATCTGGCTACAGGATAGCCTGGGTGAAAAGGAACTGGCAGATGAAATTGCACAGCTTGACCCGTACACTTACACACTGGAGGGACTGCGATCAGCACTGATACAACGTATAGAAAAACACATCAGATAAACCTCGCGGACTATGAGCCGATTGTAGGCAGGAGCGCCCTTGAGGAACTCAGACTGCTTGGTGCCAGATTGTCCGGGAAGGTCATTCAGAACATTAACTCAACCTTTGTCGGCGGTGGCGTGGCAGAGATTCTGACCCGCATGGTGCCACTGCTGACACAACTTGGTGTTGACGCCCGCTGGAACGTCATCAAGGGGAGCAACGAGTTCTTCAGTGTGACCAAGAAATTTCATAATGCTCTTCACGGCAGGCAGGAGAGAATCTCTGCCAGGGACTTTGAAATCTTTATGGAAACCACGCAGAAGAACATTGATGAGATTGAGCTTTATGGGGATGTTATCTTCATCCATGACCCTCAGCCGGCGGGTCTGATTGCCCAGAAAAAGAAAATCGGCAAGAAATGGATATGGCGCTGTCACATTGATATCTCTCACCCGAACAAAGAGGTCTGGAATTTTCTTGAACCTCTAGTAGTGCAGTATGATGCGGCGGTGTTTTCAGCCCCCTCTTTCTCCCGCGAGCTTCCCATACGTCAGTTCCTCATCGCTCCGTCCATTGACCCCCTGAGTGACAAGAACCGGGAGCTACCTCAGCAGACGATTGATGCTGTCCTTGAGAAATATGGGATTCCCAAAGATAAACCCATCATTCTTCAGGTATCACGTTTTGATTATTTGAAGGACCCGGTGGGAGTGATACAGGCTTTTGAGATGGTGCGGAAGAGCATCAATTGCCGTCTTGTTTTCGCCGGTGGAACAGCGGCTGATGACCCTGAATCTGACAAAGTGCTGGCAGAGGTGAAAGAGAGGGCAGGCAATAATCCTGATATCCACGTTCTGCTCATCCCGCCGAACAGTGACATTGAGATTAATGCTCTCCAGAGAGCGGCAACCATTATCGTGCAGAAATCCTTAAGTGAGGGCTTCGGGCTGACGGTAAGCGAGGCATTGTGGAAAGGGAAACCGGTGGTTGCTTCTGCGGTGGGCGGTATTCCTCTCCAGGTGCGGAACAAGTTCACCGGGCTACTATCATACGGTGTTCCCGGCACTGCCTATGACATCAGACAGCTACTCGTCAATCCGGAGTATGCCAGATGGCTGGGCAACAACGGACGTGAACATGTCAGACAGCATTTCCTTATCACACGTCACCTGAAGGACTATATGCTTCTTTTCCTGGCGCTCTATCATCCGGAGGAAGTAATCAGACTGTGATGCGCGGCGTTGGTCTTTCTACATCATGCGGCGGTCATTTGCATTCAGCCGTTCCGTTTTCGGTTGACCTGCTGGTATCTGATGACTATACTATTAAATGACGTGAACGAAAAGCGTATCGGCATTCTGGAGTACCGGAGCGACCGATTTATCAATGATGTTATTGCCCGCCTTCAGGGCATGCCGGTGGAATTCCTTTCTCTCAGTGCTGAGCGGGTTCCCATTCACCGTGACTACCGCGTGGTAATTGACCGGCTCAGTTTCAGCTATCCCTTTTTAAAAGAGGTCCTTAAGAACCTGGCACTCAACGGCACGTATGTCATTAATAACCCCTTCACCGCCACCGCCACCAATAAGCTCGTTGATACCAATGTGGGTAATCGCCTTGGCTTGCCTTTCCCCAGGACAATCATTTTACCTGATAAAGAGGTAATAGAAGAGCTAAAGGAAACAGTGTCACCACCGGACCTTGCCCGTGTGGTGGAGGAAATAAAGCTTCCCTGCATCCTCAAGCCTTTTGACGGGTATGCCTGGCAGGATGTCTATGTGATTAATGCCCTTAGCGAGCTGGAAAACCTCTATCAGGCACTATCTTCCCGGTATGTCTTGATTGTGCAACAATTGATACGGTATAAAGAGTATTTCCGCGTTTTCTGTATCGGTAAACGGGATGTGCTCTTCATTAAATGGACGCCCAAGCCATTTTCCATGGGGCACTATCAGTACTGCGACCAGTCACTTATAGGCGGGGCATATGACAATCTCGTCACCCTGACCATCAAGTTGAACGAGGTGCTTGACCTTGATGTCAACGTGGTTGAGTGGTGTCTGGATGAGGCTGGCAAATGGTGGATTATTGATGCCTTCAATGAGGTGCCGGAGGTCATCCCCGAGGCGCTTCCTCCCGAGTATTACGCCTGGATAGTAGACAAGTTTTCTGCCTGCGTCCGCGACAAGTTTAACTCTGAGCAGAAGAATCGTATCCTCTTCATATCTTAGCCTTAACGGGGAGGGTGTTTCATAGAGCGCTATATTTGCATCCATGGGCATTTTTATCAGCCGCCGCGTGAAAACGCCTGGCTTGAGGCAGTGGAGCTTCAGCGTTCTGCTTACCCCTATCATGACTGGAACGAGCTCGTTACTGCAGAGTGCTACGCACCCAATGCCGCCTCTCGCATCTTGGATAATGAGAAAAAAATTGCGGCTATTGTGAACAACTATGCCCGCATCAGCTTTGACTTTGGTCCCACTCTGCTTTCATGGCTGGAGAAACAGTCACCTAAGGTCTATGAAGCTATACTCAGCGCTGATATTGAAAGCCAGAAGCTGTATTCAGGTCACGGTTCAGCACTGGCGCAAGCCTACAATCATATGATAATGCCCCTGGCAAACCGGCGGGATAAGTATACGCAGATACTCTGGGGGATTAGCGATTTTAAGCGCCGCTTCAGGCGTGAGCCAGAGGGAATGTGGCTTCCTGAGACTGCGGTTGACCTGGAGACACTGGAAATTATGGCTGAGCTGGGCATTAAGTTCACCATTCTTGCCCCGCATCAGGCAAAGCGGGTGAGGAAAATCGGCGAGGATAAATGGGAAGATGTGAGCGGAGCCCGGATTGACCCTACCAGGGCATACCAGGTGAGATTACCCTCAGACAGAGCCCTTAATCTGTTCTTTTATGACGGTCCGGCATCTCGTGCGGTTGCTTTTGAAGGTCTGCTTAGCAAAGGCGAAAACTTTGCCAGCCGTCTGACCGGATTGTTCTTTGACCAGCGCACCTGGTCTCAGCTGGTTCACATCGCTACTGATGGTGAAAGCTATGGTCATCATCACCGTTTCGGCGATATGGCACTGGCATACGCCATCAACCATATTGAGGCTAACAAGCTGGCAAAGATAACCAACTACGGCGAGTATCTGGAAAAGAATCCCCCCACCCATGAGGTTGAGATTTTTGAAAATACATCGTGGAGCTGTTCTCATGGCATAGAGCGCTGGCGGAGCGACTGCGGCTGTAACTCCGGGGGAAACCCCGGCTGGCATCAGGCGTGGCGGGCACCTCTGCGTGCCGCACTGGATTGGCTGAGAGACACCCTGGCACCAAAGTATGAAAAAGAAGCGGCAAAGTACGTGAAAGACCCGTGGTCAGCCAGAAATGACTACATAGATGTCATATTGGAGCGGTCAGACAAGAGTCTCCGGCGCTTTTTTGAGAAGCACGCCGCCGGGGAATTATCTGAGGCAGATACTATCCGCGCGCTGAAGCTGTTTGAGCTCCAGCGACATGCCATGCTGATGTATACCAGCTGTGGCTGGTTCTTTGATGATATCTCCGGCATTGAAACGGTTCAGGTTATTCAATATGCCGGGCGGGCAGTCCAGCTGGCAGAAGAGCTCTTTGGCAATGATACTGAAGGGCATTTTCTTAGTTTGCTTGAGGCGGCAAAGAGTAACGTGAAAGAGCATGGCAATGGACGGCGCATCTATGAAAAGTGGGTCAAGCGAGGAATGGTTGACCTGACCAAGGTTGCCGCTCACTATGCCATAAGCTCACTCTTTGAAAAGTACAAGGACAGGGCTAAAATCTATTGCTACAGCATTGATGTTCAGGACTATCAGACTGTTGATTGTGGAAAGGCAAAAGTAGCGGTGGGCAAGGTTAAGGTTACCTCAGATATAACCAGAGAGTCAGATACGCTTAGCTTCGGTGTCATTCATTTTGGAGACCATAACGTCAATGCTGGTGTAAGGCACTTTATGGGCGACGAACCGTACCAGAGGATGGTGCAGGAGACTATGCAAGCCTGTTCTACCGCTGATTTCCCGGAGGTGATAAGGCTTCTTGATAAACATTTTGGCACCCCCACCTATTCCCTGAACTCCCTCTTCCATGATGAACGTTTGAAAATCCTGGACAGGATTCTTGAGTCAACCCTGTCTCAGGTGGAACTGGCATACCGCCAACTGTATGATGCCCATTATCCGCTGATGCGTTTCCTCACTGAGGGGGAACATTCATTACCCAAAGCGCTGGAGTCAACTGCTGAGTTCATTGTGAACATTGACCTCCGCCGGGCGCTTACCGCCGAGGTATTAAATCCTGATGAGGTGAAAAGGCTGCTGGGGGAAGCGAACTTATGGCGGATTGCCCTTGATGCTAGCGGGCTGAGCTATGAGTTCCAGCGCTCCATTGAGAAAAAGATGGCTGACTTTGCGCAGAATCCTCAGGACATGACTAAGTTAAAAGAAGTGGCGTCTGCCATTGAGCTGGCGGAGTCTTTACCATTCTCAATAGACCTGTGGCAAGTCCAAAACATGTATTACGTGATGCTGAAAACAGTCTTCAGTGAATATCAAGAAAAAGCCGGCAAGCAGAAGAAAGCCCAGGAATGGGTGGCGCAGTTTGCCCTCCTTGGAGAAAAGCTGGCGATACGAGTCCCCGGGGCAGATTTAAGTGGCGGTATTACACCTGGCAGTTATTGACTTACTCACTCATTAGCTCTAGGATATAAAGGTTGCCTGTTCCTCCCAGTTTTCACGTGATATGGTTAATGACACTTTTATTGATGAGTTAGTAGAGTCCGTTAGGAGAGGGGTAGCTGAACGCAAGCGCTTGCCCGTATCTGTCTATCGTCTCCAGTTTAACCGTTCCTTTACCTTCCGTGATGCCAGCAAGGTTGTTCCTTACTTGTATGAGCTTGGCATCACGGACTGTTACGCATCTCCCTATCTGAGAGCCCGTTCCGGGAGTATGCACGGATATGATATCTCTGACCACAATGCCATTAACCCGGAGATTGGTTCCAGGAAAGATTTTAACCATTTTGTCAGTCAGCTCCAGAAATTCACCATGGGACAGATATTAGACTTCATCCCGAACCATATGGGCATCTTTGACAATCCCCGCTGGCAGGATATCCTGAAAAACGGACCAAGCTCGTTTCATTCCCGTTTTTTTGACATTGACTGGGAGCCAATCAAGCCAGAACTGCATCAAAAGGTCCTCCTGCCAATTCTTGAAGACCTTTATGGCGTGGTGCTGGAAAAAGGGATGCTTGTGCTCACTTTTGAGGAGGGTGCGTTTGCCATCAAGTATCACAATCATAGCCTTCCCATTGACCCCAAGACTGCTGTAACAGTGCTTGATTCGTGTTTGAGCACGCTCCAATCAGTTCTTGGCACGGAAAATGCTGATTATCTGGAGTTACAGAGTATCGTTACTGCCTGCAAAAACCTGCCGGAGCGCCATGAGACCACCCCGGAGAAGAGTGCGGAAAGGCATCGTGAAGGAGAAATTATAGAGAGGCGCCTGTGGGGACTTTATCAGAAAAACGAGGAAATCAAGAAAGCGATTGACGCTGAGGTGAAGATTCTTAATGGCAAAGTGGGGGACAGCTACAGCTTCAGCCGTCTCCACAACCTGTTAGAAGCGCAGGCATATCGTCTCAGTTACTGGAGGGTTGCGGCAGAAGAGATTAATTACCGCCGGTTTTTTGACATCAATGAGCTTGTGGCACTCAGGATGCAGGACCCTGTGGTCTTCAGTGAGACCCACCGTCTACTGAGAGAGCTCCTGGTAACAGGAGCAATAACCGGTGTCAGGATTGACCATGTAGATGGTCTTTTCAACCCGGAAAGCTACCTCTGGCGGCTGCAAAAAGCGGCATGGGTTGACCTCTGCCTGCGCAAAGCTGAGCTTGATATCCAATTCCCCAAGGCTGACCGTGCGGAGCTGGAAGAAAAACTGTCCCAACGTTTTGACCAGGAAAGAGCCAGTAATCCTGCTTCACCAGCGATAAGACCCGTCTTTGTCGTCGTGGAGAAGATTCTGAGTGAAAAAGAAGCTCTGCGGGACAGCTGGCCCATAGATGGTACTACCGGTTATGAGTTCATGATTGCACTGAACCAGATTTTCATTGATAGAAGCCATCAGGGAGCCATGCTGGATACTTACCGCTGGTTCACCCATAACATGACGGATTTCCCGGATATTGTCTACCACTGTAAGAATCTGGTCATGAGAACCACCATGTCTGCTGAAATCAACATTCTGGCTCACCAGTTGAGCAAGCTGGCGGAAAAGAGATGGCAGTACCGTGATTTCACGCTGAACAGCTTGCGAGATGCCATACGCGAAGTCATCGCCTGTTTTCCGGTTTATCGCACCTACATTAATGCCTATGAGGACACTGTTGATGAAAGTGACCAGGCTGTCATCAATAATGCCATTTTTGAAGCAAAGAAACGCAATCCGGCAGTGAGCTCCGCCATCTTTGACTTTGTCAGAAACACGCTTTTGCTCCAGTACCCTCCCGGTCTCAGCGATGAAGCTCTCAATGACCAGCGTGCTTTCGTGATGCGCTTCCAGCAGTTTACCGGTCCCGTGATGGCAAAAGGCATGGAAGATACCGCTTTCTATCTCTATAATCCGCTGGCATCTCTTTGTGAGGTGGGAGGTTACCCGCAGAGATTTGGCACCTCCGTGGAAGAATTTCAGCGTCATAATCTCATCAAGCACAGAACCAGACCCCACTCATTTATCGCCACTTCCTCTCATGATTCCAAGCGGAGTGAGGACGTCCGCGCCCGGATTAACGTACTGTCAGAGATGCCCAGAGAATGGCGCGCCGCTCTGGCACGCTGGAGCCGGATGAACCGGAGTAAGAAGATTGCGGTGAACAGTGATATCATCCCAGATGGCAATGAGGAATATCTCATCTATCAGACACTGCTGGGGACATATCCCTGGGAGGATATCACTAAAGAAGAACAGGCGTCTTACCTTGAGAGAATCCAGACTTATATGCTCAAAGCAGTAAGAGAAGCCAAGGTTCATACCAGCTGGGTCAGCCCTAACACTGCTTACGAGCAGGGTATCAGCCAATTTATCGCGGCAATCTTGGAACCGTCAGAGTCAAATGCCTTCCTTTCCGATTTTAAGAATTTCAACCGGGTGATAGTTACCTGCGGCTGGTATAATTCACTCTCTCAAGTTGTCATCAAACTGTTTTCCCCGGGAACGCCGGACATTTATCAGGGGAATGAAATATGGACCTACAATCTCACTGACCCGGACAACCGCCGTCCGGTGGATTTTTCCTATTGCGCAAATCTTCTCAAGCAAATAAAGAAAATGATGTTAGCTTACCGTCAGGTGGACGTGGCGAAAAAGCTGCTGGCTGGAGCCGGGGACGGGCGCATAAAACTTTATGTCACCTGGAAATCCCTCACCTACCGCCGTACCAATGCCGAGCTCTTTAATGAAGGCTCTTATATTCCTTTGAAAGTCGCGGGCACAAAGAAGAATCACGTCTGTGCCTTTGCCTGGAAAAGAGGCAAGCGGGAGCTGATTGTAATTGCGCCCAGGCTAATAGCAGGGCTGACCCGCAATGGCGCTAAGCCGCCATTGGGCATTGAAGCGTGGGGGGATACTCATATCATCCTGCCACACAATCTAACCGGGGAGAACTTTAAAAATCTCTACACCGGTGAGACGGTTACCACCGGGCACCGCGAGAGGGGGGCTGACATCCTGCTGGCGGACGCACTGAAAGTGTTCCCGGTAGCCGCGCTTGAGCTCATTTCAGACTAAAAGTAGCGCTCAGAACCGCGGAAAAGGGGATGCGTCTTTTTCAGGAGTTTCTGATAGAGGCTTTTATATTCCTGGGCGGAACGTTCCCAGGAAAACTCTGCCGCCATCGCATTTTTTATTAGCGCCCGCCAGGTATCTTTTTCCAGGAAGACAGCAAGAGCCTGGTCGCAAGCATTTAGCAGGCTGATTTCATCGTATCCTTCAAAAGTGAAACCATTTCCTTTTCCCGTCTTCGGGTCAAACTGCTGAACGGTATCTTTCAGTCCACCAGTAGCCCGAACAACAGGGATAGTCCCGTACTTGAGGCCGTACACCTGGGTCAGCCCGCCCGGTTCATAACGGGAAGGCATGAGAAACATATCTGAACCGGCGATGACCTTGTGTGCGAGGGGTTCACTGAAAGCTATCTGGACTCCTGCCTTGCCGGGGTAGGCGGCTGGAATCTTGCTGAAGAAGTCCTGGTAACGGCTTTCTCCGGTGCCCAGGATAACGAGTTGTATATCTCTTTCAAGAAGCGTGTCAATCGCTTTTTCCAGGAGGTCAAACCCCTTTTGCGATGTTAGGCGGGACACCATACCGATGACGGGGACTTCTGGCAAGGGCGGAAGGTTAAAAATCTGCTGGAGGTCAGCTTTACAGATTCGCTTTCCTGAGAGGTCTGACTGGTGGTAGTTCTGACTGATGAGCGTGTCCGTTTCCGGGTTCCACTGGTTGTAGTCTGCACCGTTAAGAATGCCGATGAGGTCAGCCGCTCTCTCTTGAAGGACTCCCTCCAGCCCGAAGCCCTGTTCCGCTGTTTTAATCTCCTCAGCGTAGGTGGGGCTGACGGTGGTGATGGTGTCCGCAAAAACAAGCCCACCTTTGAGAAAGTTGATTTTGCCATAAAACTCTAGAAAACGGGGAGTGAAGAAGCTCCAATCCAGTTTCAGGAGGTGCCAGTCCAGATGCCAGAAGATGCCCTGGTAACCCAGATTATGGATGGTGAAGACGGTCTTTGTTGAGCAGAGCTCCGGGTAAAGATATGGCTGTGTTTTCAGAAAAGCTATTGCCAGTGCGGACTGCCAGTCATGAGCATGGAGAATATCAGGGGGGTCCAGTTTCAGAACTTCAAGGACAGCACGGGAAAAAAAGACGAACCGTTCTGCATTATCAGGGTAGTCCCCTTTCGGTGTGCTGTAGGGTGGCTCGCGGTCAAAGTAACGGTCATGCCGGATAAAATAGACCGGGATAGAACCATTGATAGTAGTTCTTAGTAAGCACCCTTCTTCTTCCCGGTTTGACACTGGCGCTACAATGCGCATGCCGGTGTCTTCCAGATTGAAGTTTCCCTGAAGCACGGAACGGTGTGCTGGCATGATGAGAGTGAGCTTTATGCCAAGCTTTGCCAGCGCTTTTGGCAGTGAACCCAGCACATCAGCCAGCCCCCCGGTCTTGGCAAAGGGGGCGATTTCCGGGGAAGCCATGGTCACCTTTAGACTCAGAGAAGACCGGTCACTGTTGTTGGTTGCAGGAGTTTGCTTCATCCCTCGGCCGCTCTTGATATTAGCTATTGACTCTATTATATCCCTTTCCCCGTCTTTTGTCTCAAAGGGGATTTCAAACTGATACTATTGACAAATATCAGATGAAACCATACCATAAGTAGGGCGGTGTAAGTCAAGCAGAAGCTTGCCATGCTCAAGCGTGATGAAAATACGCCAGGAGGAGGTGAACCTGATGCCGGTAAAAACGTTGGTGATAATCATGGCAGGTGGTGCGGGAGAACGGCTGCAACCTCTGACCAGAGAGCGTTCCAAGGCTTCTGTGCCTTTTGGTGGCAAGTTCCGTCTCATTGACTTCACCCTGAGCAATTGCATTAACTCGGGACTGCGGCAAATCTTTGTCCTAACCCAGTACCGCTCTGAGTCCCTCAGTCGCCATATCCAAGAAGGATGGGGTATTTCCAGCGCCGGGCTGGGAGATTTCGTCTATTGTATACCAGCCCAGCAGAAGATAGGTGCCGTCTGGTACCGCGGCACTGCTGATGCTGTCCGCCAGAATCTGAATCTGGTGAGAGATGAATTTGACTACGTGCTGATACTCTCCGGCGACCACATCTATAAAATGAACTACGCTCAGCTTTTATCATATCACCGGGCAAGGAAGGCTTGCATGACCCTGTCTGCCGTCAGGGCAAGGAAAACTGAAGCGGCAGGTAGACTTGGCGTGCTGGAAGTGGACAGTAAATTCCGGCTCGTGGGCTTTGAAGAAAAGCCGGCTGAGCCTAAGACCATACCCGGTTCTCCGGACTACGTCCTGGCTTCAATGGGCATCTACCTTTTTAACACCAGCGTCCTGAGAGAGGTCTTGAAAGGAAAAGAGGAGGACTTCGGCAAGCATATTATTCCCAAGATGATTAAGAAATACAAGAGTATTTATGTCTATGACTTTGAGAAAGAGAACCGGATAGAGGATGTGGTCACTGAAGTGGTGCACGGCGTCCGGGAGAAGATCCTGGTGGAACGGACTTCAGATTCTTCTTACTGGAAGGATGTAGGTACAATTGATTCCTATTACGAAGCAAGCATGGACCTGGTGGGTGTGGCTCCCATGTTTAACCTGTACGGAGAAAAATGGGCTTTCCGCACCTATCACCGCATTATGCCCCCCACCAAATGTATTCTGGGAGGAAGAATTCTGGAATCACTGGTGTCAGATGGCTGTATCATCAGCGGCGGCACCGTATATAATTCCATCCTTTCTCCGGGCGTAATAGTAGAAAGAGATGCGGTGGTGGAACATTCCATTATCTTTGACGATACTATCATTGAGCCGGGAGCCCGCGTCAGGCGCGCTATTCTTGACAAACAGGTGAGAGTTCACGCCGGTGTCACTCTCGGCTATGACCATGAAGAAGACAAGCGCCGCGGCTGTTCCATTTCGCCTTCGGGCATAGTCGTCGCGCCCAAAAAGATGGAGATAAAGCGGACGGGGCAGTCACTCTTATAGCTTCAGAACTGACTGAGCCTTGACAAACCGGGTTAAGTGGACTACTATGCACCTAGCGTGCTCCCATGAAGAATTGCCTCAAGTTTCCTGAGTTCTTCTTGTGGGACACGCTTGCTTTTACTCAAACATCTTAAAGTAAGGAGTTAAAAGATGGCCATATCAAAATTCGCCGGCAAAGCCCAGACCGTGCTCGGACTCATCAATCCTGGTGACCTGGGGATTACCCTGCCTCACGAACATCTCTTTATTTCACACGGCGCGGCTAACTTCGTGGAACCACCTGCTGCCAGTGATAAGCACTTCGCCTACCAGCCAGTGAGCATTGAAATCCTGAACTGGCTATACCATCATCCCTCAAATAACCTTGACAATATGAACATGCTAGATGAGCAGGAAGCCATTGAAGAGGCGATGCTTTTCAAAAAAGCTGGTGGCAATACCATTGTTGATGTAACCAATGTGGGCATCGGGCGCGACCCGCTGGCGCTTGCCCGCATCTCAAGAGCTACCGGGCTTAACATCATCATGGGCTCCGGCCATTACCTGGCGGGCAGTCATCCCAAAGACTTGGCGGAGAAATCAGAGGAAGAGATTGCAGAAGAGATTGTCCGTGATATAACGGAAGGCGCTCAGGGCACGACCATCCGCGCGGGACTCATCGGTGAGATAGGCTGTTCCTACCCGATGCATCAGAATGAGAAAAAAGCTCTGCGCGCGGCCGCCCTGGCTCAAAAAATGACCGGCGCGCCGCTCAGTGTGCATCCGGGTAGGAAAAACAATATCGGTGCGCTGGAAGCCATTGACGTCTTAGATAAAGCAGGCGCTGACCTTCAGCGGGTCATCATCTGTCACATTGATAACCGCGTCCGCGACCACAAGGCGCGCGTGGAGATTGGCAAGACAGGCTGTTACCTTGAGTATGACGTCTTCGGCTGGGAAGGTTATGTGCCAATGACTCTTTACAAAGGCTCCGGCATTTACCTTACCAATGATGCCGGGCGCGTGGATGAAATTATGCGTCTTATTGATGAGGGTTTCCTCAAGCAGATTCTCATCTCGCAGGATATCTGTTTCAAATGCTGGCGGGTGAAATATGGCGGCAGAGGCTATGCCCATATCTTGAACTATGCCGTGCCGCTGATGCGGGACAAAGGCATGACCCAGAAGCAGATAGATACTATCATGATTGAAAACCCCAGACGGATTTTCACTTTTGTTTAGTAAAATAATTAATTAAAAGAGAAAGGCGGTAGAAACATGGAAAGAATAGGATTTATTGGACTCGGGCTCATGGGCAAAGGGATGGCGCTTAACCTGGTTAAGGCTAAGTATCCGCTCACCGTCTATGACATCAATCCTCAACCGGTGAAGGAACTGGTCTCCGCCGGGGCAACTGCTGCCAGTTCCCCTAAAGAAGTAGCGGAAAAATCAGAGGTAGTCATCACCATGCTTACCTCTTCTCCTCATGTTGAGCAGGTGATGTTCGGTCCCAGTGGTATCCTTGCCGGCTTGAAAAAGGGCAACACGATTATTGATATGAGCACCATAGACCCGATGGTAACCCGCAAGGTGGCTGCCGCCGCGTCTGAAAAAGGGATTGAGATGATAGATGCGCCGGTAAGCGGCGCTCCTCCCAAAGCGGCTGATGGCACCTTATCCATCATGGTAGGCGGCAAAAAAGAAGTCTTTGAGAAATGCAAGCCCATCCTTGATGTCATGGGCAAGAAAATCTTCCACGTGGGCGATGTCGGTATGGGTGAAGTGGTGAAGCTGGCAAACAACCTTATGGCAGCACTGGCAGGTATGGGTGTCTTTGAAGGTTTCCTCTTCGGCACCCGGCTGGGCGCTGACCCCAGGGTGCTGTATGAAGTGGCCACCGCCAGCTCTGGCAATAGCTGGGTATTGCAGACGCGGGTGCCTGTCCCGGGAGTACTCCCTGATAGCCCGGCGAACAAAGACTTCGCTCCCGGGTTCACTGTTGACCTGATGGTAAAGGACCTGGGTCTTATTCTGTCTGCCGCAGAAGCCAATAAGATTCCCCTGCTGGGGGCCACCCTTATCCATCAGCTTCTTGAGGCGACCCAAGCCGCCGGAATGAATAAGAAAGATTGGTCCGCAGTGTATAAGATAATCTGCCGGTTAGCGGGACAGGAAGCATAGGTATTCAATAACGGCACTCATGAGGAGGTAACACTTATGTCAACTATTCTCATCACCGGTGGCACAGGCGGCATTGGTGTGGGATTAGCCCATGAGCTTGTGGCAAGAGGTGAGGATGTTGTCCTTTTTGACATTGCTCCCCGTAGTGAGCCAGTTGCCGATATTAAAGACAAGGTAAAAATCGTCCAGGGTGACCTGAAGGTCTGGAATGAAGTGCTCAATGTGGTCCGGGATAACAAGGTCAAAGGCATTTTCCACCATGGCTCAATGCTCAGCATCCCGTCAGAAAATAACCCCTGGGCGGCGTTTCAGGTGAGCGTGGCAGGGACAATGTATGTCCTTGAGGCGGCGCGACTTTTTGGGGTGGAGAAAGTGGTCTTTGCCAGCTCGGATACCACCTTCGGGCTGGGCACGAAAGGCACCGTGGATGATGAGACCATCCAGCGCCCGGTCACCATCTACGGCGCCAATAAGCTCTACGGGGAGCTTCTGGGCAGGTTTTACCGGCGCAAGTTTGGGCTTGATTTCAGGTGCATCCGCTACCCACAAATTTTGCGACCCGGCATAAAGACGCGGGCTATTCCGGTCTATCTGCCGTGGATGATTGAATACCCGGTTATGGGCAAGCCATTTGAGTGCTGGGTGAGAGAGGACGTCAAAGCACCCTTCTCCTACTATAAGGAAGCGGTGCGCGCCACCATTATGCTCTACTACGCACCCAAGGAGAACATTAAAACAGTATGCTATAACCTGGGCAATATCAAGCCCACCCCTACGGCGAAAGAGCTTGAGATGGCGGTGAAAAAAGTAGTACCTGACGCTAAAATCAGCTATAAGCCGGACCCGGCCGTGATGGTCTACTATGACACCCGGACGGTGGTGGATATAGATGACAGCCGGGCGAGGGAAGAGTGGGGCTGGAAACCGGAGTTTACCAGCCTGGAGATGCTCATCACCGATTTCATCAACGAAATGAAGACCAAACCGCAGTTTTATGGGATGATATAAAAGCTCAAGCAAATAACAAGAGCCCGTGTGCCACGTTGAAATGGTAATACAGGCTCTTATTTTTTCCGATTGGATGAAGTGCTATTTCAGGATGGACAGTAGCTCTCCAATCTTTTTTTCCCTATGGGCCTGATGGCGCAGCCCCTTATCTGGATTGATGCTGTAACACACTCTTCTGCCATCTTTTTTCTTTTTGATAAACTCTTCAGCTTCAAGGTCAGCAATTATCTTGCGGACAGCTCTCTCGGTGATGCCCACAATCTCAGCCAGCTCCCTTGCCGTGATGCGCGCATTCTTGGCGATGACGCTCAATACGGCGGCATGATTGGTGATAAAAGTCCATCCCGTCATAGCTGTGCCCTCCTCTAAAAATCATCTTGAAGCTTCTTGCAAACCGGTAAATACCACGCGCAATTTGAACAGATATGAATAATATTTCACGAGTTATGTTACAGCATTAATGATTCAGGAACTGGTTTGTATTTACCTTAACATACCCTAAAAGAAAAAGCAAGTCCTTACTTACAAGAAGCAAGTGGTTGGAAACAGGCGGTTTTTGCCGCTGAATTGGTTGTTGGACCTCTTCTATACATTTTCCTGCCGACTCAAGAATATGTCTTGCTGGGAAAGTCAGAATAAAAGCAAATAGGCGGTGTTCTGGAAGAAACCGGCAAAAAAGGAGGACAGCTCTGGGCTTTTGATTCACTGCGTGGATGCCTGACTGGTAGAACGGGGTGCTGAGCTACTCGGGTAAAGGTAAATAACAAAACTATACCATAGTACTATACTGTCTTTTTATTCATGAAGTCTGCTTGACAAATCGCTCGGAATGGTAAAGAATAATAACAACCATAACGCAACGTACCCAGAAGGATTTGCTTGTGTCACAGGCAATCCTTCTGTTTTAAGAAGGTTTACCTTGTCCAGTCGCCGCTTGCGGACTGAAAAAGTCCGTAAGAGCTTAAGATATAGCATATTTGACGGTGCCGCCTTCTCGGCAATGCTGGGGCTGACGCAGGACTATATTGTGCCGTTTGCCCTTGCCTTAAAAGCCACCACGGCACAGATAGGTCTATTGACCAGCCTCCCCAACCTGACTTCCGCCCTGTCACAGCTTGCCGTGCCACGCCTTGTAGAAAAAATAGGCAGCCGCAAAAAGTTTTTTCTGCCAGCTGTTTTCCTCCATGCCATCATGTGGCTACCCATACTCTTAATTCCTTATCTCTTTCCGGGGCAAAAGGTCTGGTGGCTTATCGCATTGTTCACTATCAGCACCATTGCCGGCACGCTAGGGAATCCTGCCTGGGGCAGTATGATGGCTGACCTGGTGCCGGAAGAGAAACGGGGACGATTCTTTGGTTTCAGAGGGAAAATCGGAGGATTGCTCACGCTGGTCTTTTTCTTCCTTGGCGGCGCAATTCTTTCCCGGATGACAGAAAATATCTTCTTGGGATTTGCTATCATCTTCGGTGGGGCTTTTCTTTTCCGGCTGGCATCCTGGTATTTCCTTTCCCGCATGTATGAGCCCCCCATGTCTTCTCCTAAGACCGGTGAATACAGTCTCTCCGGGCTCCTGCTGAACCTGAGCAAAACGAACGTGGGCAGGTTCATCATCTACGATTCTCTCATGGACTTTGCCACCTATATCGCGGCGCCTTTTTTCACCGTCTTCATGCTGAGAGACCTTAAGTTTGACTACATGTCATATGTGATTCTTATATCTGCCTGCTCTCTTTCCAATGTTATCTTCATGAGCTTCTGGGGCGTGCGTGCTGACAGAGCTGGCAATATCAAGATTTTGCACATTACTTCCGTGCTCGTGCCGCTGGTACCTCTTCTCTGGCTGGTCAGCCACAATTTTTACTTTATCATCTTTGTCCAGGCGGTTGCCGGATTTGCCTGGTCCGGGTTCAATCTTGCCAGCGCAAACTTCCTTTATGACGCCGCCTCGCCGGAGAAAAGAACGCAGTACATCTCCATCTGCAACGCATTGAATGGAGTGGCCATTTGCCTGGGCGCGGCTCTGGGAGGCCTGCTGGCTTCACGCCTGCCACCTCTCTTTGGTTATAAACTGCTCACGCTTTTCCTCATCTCAGGTCTGGCGCGTAGCCTCGTGTCATATTTCCTTACGCGCCATGTGCATGAGATGCGCCGCATCCCGGAAACATGCCTGACTGAAGTCCTGCTTGGCCGCCGCATCAACCGCAGGGCTCTTCCGCGGCAGGCTTCGGCGCCGTCAGTGCATGCCTTTTCGTGGCTGTCCTGGCGCCGGCTTTTTCATGCACACCACTACATCCCTTCATGGCGTCAGAAACTTGATGTGGCATACCGCGGGAAACCGGTCTACCCCAAGCATGATTCTCCCGATAGCCTATGGGGAGGTTAACAATTTTTGCCATCAGGTTAAATCCGGGCACTGTCTGGAAATTTTTTAGTAAGGTGCCTGTTTCCCCTTGACATTAGCTATCATTGATGTTATTTTTTATAGTAACCATTAACTCATTAGGAGGATGTGTTATAAGGTGATTACTGAGATGAAAAACCAGACTCTGGAGGACGAACCTCCCAGTCAAGGCGACTTGAACATTTCAGGTGAAAGTGCAAAAACAACTGAATTAGACGACGAACCCCCGGGTACTACCGCCACCACCAGAAGCAAGCTCTTCGGGCATGTCCCGGACAGTGATTGGAATGACTGGAGGTGGCAGTTCAAAAATAGAATCACTTCGGTAGAAGAACTCGCTCGTTATATTCCTCTTTCGCTCAAGGAACAGGCTGAACTTAAGCTCGTTACTGCCAAGTATCCTCTTGCCATCACGCCGTACTATCTTTCTCTCATTAACTTGGATGACCCGAATGACCCCATTCGGAAGCAAGCTGTCCCGTCAGTTCTGGAAATAACCATGGGCATCTTGGGTATGGAAGACCCGCTGGAGGAAAGGCGTGACTCTGTGGTGCCGGGACTGGTGCACCGTTATCCGGACAGGGCGCTCATGGTGCTGACTGATATCTGTCCCATGCTCTGCCGGCACTGTACACGCAAGCGCGAATGGCGGAAAGGCGGCTGGGTGCGCACTCCGGAAGAGATTGAAGCCATGCTGGCGTACCTGCGCCAGAACAAGCAGGTGAGAGACATCGTTATCTCCGGCGGCGACCCGCTCACCCTTTCCACCCGCCGGCTGGAAGAAATCATCTCCAAGCTGAGGCAGATTGAGCATTTAGAAATCATCCGTATCGGCACGCGGTATCCTGTGGTGCTGCCCCAGCGTATTGATGCCGAGCTGTGCGCCATGCTTTCCAGATACGGTCCCATCTGGCTCAACACACACTTTAACACTCACCGCGAGATTACGCCGGAATCTGCGGCAGCTTGCGACCGCCTGCTGAGAGCCGGCGTGCCGGTGAACAACCAGTGTGTGCTCATGCGCGGCATCAATGATACCGTTGAAAAGCAGATGAAGCTCTGCCACGGGCTTCTCAAGATAAAGGTGCGTCCTTACTACCTCTTCCAGTGTGATGAGGTGCAGGGCACGGAACACCTGCGCACGCCTATTGAGACCGGCATCAAAATCATTGAGGGTCTGCGCGGGCATACGTCAGGGCTGGCGGTGCCTACCTTTGCAGTTGACCTGTCACACGGCGGAGGCAAAATATCACTTCAGCCGAACTACCTACTGTCTGAGACTGAAGACGGCTTCCTGCTGAGGAATTACCAGAACCGCGTCTTTCATTACCGCAACCCCAGGGGCACTAACGGGTTAAGGAACGGACGCCGCATGAAGCAGTCAGCTATGCCTCTTGCCAGCCTTTTCAAGGATGAGACGCTCATGTCTTCCGCCGGAGAAAGCAAGGCAGAGCCAGTGCCGGTGCGAGTGAAGAACCACCGCCCGCAGAATAAGGCGATTGCTATTCCTACACCATCGCTTTTCTCTGAAAAGGACTACCAGACGCGCTAATAGGTAAACGAGATGCGGATAGGGCTCACCTATGACTTGAAGGAAGCGGTGCCGCTTGACCCTTCCGGTCCTGAAGATGCGCTAGAGGAATACGATTACGCCAAGACCGTGGAACTCTTGTCCGCCGCTATCTCCGCTGCCGGTCATTCCGTGGTGCGGCTGGGCGGCGGGAAAGAGTTCCTGGAGAATATCCTCCGTGAAAAGACTGACTTTGTCTTTAACATCGCTGAGGGCAGAGGGAGCTATCGCAGTCGTGAGGCGCAGGTGCCCTCCGTCCTGGAGATGCTGAATATCCCTTATTCCGGCTCTGACCCTCAGTGCCTTGCGGTCTGCCTGGATAAACCGCTGACAAAGAAAATCGTCGCGCTGGCTGGCGTTCATGTTCCTCAGGAGCTGGTCATTGCCGATGCCAAAGAACTCAAAAACACGCCATTGAAAGCCTTTCCGTACCCGGCGATTGTCAAACCGGCGTGGGAAGGCTCCAGCAAAGGCGTCCGTCTCACCTCGGTGGCACGTAATGCCGGAGAAGCGGCGGATTTGCTGGCAAAGATGCTTGAGGACTACCATCAGCCGGCAATGATAGAGGAGTTTATCGCCGGCGATGAGGTCACGGTGGGCATCATCGGCAATAATCCGCCGGAAGTGCTAGGCATGATGCGTATTCTTCCCAGAAAAAAGTACCGCCATTTCGTCTATTCGCTTGAGGTGAAGCGGGACTGGCGGAATACCGTGGAGTATGAATGCCCGGCTAAACTTGACCGGGAGGTGCTGGAGAAAATAAGGTGGTCCAGCCTGAGTGCTTTCAAAGCACTGGGATGCCGTGATTTTGCCCGCATGGACTTCAGGATTAATGCTCAGGGAAACGCTTACTTCCTAGAAATCAATCCACTGCCTGGCCTGGGCGATTATAGTGACCTAGTCATTATGGCGCAGAGGCTCGGCTGGACGTATAATAGGCTTATCAGCGCTGTGCTTGATGCCGCTCTGGGGAGATATGCGTCATGCCCCCGCGGGTAGCCCTGGTCTATAATGAACCTGTTCCCAGCCGTTATGATATCGTGGGCGAGACAAAAGCAGTATTTTCCATTCTAGAAGTCGCCGCGGAGGTTAGCAAATCCCTGCTCCAACTCGGTTACAGAGTGTTCAGAGTTCCTCTGGTGCTCCCCGTAACTCAGGCTCAGGAATTGCTTCGAAGCCTTGAGGCTGACTTGATATTCAACCTTTTTGAAGGGTTTTCCGGCTATCCGGAAACTGAAGCGATTGTGCCGGAGATTGCCACTGAAATTGGAATACCCTATACCGGCTGTCCGGCTCACGTTCTGAGCCTGGCACTGGACAAGGCAAAAACGAAGGAACTGCTCACAGCGGCGGGCATCAAGACGCCGCCATATCAGGTGCTGACAGCGGATACCATCCCAGAGTTCCATCTTAACTTCCCCTGTATTGTCAAGCCATTAAAAGAAGACGGCAGTCATGGCATTACTGAGATGAGCCTGGTTAGAGACACTGCCGAACTGGCAAGACAGGTAGCTGAGATAAGCACAGTGTTCGGTGGATTTTCTCTCGCTGAAGAGTTTATTGACGGGCGGGAGTTCAACGCTACTGTGATAGGAAATTCAAGTCTCACCGTCCTGCCGATATCAGAAATAGTGTATTCTCTGCCTCCGGAGATGCCAAGAATTCTCACCTATGCCGCCAAATGGGAACCGGGGACCACTTACTTTGAGGGGACTGAGGCGGTTTGCCCGGCTAAGATTTCCGAACCACAACGCAAAAAGATTACAGATGTGGCGCTGGCTACCTATCGCGCGTTCCAATGTCACGGCTATGCCCGGGTTGATATGCGTCTGAGCAAGGAAGGCGAAATAAACGTCCTTGAGTTCAATCCCAATCCAGACATAGCACCGGGAACCGGTGCCGCGCGTCAGGCAGCCGCCGCTGGCATGACCTACACCCAGTTCATTGAGAAAATAGTGTCACTGGCTCAGGAAAAAGTAAAACATGAATGTCACCATCCGCCCCATGTGCCAAGGGGATAAGCCATCAGTTCTGTCTATCCTGCACACCACACCTGAATTTGCGCCGGCAGATATTGAGGTAGCTGAAGAGCTCATTGATATCTACCTGGAGCAGTCAGTGAAATCCGGCTACCATATCCTCGTGGCGGAGGACGGTGGCGAGATTAGCGGTTACATCTGCTACGGTCCTACACCGCTCACAGAAGGGACCTGGGATATTTACTGGGTGGCGGTCAGCCGGATGAAACAGAAGCGCGGAGTCGGCAGTGCTCTCATGAAAGCCGCTGAGGAAAACATCCATAAAGCAAACGGACGCCTAATCATCATTGAAACCTCATCCCTGCCGTCATATGAAAAAACAAGGCGTTTCTATAGTAGTAAGGGATATAACGCGGCTTGCCAAATTGCTGACTTCTATGCCGACGGTGATGACAAGGTGATATTTCAAAAGAAGCTGAGATAGCCACATGAAAAGGTCTGTTAAAATCGTGCCTGCTATCCTCACGGATGACCCGCATGCTCTGGAGAAGATGGTGCGGCAGACGGAGACTTTCACCGATTACGTGCAGATTGACGTCATGGACGGCGCGTTTGTGCCGTCACGGAGCGTCTCCTGGCGGGAGATTGCCCGGGTGCATCCCGCAATAGACTGGGAAGCACACCTGATGGTGCAAAATCCACAGGACTATCTGCCGGGTTTCAGAGAGGCAGGCGCAAAAGAGATATTCTTCCATTATGAAGCCACTTCCCAGCCGCTTAAGATAGTAGAAAAGGTGCAGAAACTCGGACTGAGAGCCGGCATAGCGGTGAACCCTGAGACACCCGTTTCAGCTATCATGCCCTTTGCCAGAGCAATTGACAGCGTGCTCTTCATGAGCGTCCATCCGGGGTATTACGGCAGCAGGTTCCTGCCGGAGGTACTTGACAAGGTGAAGGAATTCCGCCGGTTACAGCCTGGCAAAAAAGTCGGCATTGACGGTGGCGTCAAGGAAGACAATTTGCTTCAGGTGGCTCAGTCAGGGGTTGACTTCATCTGCGTGGGGAGCGCTATCTTTCTCCAGCCTGACCCTGCGGCGAGCTTCCGCAGGCTCCAGTCCCTTGTCAGTGAAGGGCGGGAATAGCTCCTCATATACTTTCGCTCAGCCGTTTAATTGCCGTCACAGGGTCTGCGCCCAGATGTACCCTGATGACGGTTCTTCCCCGTAATTTAAGTGTTTGAAAGTCACCAGAAGCCTGTGCCTCTGCCAGAACCCTGAAGGTGTAATGGTCGCCGGGGATAGGCACGTCCTGTTTAACATCAGCAGTAAGTTGTAAGAAAAGCCCGCCGTTCGGCCCGCCTTTATGGAGCTGTCCGGTGGAGTGCAGGAAGCGCGGTCCGTAGCCCAGCGTGGTGGCGATACGGTATTTCTCCACCAGCTTCTTCCTCAAATCAGCAATAGCTCTGTCAATATCAGGTGTCTGATTCAGGTAAGTCATGATGGCAAAGTATCTGCCGGTCTTTGCCTGCTGTAAAAGCTCTTTTAAGCTGTCTGCGGCTGGCGCCGCGGGTAGTTTGCCGGAAGAATGATACTCCTGAAGCATGCGCATAGTGACATCTTTAGTTGCCTGGACATCAGGTTGGTCAAAAGGGTTGATGCCCAGGAGCGCCCCGGCAACCGCCGTGGCGAACTCCCAGCGGAAGAACTCGGCGCCGAGGTCAAAGCGGTCAGTCAAATCCAGCATGGTTACTTCCCTGCCAGAAATTTTCAGTTGCGCAGACAGTTTGTCAGTAGCATCATTCCTGTCGTTTTTGAGGCGCAGGTAGACGAAGGTTCGGTCATCGCCGTAGTACGCCGCATCAACCAGCGGTTCACCAATGACGGGTATGATTCCCCTCCCCTCTTTGCCCGTGCTCTCGGCGATGAGTTGCTCCAGCCATAGCCCAAAACTATCAAGTGCCGGCGACGTGATAAGGGTGAGTTTGTCCTGCCCTTTGAGAGCGGCGCCGCCGATGAGAGCACCCAGATGACCGCCGGGATTGCCCGGTAGCGGAGAATGACATGCCTGACTCATGGCGCTGGCACGGCTGAGCAATTCTGTTATGTCAATCCCAGCCAGCGCCGCCGGCACAAGCCCAAAGTATGATAGCACAGAATAGCGCCCGCCTATGTCTGCCGGATTCAAAAAAGCGCGCCTGAAATGCGCCTCCTTTGCCAGCTTTTCCAGCGATGAGCCGGCGTCAGTGATAACGATGAAATGCAAGCCAGCACCATTTTTTCCGGCGGTCTGCTCAACGAGATTTCTGAAATGTTTATACAGCGACAGCGTTTCAATGGTGCCGCCTGACTTGGAGGCGACAATGAACAGCGTTTTCAGCAGGTCTATTTGCCTTGTTACGGAGATAATCCGGTCAGGCACAGTTGAGTCAAGGACGATAAGCTCCGGGTAGCCTTTCACACGACCGAAGGTCTGCCTCAGCACCTCGGCGCCGAGGCTGGCACCGCCCATTCCCAGGAGCACCACATGTGTGAAGCCGGTGGAGCGTATCTCATCAGCAAAAGAGGTGAGCGCCGTCACCTCGCGCTTCATCTGGTCAGCGACGGTGAGCCAGCCAAGACGATTGGCGATTTCACTGGGGTCTGGACTCCAGACGGTATGGTCTTTCTGCCAGATGCGCTTGATGATGTCCCGTTTCTGGAGGTCGGCTAAGATGTCAGCAATGCCCGGCAAGCTCATTTCGGGCTCCTGTGAACATGTTACTCGGTTTTCAGAAACCTGGTTTCTATCGCCAGGACTTTCTGCAGGCGGCGCTTGTGCCGTTCTTCATTTGAGAAACGAGCTTTGAGGAAGGCGGCTACGACTTCTTTTGCCAGCTCTATGCCTATGACGCGCGCCCCGAGGCAGAGGATATTCATGTCATCATGCTCCACTCCCTGGTGTGCTGAATAGGTGTCATGACAGGGGCAAGCGCGCGCGCCGGGGACTTTGTTTGCCGCGATACAGGCGCCTACACCACTACCGCAAATGATGATGCCACGCTCAGCTTTACCCCCAGCCACTGCCTTTGCCACCGCCTCCGCAAAATCAGGATAGTCATCTTTAGCGTCATACTGAGACGCACCCAAATCAAAGACTTCATAGCCCTGGCTTTTGAGCCAGGGAAGGAGGTCAGCTTTCAGCGGATAGCCACCATGGTCGGCACCTAACGCTACACGTAGCGCCATCATTCCTCCTTACTTCTGGGGCTCGCTTTCCCGGCTCCAGTTCTGCATGATTTCTTTCAGGCGCTGGGCAAGCTTAGGGCTACTGCGCAGACGCTCAATGAAAATGGGACAGCCTTCAAGGAGAGAGTTTTGCGCCGCAGTTGCCATGCTGGACAGCAGGTTCTGCCAGCCCAGGTCAGCCGGCTGGCTTGGGGTCATACCGGGCGCTGATTCAAGCTGGCGCCGTATGTCCTCAGCGCTGAACCGCATCGGCATGACGCAGGTCTTGTACCAGGGACATTCCTTGCACTGAACGATGCCGTAAGCTTCATTGAGAATGTCATTCATATGCTTCTTACACCTCTATGCTAATTAATTTGCACTGAAATATCAAGTAATGGTCTGGCGTCTGACGCTTTTCAGTCAATTTGATTAAGACGAACTCGTTGGCATATAATCGTTATAACGTCGCAAGGGGCTAAAGGAGATAAAATGGCAACCGAAGAAAAAATGAAAACATTGGCTGAGCACACGTATGGCACATGGCGGGCGCAGAAAGGCTGGAAGAAGCCAATTTATATTAAAGATGCGGAGGGTGTCTACTTCTTTGACGATACTGGCAAGCGCTATATTGATTTCTCTTCCCAGCTCATGTGCTCCAATATCGGGCATAAAAACAAGGTGATTATTGACGCCATTGTGAAGCAGGCGCAACAGTTGCCCTATATTGGACCGGTCTTTGCCCAGGATGCCCTGCAGAGCGCCACTGAAGCGCTACTTACTGTTATGCCGTCTCAGCTAAGCAAATTCTTCTTCTCCACCTCCGGCACTGAAGCAAATGAAGCTGCCCTCACGATTATACGCCAGTATAAGTCTCCCAGCTATAAGGTCATCTCCCGCTACCATTCTTACCACGGCGCTACGGTTGCGGGCATATCTTTTACTGGTGACCCGCGGCGCGTTTTTGCAGAGCGCTACCGTCTGACCATAGGCGGCATACTCTATGCTCCTGATGCCTATTGCTACCGCTGTCCGTTCGGGTTAAAGTATGGCACCTGCGGAATCCAGTGTGCTGAATATGTTGACTATATGATTAAAGAGGAGGGCAATGTCGCCGCCGTGATTGTGGAGCCGGTGGTCGGCACAAACGGCCGCATCGTACCGCCTCCGGAATACTTCCCCCGCTTGAGAAAAATCTGTGATGAAAACGATGTCCTCCTCGTCTGCGATGAGGTGATGAGCGGCTGGTACCGCACCGGTCCGGCTTTCGCCGTGCAGAACTGGGGCGTTGTCCCTGACATCATGACCACCGCCAAAGGCTGCACCTGCGCCTACACGCCGGTGGGTATCACCGCCACGACACAGAAGATTGCCGCCCACTTTGAGGAACAGCCACTCATGCACGGTCATACCTATGCCTTCCACCCGCTCTGCCTCTCCGCAGTGGCGCCAGCAGTGAGCGAGCTGAAGAAAGTGGTTGACAGCGGACTGCCCGCCAGAGTAAGCAAACACCTTGAAAAACGGCTCTATGAGCTACAGGACAGGCATATCTGTATCGGGGATGCCCGCGGTATTGGTCATTTCTGGGGGCTGGAAATTGTAAAGAACCGCAAGACAAAAGAGCGTTTCAATGTCAAGGCGGACAAATTCTTCAAACCGCTGATGACGGATAGGCTCCTGGCAGAAGCGCTGAAAATAGGTCTTTTCATGCAGGACTGGTATGACACACTTATCATTGCGCCGCCGCTCATCATTACCGAGGCGCAGGTAGATGAGGGGATTGCCCTGCTGGACGAAGTGCTGAAAATCGCTGATAAAGAGTGCGTCCAGACCGATGTTCCGGGTGAAAGAAGCTCTGCCGCTTACAAGAAAGCGACCAAAGCAGAGGACAAATAGTTACCTGATGATTTTTGTCAGGTGGTCCAGGACGTCAGCTTTGCTGGCAAAGGCGCCCACCTTGATGTCCTGAATGACGCCGTTTGCGTCAATAAGAAAAGTAGCCGGTATACCGCGGATGTTATAGCGGTGCGCCGTATCCTCACTGCTATCCAGTAGCACGGTGAAGGTTAAGCCATTCTTGGTCACAAAGTCCTTCACCGCCGCCTCGCCCTCCCCGATATCAACCGCCAGGATGACCAGCCCTTTTTCCGCCAGGGCTTTATCTTCGTAAATCTCCTGAATGAACTTCATTTCAAATCGGCAGGGACCACACCAGCTCGCCCAGAAATTCAGCAGGACGGGCTTACCGCGGAGAGCGCTCAGAGTAATCCTTTGCCCGTCTAACTTTGCCAGCTGAAAGTCAGGTGCCATTTTGCCAACCTGCGGAGCTGGTTCCGCAGACGGACCGGAACAGGCGGTTACCAGCAACCCGGAAGCCAGCATCACCGCCAGAGAAACCGGCAGAAGCACTCTCATTAGCCTTGCCATGACTGACCTCCATTTCCACTCACAAAGTTGAGAACCAGCGGATATTGTTTGTCAGGGTAAGGACCCCTATGATAATCAGCAAGATACCGCTTGCCACCGTTATCAGTCTTGAGTAGCGCTGGATGCGCTTCAAAAGCGGAAGCATAAAATCAAACGCCACACCTAATAGCAAGAAGGGCAACCCCAGCCCCAGAGAGTAGAAAGCAAGCAGGTAAGCGCCCCGCCAGGCGGTGGCGGTGTTAAGAGCGATGGCTAGAATCCCTCCCAGCACTGGTCCCACGCAGGCGGTCCACGCCATAGAAAAGACCGCGCCGATGAAAAATGAGCGCAGGTAGCCGGTCTTACTGGTGACCGGAGCGTTCAGGCGTTTTTCGTAGTTCAGCCACGGTAGTTTCAAGGCGGCGAGCATGAAAGCGCCAAAGGCGATGAGCAGGCTTCCGGACAGTCTATTGAGAAAAACCGTGCTGGGATTTATGGCGAAGCCGGTCAGTCCGGCGATGGCGCCCAGTGCCACGAAGACCAGTGAAAAGCCGATGACAAAGCTCAAGGAGTGGAGGAACAGCGGTACGCGCATCCTGCCGGCACCGGTTAAGACGTCCGCCCCGGCGATGCTTGCCAGATAAACCGGAACAAGGGGAAGCACACACGGCGAAAGGAAAGATAGCAACCCGCCGCCGAAAGCCACCAGGACCGAGATGTTCTCCACTTTGTACTCTCTATTCTCTATGCTATTTAATCCAACCAGAAATAGCAAGTGGCACATGGACAAGACCGCGCTACCGCTTTATAATTGAAATAATGGAGGCATGCCATCAGACCGCTCAGCTACTCTCAGATTAGTCTCTATCAGTCCTGCCCGCTGTGCTATAAACTGCAGTATATTGATGGGCTTGAGCCGGCGGAAAAATGGTATTTCAGCTTCGGGGAGACGCTCCATCTCTGCGCTGAATTTTTCTTTAAAGTCAGGGTGCCCCCGCCGCCATCGCTGGAAAAGTTGCTGCAGTTTTATGACCAGAACTGGAAAAGCGCCGGCTATCAATCTGCTGAGGAAGAAGCCAATTATAAAGAGTATGGGAAAACCATCCTCACCAGGTTCTGGGAGATTCACACTGCAGATTTCAGAATGCCCATCGCCGTGGAGCGCCAATTCTATATTGACATTGAAGGAGTGAAGCTCAGGGGCATCATAGACCGCGTGGACAAGCTTGAGAGCGGCGGACTTGCCATTGTGGACTATAAGACTACTCAGGAACTTTTCACCAACGAAGCTTTGCGTGATAACCTCCAGCTCACACTCTATCAGATTGCCGCGGAACAGACCTGGCAACTGCCGGTGGAAAAACTGACCCTCTATCACCTGAGGTCTAATACCCCTTGCAGTTGCTCGCCGCGCGGTGAAAAAGAGGTCAAAGAAGCAAAACGGCTAGTTGTGGAAATCGCAGAACAAATCGCCCGCCAGCATTTCCCGGCTAAGGAGGGACCTTTCTGCCCGTGTGATTTCCCGGAGCACTGCCCATACTATCGCCACAAGTATGACCCGGCGCTGACGGCGCCTGCCCAGAAAGAAATCCTCTGCGGCACAACGGTGGAAGATGCTGTTGAGCAGTACGTGTCTCTGCAACAGCAAATCAAGACTTTGCAGATGGAACTTGAAGAGCTTAAAGAGAAGATTGTTGCGCTTTGCCAGGAAGAGGAGCTTAACAGGGTCTATGGCAGAGAACATGCCCTTACTTATAAGCTGGTGGAGACGGCGGGTTTTGATGAAGAAGAAGTGAGGGCAGTGCTGGAACCACTCGGTCTCTGGGACAGGGTATTGAGCTTTGACCAGGGGAAGCTGAAGCAGTTACTCAGCGATGATGGTCTGGCAAAAGAAATCAGGGACAAGCTGGAAGCGCTGAGGCGGGTCACCTCATGCTCGCCGCGGCTCTGGGTAAGAAAACTCAGAGAAGAAGAATAAAGAAGGGGGAGCTTTGGGGCTCCCCCAACCCCCTCATGCCGCGGGATGTTTAAAGGTGCTCTTTCTCCACGGCAAATACTGCTGCCTTGATTGCTTTGAAGACCTGGGCAAGCTCGTCATCAGTGATGGTGTAGGGCAACATCAGGTTGATGAGGTCTCCGTACCAGGTGGAGCATCCCAGAAAGACACCGTTCTCAAAACCAGCCTGACGCACTGTAGCGGCGACGGCGGCGCGGTCGGTGAAAACTTCTTTGGTCTTCCTGTTCTTGACGAACTCAACAGCACCCAGAACTCCATTGACGCGGACATCACCCACCACCTTAGACTGGTCTTTAATCGCCGTGAGCTCCTTTGCCATCACTCTGCCAATTTCCTTAACTCTGTCCAGCAATTTATGCTTCTCCACGTACTCAATGCCTGCCAGCCCGGCGGCTGCCAGGTAGCCCATACTGCCGAAGGTGTAGCCGTGCTCAAGCGCGTCTTTGCCAGTGAAAACCTCGTAAATCTCATTTTTGACGTGAGTGCCGGCAAGAGGCCCACAGCCCCAGGCAATGCCTTTGCCCATAGCTATCATGTCCGGCACGATGCCTTCTTTCTGGCACTCAAACCACCAGCCGGTCTTGCCGAAGCCCGTGATGACTTCATCCACACTCATCAGGATTTCATACTGGTCACATATTTCCCGGACTCTTTTAGCGTAGCCAGGAGGTGAAAGCACATTGCCCCAGCCGGTATTGGTTATCTCCGTGATGAACAGCGCAATGGTGGAGGGGTCTTCAAACTCAATCACTCGTTTAAGCTCTTCGGCACAGCGTAGCTTGCACTGCGGATAAGTCAGCTCCCAGTGACAGCGATAGCAATTGGGTGCCGGGAAAGCCACGAAGCCTCCCGGCAGAGGCTCAAATGCTTTCCGGCGGAACGGATGTCCACTGGCGCTCGCCGTGCCCAGACTGGTGCCGTGGTAATCACCCGGGAAACGGTGAAGCGTCTTGTATTTGGTGCTTTTGCCCACAATCTTCCAGTACTGGCGAGCAATTTTGAGAGCGGCTTCATTGGCATCCGTGCCATTACTGCTGAAGATGGTATATTTCATTCCTTCCGGACCAATTTCAGCAATTCTTTTGGCGAGCATCGGTACTGGCACACAGGGAGAAAAAAACTGCGGGGTGGTGGTATTGATTTTCTTCATCTGGGCAATCACGGCGTCCATGAGTTCAGGCACGTTAAATCCCAGAGGCGCCGCTCCGCCACAGCCATTGGACTCAATCAGGCGGTTCCCAAAGATGTCAACCACATGGCGACCCTCCGCAGATTCAATGATTGACAGCGGGCGCCCCCAGTATGAAGAGTCACGGGCAAAGGTGGGCCACATGTACTCCTTGGCAATCTCCACCATCTTTTCTGCTTCAGAACGCTTCATGATTTATCTCCGAATGTCCCCCTATTCTAATAAAAGAAGTCAAAGGAGGTCAAACCGCCGGCTCTGCTCTTAGCTTTTTCATAGACCAGTCTGGCGCAGATGATATCCTGAATCGCCAGCCCCGTGGAATCAAAGAGGGTGATTTCGCTTTCGCTCTGGCGACCTTTCTTCATGCCTGCGGCAACTTCCCCCAGAGTGCAATAGATGTCAGACTGTTTTATCGTGCCCTTGCTCAGGGGGACATTGATTTCACCAGAGTGTGAAGCCTGCTCAATGTCATCAACAATGATTCTGGCGCTGGCAACCAGACTATCTTCAAGCTCCTGTTTCCCCGGAGCGTCAGCCCCGATGGCATTGATATGGGTGCCCGGCTTGACGTGTTTCTTCAGCACTACCGGCTCAGTGGCAAATGTGGTGGTGACAATGATGTCCGCATCAGCCGCCTCTGCCACGCTTTTCACCACGCAGATGCTGATGCCAAGCTCATCTCTCATCTCTTCAGCAAATTTCCCAGCACCATCAGCATGCTGGTCGTAGACTTTAACTTCTTTAAGTGAAGGCAGAACGTGCTTGATGGCACTGAGCTGGCTCCGCGCCTGTCTGCCGGCGCCCACCATGCCAACAGTGGAAGAGTTCTTCCGCGCCAGGTGTTTCACCGCCACGCCGCCTGCGGCACCGGTTCTTATCGTGGTGAGATACGTTCCGTCCATAATGGCAAGAGGGTAACTGTTGTGAGGGTCACAGTAAATGATGATTCCCATTACACTGGGCAGTCCGTATTTCTGAGTATTCTCCGGAAAGACGCTCACCCACTTCATGCCCGCGCCGCCGTCTACATAGGCAGGCATGGCGCGGAAATCCCCGTGATACTGCGGCAGGTCAAGATAGATTTTCGCTGGCATGATGGTCTTGCCTTCAGCTTTCAGAACGAAAGCTTTTTCCACCGCCTGCAACGCGTCAGCCATGGTGAGCAGAGATGCGACATCTTTTTTCTTCAGTAACAGGGTACCCGGGGAAAATGATGTATTCACCACGGTGCCTCCAAAAATAATGCTTTGTTTCCGCTTTCACGTTATCACGGCACCTTATACCTGTCAAGAAAAGCCGCTGTCGTCTTTGCGTAATTCGTATTTGGAGTGGTTGTCATTTCCGTTGCTGAGCGGTAAAGACAGGGCATATCATTCATCTTTTGTGGGAAAATCGTCCTGAAAACGTAAAAAGGGCACTGGATTTGTTAACCCGCCTTCTGTTAAAATTAAAGATAGAAAACTAGCGGAGTTATAGACGATGTACGATGAACTGGATAAGCGAATTATTGAAGAACTGCAGATTAACGGCAGAGAGAGCTATGTGGAGCTTGCCCGTAAGCTGGGTGTGGTTGAAGGTACGGTGCGAAAGAGGTTAAAACGGCTGACTGACCAGAAAATCATCAGGGTACTGGCAGTGCCTGATATGCGGCAGCTCGGCTGCGGCTTTGTCAGCATCCTGGGAATACAGGTCAAGCTGGAGGAACTCAGAAAAGTGGCAGAAAAACTGTCGCAGAATCCGCATATCTGCTATCTTGGCTTTGTCACCGGGCGCTATGACCTCATGGCAATTGTCCTGACGCAATCGCCGGAAGAGCTTTCCCGTCTGATAGAGAAGGAGATATCAGCCATTCCGAGCATTCTGAGGATTGAGACCTTCGTCAATCTGGATATCATGAAGGGTGCCTCACCCTATCTGGATACCAGACAACTGGTGCATAATCTTGTTCCCGGCGCTTCCCGGAAGATTGAACAGACCAAGCTTTTCTGATGATGGCAGGGTAAGGTACCATGGCAGAGCTTGAAGAAGTCCAGCAGAAGATTGCAGAACTGAGAAGACAGATAAATCACCATAATTACCGCTACTATGTCCTGGACAGCCCGGAAATCAGTGACGCGGAGTATGATGCTCTGATGCGCCAGCTCATTGAGCTGGAGACAAAATATCCCCAGTTTCTCACCCCGGATTCGCCCACACAGCGTGTGGGAGCGGCGCCGCTGGAGGCTTTTGGAGTGGTAGAGCATCCTCAGCCTCTGCTTTCACTGGCAAATGCCTTTTCCTACGATGAGCTAAAAGCATGGTATACCCGCACATCTAAACTGATAAACGGCGAAAGTTTCAACCTTACCTGTGAGCATAAGATTGATGGACTTGCCGTTGCCCTCACTTATGTTAACGGCCAGTTCACTACTGGAGCTACCCGTGGCGACGGCTTCCGCGGCGAAAATATCACGCAGAACCTGAAGACTATCCGTAGTATTCCCCTATCAGTGGCAAAAGAGGCACCGCCCCGATTTGAAGTGCGGGGGGAAGTTTACCTGCCCAAGGCAGGTTTCCGCAAGCTGAACGAAGAAAGGAAAGCGGAAGGTCTGCCCCTTTTTGCCAATCCCCGCAATGCCGCCGCCGGCTCTGTGCGCCAGCTTGACCCGCGCATCACTGCCAGACGTCCGCTTGACATCTATGTCTATGGTCTGGGCTGGGCGGAGGGCAAAGTCATGCCTGATACTCACTGGGAGACGATGGAATACCTGAAATCGCTCGGTTTCAAGGTGAACCCTCACAATAGGCTTGTTAACACGGTTGAGGAGGTTGAGGCATACTACCGGGAATGGACGGAAAAGAGAGAAAGCCTGGCTTATGAAGCAGATGGCATCGTGGTGAAAATAAACCAGTTTGAATTACAGAGGCGCCTGGGAGTGGTGGGACGGGAGCCCCGGTGGGCAATTTCTTACAAGTTCCCCGCCACTCAGGGCACCACCCGTCTTCTTGACATCGGCATCAGCGTGGGCAGGACAGGCACCTTGAACCCGTACGCCATCCTGGAGCCAGTGCAGGTGGGAGGTGTGACCATCAAGCAGGCTGCTCTACACAATGAAGAGGATATCAGGCGCAAGGACATCCGTATCGGGGACACTGTTATCATTCAGCGCGCGGGTGAAGTTATCCCGGAGGTGGTGGGCCCGGTGACAAGCAAGCGCACCGGCAAAGAAAAGGAATTCAACCTGCTGGAAAAGGTGTATGATAAGGAAAAGGGCCGCCCTGCCTGCCCGGTGTGCGGCTCAGAGGTGATTAGACCTCAGGGTGAAGTGATGTACTATTGCTCCAATGCCGCCTGCCCGGCACAGGCACAGCAAAGGATAGAGCTCTTTGTCTCCCGCGGAGCAATGGATATACGCGGAGTGGGAGAAAACATCATCGCCCTGTTTCTTGAGAAAGGCTTGATAAAAGATGTGGCAGACCTGTATTCCCTTACCGAAGAACAGATAGCGAAGCTGGAGAGGATGGGAGAAAAAAGCGCAGCAAACATCGTCAGGGCGATACAAAATAGCAAGGAACGGCCGCTGGCAAGGCTTATCTATGCCCTGGGTATACGCCATGTGGGCGAGGAGACAGCTGAGCTCCTCGCCAGGAAGTTCCACAGCATTGACGAGCTTGCTCAGGCGACTGTTGAAGACCTGATGACCATCCCGGGCATTGGACCGAAGATAGCGGAGAGCATCACCGCCTTTTTCCGGCAGGAAAGCAATCTGGCGATTATCCGGAAATTAAAAGAGGCTGGCGTCAAGACGGAGGAGAAAGCCGCCAGGCCAGAAAAACTGCCCCTGTCAGGAATGGAGTTTGTTCTCACCGGGACACTGAAATCATTCTCCCGCACGGAAGCCGAAGAAAAGATTAGAGCTCTTGGCGGTGCTACCGGCAGCAATGTCACGAAGAAGACAACCTATCTCGTCGTTGGCGCTGACCCGGGCTCAAAGCTGGCAAAGGCAGAGGAACTGGGTACGAAGTTGCTCACTGAAGAAGAGTTTCTTCAGATGCTGGAGAAGTCTGGCACATGAAATTAATCATTGGACTGGGCAACCCCGGGCGCGGCTACGCCAAAAATCGCCACAATGCGGGGTTCATGTGCGTGAACCATATTGCCAGAGCTTATAACATCATACTTGACCGGAAGCAAAGCAAGGCAAGAGTAGGCACTGGCAAAATTGCTGGTGAAGAAGTAATCTTAGCCAAGCCGGGAACATTTATGAACCTCAGCGGAGAGTCAGTAGCGCTCCTCATTAAGAGATACGGGATAAGCCCGGATGACCTCATCGTCATCCATGATGACCTTGACCTGCCGCTGGGTAAAATCCGCATCCGCAAAGGCAGCACCTCCGGCGGACACAAAGGCGTAAACTCTATCATTACCAGCCTGGGCACCAGAGATTTTGTCCGCATCAGAATCGGCATCGGGAGACCGCTTGAAGATAAAATCCCTGTGTCAGAAGAAAGGAAAATCAGGGACTATGTGCTCACTGATTTCACGCCTGAAGAAAAAAAGACTATGACGGAAGTCATAGCCAGAGCCAGTGAAGCAGTGCTCTGTCTCATATCAGAAGGACTGACTACTGCCATGAACAAATTCAATTAGCCTTTGCCATGACCTTGCCTGAGATGATATAATTTTTACGTTTACTTATTAATGGAAAAAAGAAAGTTTATCGCAGTCATAGGCGGAGGCGAATGCTCACCTCAGGAAGCCATGATGGCGGAAGAGGTGGGGCGTGAGATAGCACGCCATGGCGTGACGCTGGTGTGTGGCGGGCTGGGGGGAATCATGGAGGCGGCATGCCGGGGAGCGTCTTCGCAGGGTGGCATGACCATCGGCATCCTGCCCGGAGATAACCGGGGTTCAGCCAATCCTTTTGTCCAGATTCCCATCGTCACCAACCTCGGCGAGGCGAGAAATGTGATTGTGGTAAAATCGGCGCAGGTGGTTATCGCCATCGGTGGGGGTTATGGCACGCTGTCTGAAATAGCTCACGCCCTGCGTAATTGCATTCCGGTCATCGGCTTGAATACCTGGACGCTTTCACGTGATAACCAGCCTGATACTTCAGTTATTCCAGCAAAAACGCCCGCGGAAGCGGTTAGAAAAGCGCTGAGCCTTATCACAGAGTAGCAGGAGATATAAGTGACAGACATCAAAAACGTAAAAGCTAGGGAGATACTGGACTCACGAGGCAACCCGACCATTGAAGTAAAAGCCGAGCTTTCTGGGGGCGCTCATGGCATAGCCGCTGTCCCATCAGGAGCCAGCACCGGCAAATACGAGGCGCTGGAACTGCGTGATAAAGATGCTAGGCGGTTTAACGGTCTGGGCGTCCTGAAGGCAGTGGAGAACGTTAACAGAGTTATCGCTCCAGCCATCGCTGGAATGAAGGCGGATGACCAATCGGCGCTGGACCAGAAACTGATTGAACTGGACGGCACGGAGAATAAGTCCAAACTGGGCGCCAATGCCATCCTGGGCGTTTCACTGGCGGTGGCTCATGCCGCGGCCCAATCAGCGGCAAAACCGCTCTATAAGTACCTAGGTGGCGGCAAGGCATCGCTCCTTCCCGTGCCCATGCTTAATATTCTCAACGGGGGCAAACATGCGGCAAACTCCACCGATTTTCAGGAGTTCATGGTGCTCCCTGTCCACGCCACCAGCTTCAAACAGGCAATCCAGATGGGCGTAGAAGTCTATCATGCCCTCAAAAAAGTCCTCAAAGGGAGGGGACTGGATACCAATGTCGGTGATGAAGGTGGGTTTGCACCCTCCCTCCCCTCAAACAAGGACGCGATAGAAGCCGTCCTCATGGCGATAGAGAAAGCTGGCTATAAACCAGGAAAAGACTGTTTCATCGCTCTTGACCCTGCCGCCAACGAGTTCTATCAGGACGGAAAATATGTTCTCGCCAGAGAAGGTGTTAAGCTCACTTCGGATGAAATGGTTGATTATTATGTCAAATGGGCATCGCTCTATCCCCTCATCAGCATTGAAGATGGCTTGGCGGAGGATGACTGGGACGGGTGGCGGCACCTCACCAGCAAGCTGGGGAAGAAAGTGCAAATAGTGGGCGATGACCTCTACACCACGAACGTAAAGCGCCTCAGCCAGGGTATTAAGCTCAATGCGTCAAACTCAATTCTCATCAAGCTCAATCAGATTGGCACGCTGACTGAGACGATTTCCGCCGTCAGGATGGCACAGCAAGCAGGCTGGACTACCATCGTCAGCCACCGCTCAGGTGAGACTGAAGATACCACTATCGCCGACCTTTCGGTGGGCCTCAATGCTGGACTGATAAAGGCCGGCGCACCTTGCCGCTCCGAGCGCACGGCTAAATATAACCGCTTGCTGAGGATTGAGGAGGAGCTTGGCAAAAAGGCGGTTTATGCCGGCTGGGAGGCATTTTACAATCTCAAGCGGTAAAATGATGTCTCACTATCTATTGAATGCAAACATTGTTATAATATGAGAAAAACAAGGAGATAGCCATGGTCACCAGGATAGGCATAAATGGGTTTGGACGCATCGGAAGGTTAACCTTCCGGACAATAAACCAGTATCACAAGGGCAAGCTTGAGGTGGCGGCAATCAACGACCTCACTGATACCGCCACAAACGCCCACCTATTGAAATGGGACAGCACCTACGGCGCTTATCCCGGCACAGTTGAGGCAGGAGAAGGAGTTCTCACCGTTGATGGAAAGAAGATAAAGAGCTTTGCTGAGCGGGACCCGGGGAATATTCCGTGGCAAGACCATGGTATTGACATCGTCATTGAGTCCACCGGTCTCTTTACCGATGCTACCAAAGCTTCTGCCCATCTTAAGGGGGGAGCGAAGAAAGTGATTATCTCCGCTCCGGCAAAGAATGAAGATATCACCATCGTGCTTGGCGTGAATGAGAACAAGTATGACCCTGCCAGGCACAGGGTGGTTTCCAATGCCTCCTGCACCACCAACGGCATTGCGCCACTGGTCAAAGTGCTTCATCAGAACTTTGGGCTGAAACGGGGGCTGATGACCACCATCCATGCCTATACCAATGACCAGAGAATACAGGACCTTTTTCATAAGGACCTGCGGCGCGCCAGGGCGGCGGCAGCCAATATCATTCCCACCACTACCGGCGCGGCGACGGCGGTCAGCCAAGTCATCCCTGAGCTTAAGGGTAAGCTCCATGGCATTGCCTTCCGCGTGCCGGTAATCACTGTGTCAGTCGTTGATTTCGTGGCTGATGTCAGCAGGAATGTGACGGTGGAAGAAGTGAACCAGGCATTTAAGTCTGCCGCCAGCGGACCGCTCGCCGGCATCGTTGAGTATTGCACAGAACCTCTGGTCAGCTCTGATTTCCGGGGCAATTCCCATAGCGCTATCGTTGATGCCCTCAGCACCATGGTCATAGACGGCACTATGGTGAAGGTCATTGCCTGGTATGATAATGAGTGGGGCTATAGCTGCCGGGTAGCTGACCTTGCGGCTTTCATCGCCGCAAAAGGACTCTAAGGAGAAGCCTTTTTACAGCAAATAAGATAAGATATGAAGTTAATCGTAATCGGTTTTGGACAGTGTGGCGGCAGAATCGCTGATGAGTTTGCGCGGTTGAACTGGAAAGCGCATATTAAGCGCGGCATTGACATTGTTACCGGCGTTTTTGCCGTCAACACTGATGTGGCGGACCTCAGCGGTCTTTCCCGCATCAAGCCGGACTATCAGCATCGTATCCTCATTGGCGGGCGCAAGACTGGTGGTCATGGCGTGGGCAAAATCAACGAGCTCGCGGCGGAAATTGCGCGGGAAGACTCAGACAAGGTCATTGAGACGATACGCAACAGCAAGCGTTTCACGGAAGCAGATGCTTTCCTTCTCATTGCTGGAGCGGCGGGAGGAACAGGTTCCGGTTCAGTGTCTGTGATGACACAGCGGATAAAGGAACGCTATATTGACAAACCAGTCTATAACCTTATCGTTCTGCCATTTGAGCATGAGGAAAGCACGGAGGAACGGACCATTTATAACGTCGCCACCTGTCTTAAATCTTGCTATCTGGTGGCTGACGCCGTGTTTCTCGTGGATAACCAGCGCTATATCAGTAAAGACGCGCCATTGCGCAGTAACCTGAGCCGAATCAATAGCCTCATTGTTGAGCCGTTTTATGACCTCCTATGCGCCGGGGAAGAGAAGAAATCAAAGTATATCGGCGCTAAGATTCTTGACGCTGGAGATATCATTCAGACGGTAACCGGGTGGACGACCATCGGACACGGCAGGTCCCAGATTTCCTTAGTCAAGAAACTCATTGGCAGAGGGCATGACTTCAGGAATAAAGCCACGGAAGCTCAGAAAGGCACCCAGGCAATGGATGAAGCTATCAGCGGACTTTCTCTGCGCTGTAACCCGGTGGACTGCAAAAGAGCTCTTTACTTGGTCTCTGCGCCACCGAAGGAAATGAATGTGGAGCTCATCAAAGAGCTGGGCATGTATCTGAAAAGCCTGGCGCCAGAAGCTATCATCAGAAGTGGTGACTACCCGAGAGAAAAAGGAGCGCTGGATGTTACCGTCATCCTTTCTGAGCTGAGCGATGTGGAAAAAATTAGGAATTATTTCAGCCGTGCGCTGAGCCTTATCCTGGCACTTAAGCGGAGACAGGAAGGCGCCGAAAGTAAATACCGGGACATTGAGGTCACCTTAAAGGATATACCCTCGCTCCTCTAGCCCACGCGAAATCATCTGCCATGCCAAATGGCCTGTTTAGCGCCCTGCACAGCACTTAAGCGGCGTACGATATTCTGCTACCTTGACAGCTTAGAGTAAATGCTCCAGGCTTGCTCCAGAGTCTCCTCTCTGATTTGCCACGCCTGTTTGAGCGCGTCTTCCCGCTTCTTTCTGGCGCTCTCAACTGCAGCCTCGCAGGCTTTTTCTGCCTCTTCTTTCACACGGCGGAATGCTTCTTCAGCACGAGCTATGGCTTCATCGCGCTCTTTCAGCGCCCTGGCGATTTTCTCGTCTCTCTCTTTCAACGCCTGCTTTATGGCTGAGTCAGCGCCGGCATTGGCAGTCTCTTCGGCACGCCGGTAAGCCCTGGCAATGAGCTTTTCATTCTCATGATAAGCATTAGCTACCTGCCGCTGGGCTTCCATGTAAGCCATGTAGGCTTGCTCTGCCTGCCCCATGACTTCATCTAATGGTTTGACCGCTTGCTCTTCAACCTCTCCCTCTTCACTCTCCGCGGTCTGTTCCTTGATTGCCTCCATTTTCCTCACTGCCTCTTCGGCACCTTCGGTAATTTTTTTGGCTCGTTCGCGTGGGCTTGCCATTAAAAACCTCCTACTTTATAGTTATTATTTTTTGCACGCTAGTAATTAAATTATTCTTCTGCCTCTTCAGTATCCTCTATTTCTTCCTTAGCCTGTTCCGCCTTCTTTTTTTCATACATCCGCGCCAGGAAGTCCAGACGGGCTTCAAGAGCACTTTTATCCCTAGATTCTGCTGAAGGTCTCCCTTTTTCCTTCTGAGCGGGCATATCTCTTTTGCTAAGCTCTTCATCCAGAGGAGAGACAGCAGACGCAGATTCTTCTGGTTCATAGCTCCTCTCCGGAGGTTTGACAGTGCTTCCTGCTCTGCCTATCGCCTGTTCAAAGGCGCGGAGTGATGCTTCTGCAGATTCCCGGGCGATTCTCCCGGTTGCCTCAGCGCGGTTAATTGCCTCTTCAAATGCTTTGATAGCAGCTTCTGCGGCCGCTTTTGCCACTCTGTTTGATGACTCAATGGCTTCTAACGCCTCAGCAATGGCGGACTGTGCTGATTCCCTGGCGGCTTTTGCGGCGGCTTCTGCCGCATCTTTAGCGGCTTTAGCAATGGCTTCCACGCGGCTAATAGCATCTTCATAGGCACGGGTGGATGCTTCTGCTGATTCTTTCGCTGACCTTGTTGCTAGCTTTGCCGCTTCACGCACTGCCGCAATGGAAGTTTCGGCTGTTTCTTTGCTCTTTATGCTTATGTCCTCAGCAAGAGAGAGCGCTTCCTGTGAGGCTTTAGCCATAGCTTGAGTGGCTTCTTCTGCTGTCTTCGTGGCATTTGCGATTGCCTTTTGCACCGCGATGAGAGTGGCGTCTGCTTTTTCCCGTATTTCCCGGCTCAATATCTCAGCACGCGCCGCCGCTTCTTCAGACGCTTTTACTGACGCTTCAATTCCTTCCTGCGCACTTTTAATTGCCGCTTCTATTGCCTCTTTAGCTGATTTTACGGCGGCTTCTGCCGCTGCTTTTGCCTCTTTGCTGACAGCCTCCGCCCGCTCCATGGCTTCCTGCGCAGTTCTTGAAGCAATCGCCGCCGTGCCTTTTGCTTCCTGGCTGAGCATCTCGGCGCGGTTCACGCTGTCTTTCATGATAGTAGTCAGCTCTTCAATCAGGCTTTTCACTTCCTGGTTTGATGCTTCTATCTGTGCTATCGCCCCTTTAGCAGTCTGTCCGGCGGATTCCGCCGCTTCACGTGCCGTCCTTGCGGACGCATCAGCCAGCGTCCTGGCTTCTCTGCTCATGGCTTCAGCCTCAGTGAGCGCCGCACGGTAGGTAGTATTGGAAACCGCTACCGCCTCTTTCATTTCTCTCATCAATTGATTCACTTTATTGACCGCTTCCAGCGCCAGCTGTTTTGCGGTCTGAGCGGTCTCAGAAGCGTGTCTGCTGACACTGTCCACTTTGGCGGCAGATTCCTGCGCCATCTTGATAGCATTATCCGCTATATCTTTTATCAGCTTGCTGGCTCTCTCTGTTTTGCTTATGGTTTCCTGCACGGCGCGTACCATTGAGTCCACAGTTTCTTTAGTTTCTTTATTTATCCGGTCAGCGCGGTTTGCTGAATCTCTGGCGGTTTTGATTGCCATCTCGGTAGCTTCTTTAGCCTCTTTGCTGACAGCTTCCGCCCGTGCAACCGCCTCTTGAGATGCCTGCATTGAGGTTTGAGCAATTGCCTTGGTGTCAGCGCTCATTTTATTGACGCGCTCAAGACCTTCTCGGGATGCAATCAGAGATGCCTCTGCCGCTTCTTTGGCTTCCTTGCTGATAGCCTCGGTTCTGGCAATGGCTTCCTGGAACTCTCTGGCGATTTCTCTGGTGCTGTAAGTGGGGGCTCTGGCTGCCTCCTCTGCAATGCGGATAGCTTCCTGGGCGGCTTTAATGGAACTTTCCGCGGCTTCTTTAGCCTCTTTGCTGACAGCTTCCGCCCGTGCAATCGCCTCCTGAGATGCTTCTCTTGCCGCCTCTGCCGCCTCTTTTGCCTCTCTGCTGATGGCCTCAGCACGAGCCAGGGCTTCCTTGGAGGTCCTGATTGATGCCTCGGCAGCTTCCCGTGCGGCGCGGCTCAGCTTCTCCGCTCTGGCTACCGCCTTTTCAAAAGCCCCGATGTTACTTTCGGACTCACCCAAAAGTTCTGCTTTTCTATCCTGACTCATGATTCCGCACCTTTGTGGTTTCATTCTAATACAGGGCGAGATGATTTTCAATAATCCTTTTTGACTATATAGCCAATTGACATACACGCCGAGTTATGCTTAAAATAGCACCAACAGCGATTATGGCGAGGTGAAAGATGAAACTATTAGTGGTAGGCTTCGGGCAATGCGGCGGCAGGATTGCCGATGAATTTGCCGCTCTTAACCATAAAGCTCGCAGTCAGCGTAAGATTGAGATTATCACCGGCGCTTTTGCCGTCAATACCGATGCCGCTGACCTCAGCGGTCTGGTGCACATTCCTAAAAGCTATAAGCACCGCATTCTCATTGGTAGCCGTAAGACTGGCGGACACGGCGTAGGCAAGGTCAATGAACTGGCGGCAGAGATTGCCAAAGAAGATGCAGATAAAGTAATTGATGCCATCCGCACCACCAAGCACTTCTTTGAAACTGACGCCTTCATGTTCATTGCCAGTGCCGCGGGCGGCACCGGTTCCGGGTCAATTTCCGTCATGACCCAGCACATCAAAGAGCGCTACATAGATAAACCGGTCTATGCCTGCATTGTCTTGCCATTTGAGCATGAGGAAAGCACGGAGGACAGGACCATTTACAATGTGGCGACCTGTCTCAAGTCTATCTACTCTGTGGCTGACGCGGTCTTTCTCATTGATAACCAGCGCTACGTGCGCAAGGATGCTTCAATCAGAAACAACCTCGCCAAGATTAACAATATGATTGTGGAGCCATTCTACAATCTGCTCTGCGCCGGTGAAGAGAAAAAACCCAAGTACGTGGCTTCCAAGGTCCTTGATGCCGGCGATATCATCCAGACAGTAGTGGGCTGGACAGTGATTGGCTGGGGCAGGTCAGAGACGTCCCTTTTCAAACTGCCCAGGCTCAGAGCACAGGATTTCCAGGAGAAACGCGGCGAGACGATGAAGGGTATTCAGGCAATGGATGAAGCCATCAGCGAGCTTTCTCTGAAGTGCAATCCAATTGATGCCCGGCGTGCCCTATACCTCCTCTCCGCACCAGCAAAAGAGATGAACATGGACCTGGCAAAGGCTCTGGGTGATTACATGAGAGATATCGCCCCGGAGGCTATCATCAGGAATGGTGATTACCCCAGAGAACGGGGTGCTCTTGATGTGACTGTCCTCCTGTCTGAGCTCAGCGATGTGGAGAAAGTGAGAGACTACTACCTGAAGTCCACCGCCCTTATCCCTGAATTCAAGAGGCGTCAGGATGAAACGGAAAGCAAGCTCAAAGCCGTCCAGGATGTGGGCAGAGACATACCCTCCCTGCTCTAAGAAACGCATCAGCTAAGAACATGACGTCCCCCTCTTCGCCTGCGGAGAGGGGGATTTTTATGGTAGAAAAATTTCCCTTCAGACTTAAAAAAGCTTAACACTGACCAGCCATATACGCTATAATCTATTGAGATGTCCTCTCAGGTCTTTTATCGCAAGTGGCGCCCCCAGCTTCTGGCAGATGTCATCGGGCAGGAACAGGTAACGCAGACCCTGCGCAATGCTCTGAGCGCCGGACGCATTTCCCACGCCTATCTCTTCTGCGGACCGCGCGGCACCGGCAAAACGAGCACCGGGCGCATTCTGGCAAAGGCGGTTAACTGCCTGACCAATCAGGGCAAAGGTGAGCCATGCAATACCTGTGCCATGTGCCTGGCAATCACTGAGGGCAGAGCCTTTGATGTCATTGAAGTGGACGCGGCGAGCAACCGCGGCATAGATGAAATCCGTGACCTCCGCGAAAAAGTGAACTATGCCCCCGCTCAGGCACGCCGCAAAGTCTATATCATAGATGAAGTTCACATGCTCACCAAAGAGGCTTCCAATGCCCTGCTTAAGACCCTTGAAGAGCCACCTCCCCATGCCATCTTTGTCCTCGCCACGACTGAGGTACATAAAGTCCTGCCCACCATCATGTCCCGCTGTCAGCGCTTTGACTTCAGGCGTATCTCTCAGGCAGACATTGTGAAACGGCTAACACAAGTTTGTCAGACGGAGGGCATCTCCATTGAGACGGAGGCGCTCAAGCTCATCGCCAGGGCTTCCACTGGCAGTCTGCGCGATGCGGAGAACCTGCTGGAGCAAATGGTTACCTACTACGGAATGGAAATCAAGCTCGCGCAGGTCCAGCATATCCTGGGCATCACCGGAGACAGCAGAGTGAAGGAGCTGGTCAAGCACCTCATCAACCGCGATGTGTCCGCCGGCGTGAGCACGATTAACAGCGTCAACAGTGATGGACTTGACCTGCGCCAGTTCAGCCGGGAGCTGATTGACTACCTGCGGTGGCTACTCCTGATTAAAACCGGCTCGCAGGAAGCCTTTGACCTCACCGCAGAAGATTTAAATGAGCTCAAATTACTGGCGGCGAAAATCTCTTTGCCGGCTATTCTGAAAGCTATCAAGCTCTTTGCTCAAATGGAGCTCAGCCTGGATAATTACTCCACACTGCCGCTGGAGCTGGCTTTTATTGATGCCACACTCTTTGCTACAGAAGAGAAACCTGCTGTCAGGGACGCGCCGGAGCCGCGACCGCAAGCAAAGACAACTCCGGTAGCTCCGGCTATCGCTCAGCCTCAGGTCAAAGCCTCGGCAACCAAGACTGAGGCACCAATAGTAAAGCCGCCAGTTGAGAAGAAACCTGAGGCAAAAGAGGCGCCCGCGCCTGCCATATCCGGCTCAGACCTGGCGCACCTCCAGCAGAACTGGCGACAGTGCCTTAGAGAAGCCCCGCCGGAGATGAGCCGTACCCCCGCCGCCGCCCTCCTCCGCAGCGCCCGCCCCAAGACGCTGGAGGAAAACGTGCTGGTGCTGTCATTTAAATATCCGCTTCACAAGGAAAATATGGAGAAGCCGGAGAACCAGCAGATTGCGGAGAAGATTATCAGCTGTTACCTGAAGCGCACCTGTCACGTGCGGTGCGTCTATGAACCTGAGGACAACCACCTTGTGGAAGAAGCGCTCAGGATTGGCGCGCAGATTATTGACGTGGAGGAAAAATGAACCGGTTCTTCATGCAACAGGCTCAGCAACTTCAAGCTCGCCTGGCGAAAGCCCAGGAGGAGCTAAGCACCATCACTGTGGAGGGAAGCTCGGGAGGAGGGGCGGTAAAAGTATCCATGAACGGTCAGCAGAAAATCATTTCAGTCAAGATTGCCCCGGAAGCGGTCAATGCCGGAGATATTGCCATGCTTGAAGACCTCGTCCTCACTGCCGTCAGCGAGGCTCTGGCAAAGTCACAGGAAGCCGCCGCCAAGCACCTGAGCAGTATCACCGGTGGTCTGAAAATACCGGGGCTCACTTAAGGAGACATGATTGTGGGTGATAAGCTGATTCCCGCCACAGAAGCGATCAACCGGCTGATACAGGAGCTCAATAGATTGCCCGGCATCGGTCCCAAGAGCGCTCAGAGGCTGGCATACTACCTCCTGCGCGCCCCTGATGAACAGATAAAACAGCTTACTGACGCGCTCCTGTCCCTCAAGCAAAAGACAGTGCTGTGCTCCGTCTGCTTCAACGTGACGGAAAGTGACCCCTGCGCCATCTGCCGCAATGACCAGCGTGACCGTGCCACCATCTGCATCGTGGAACAGCCGCAGGATGTGCTGGCAATGGAGCATACCGGCATCTACAAAGGGCTTTACCACGTCCTCCACGGCGCCATCTCCCCCACCGATGGCGTGGGTGCGGCCAATATCCGCATACGAGAACTGATGAGCCGCCTGCAAAATAGCCGGGTAACGGAGGTCATCCTAGCCACAAATGCTACCCTTGAGGGTGAGCAGACCGCTCTCTACCTGAGCCGGCAGATTACGCCACTGGGCATAAAAGTTACCCGCCTCGCCCGCGGGCTTCCCTTCGGCACTGAGCTGGAGTATGCTGATGATGTCACCCTTACCCGCGCCATTGAGGGCAGGCAGGTGTTTTAGTTGACTTTGTATGCGCTCATACTGGGATGACCGCTTCCGCAAAGAGGGATATGTCTGGGGCACTTCTCCCAGCACCACTGTTGAGCATGCCTTGACCTTCTTCCGCAAGGACAATGTAAAGACTGTCCTCGTGCCGGGGGCGGGGTACGGCCGGAACACCCGTTTTTTCTCGTCGGCGGGCTTCAAGGTGACCGGAGTGGAAATTTCAGAGGTCGCCTGCGGAATGGCTAAAAATTTTGA
>Ga0185342_1000095_pt1 | contig 51702 bp, 51 predicted proteins | sample ConPoolayeEmetaG_FD_128045 | JGI IMG/M metagenome (GOLD analysis project Ga0185342, IMG submission 128045) | Hot spring microbial mat communities from California, USA to study Microbial Dark Matter (Phase II) - Cone Pool mat layer E metaG... ... | reverse complement strand
GTTAATCACCTCTGAGTGCCGGGCAAATGGTTGCGCCAACACCAAAGAAGCAAGTACCAGGATCGTACCCCGATCTGTTCCAACTCGTACAGTATGTCCACCTATTTACCCCCTTGACTAAATTTCCGAATCTGCTAAAATACTCCTTCAAATTCACACCTTTGTTAGGGTGTTTTTTGATGCCAAGATTTGGCTAATAATAGATAAGAAACAAACATTTATTCAAAAAATGGACCAATATTAGCAAAAAAGCGCTTTATCATTAATCATTCCGTATGTACAACATTTTTCCAGCTTCAAAAATAAAATTAATTAACTTTCTTGTCCTGGTAGCCTTTGGTTGGGAATTCATATTTCCTCTCCACGCGACTGCAGCGGATATAAAAGACCAAAATAACTTAATATCACCGCCAGTAGGCCAAATTTCTGAAGTCGCGCTCATGGTGACCAATGACGGAATGTCCAGATTACCTGAAATACCTGAAAAACCACAACCAGTGGCTAAAAAAACCATGATCATAGCCGTCTCTGCTTATTCTTCGACTGTCGATCAATGCGGCGCCGACCCCTTCACTACTGCCTCCGGTACCAAAGTTCACGACGGTACATTGGCCGCGAACTTTCTGCCCATTGGCACCAGAGTGCGTTTACCCGACCATTTTGGCAATAAAATATTCGTAGTGGAAGATCGTATGGCGACCCGCTTTTCTAACCGAGCGGATATCTGGATGCCCAGCCGAACAGAGGCAAAACAATGGGGCATAAAACATGTCAGAATTGAAATTCTTTAATGAATGCAACAAGATCCCGCCTTACCTAAAAGGTGGTTTTTGTTTTTGATCTTGATATGGCGAAAATATTTTGCTATTATTGTCTATACGAGGCAGACGAAGACACGATCCCGCGTAGTGTTGTCGCCCTGTCTGCCAAACTTGCTCATTAATAATCAATACGGTTATCACGGCGTGGTAGCCAAGTAGTAAGGCAGAGGTCTGCAAAACCTCTATACGCGGGTGCAATTCCCGCCCACGCCTTAAGCTAAAAAATCCTATAAGAATACAAACTAACAGCTCGGGCGAGCGGGCGGCAAAATCCCTATGCGGCAGCTCAATTCTTGAGATCATAGACAAAATTAAATGATGGGGTCTTGCCGGAGTGGAATGGAAAGCAGGGCGCCCGTAGCCTCCAGTTTTTACATGACTATAACCCCTGAGGCGTAATTTTTAAAAACTCCTGAATATAATAAAACTGAGAAGACCTTCGAGTCCCTCCCTCATAAACCATGCGGGTGTCGTATAACGGTTATTATACTGCCTTGCCAAGGCAGAGACGGCGGTTCAATTCCGCTCACCCGCTCCGATAGGAAAAAATTAACTAACCAAATTTATATGCGTTTAAAAATCCTCATATTTTTTTGTATAGGCGTTTTTAGTGTACTTGTACTGTTGATGCCAAAGATCGTCCAAGCGGCTATTTTTTACATTGCCACCGATGGAAGTGACACCAATCATGGCACAATAACCAGCCCATATAAAACTTTCCGACCGGCGATCACTCAGGCCAAGCCTGGTGATACTATCTATGTTCGCGGCGGTACCTACACGGAAGCCAACACCATGGTTAATAATGTTGAGCGCGATCGGAACTCCAGAGGGGCCACTAGCTGTCCGGCGGGGCAACGCCTAACTGACAATTATTGTTTTTATGACGTAAAAACATTTATAGGTTTGAATGATTTCTCGGGCTGGGCTTCAAATACTGCTGCGTACACAGTAAACAGTGGTACCAATAGCGCTCCTATAACTATAAAAAATTATCCGGGCGAAAAGCCAATTTTGGATTTTAGTTTTCACGACATCACCGGAAGTCCCAGTGCAATTTTCATTAGTGAAAAAGCTTACTGGATTATTGACGGTTTAGAAATAAAAGGTGGCAATATAAATATGTGGGGCGGCTCAGGACCCTCGGCCGATGCTCTGACGCACGACATTACAATTCAAAATTGCACTGTCCACGATTTAACCATTGACGGCGGAGTTAATCCTGGACTTATCCGTATTGATCGGGCTGATAATGGCGGTGCCTATAATATCACCATTAAAAACAACAAACTCTATAATATTTTCGACCCAGATTCTCCCGGAGAATGGCACGGCGTAGAGGACATGCAACATTTTGGCGCGGTAACAACGTTATCAAATTACGATTATGCTGGATATGCCGGCGGAAGTACCGGCTTAGTTACCATTGTTGGAAACGAAATTTTTAATGTTCCTCAGGTTTTTTTCTTTAAAAACACCATGATTGGCCCGGTAAAAATCACAGATAATACAATTTATAACGCGGATTCATTAGGCATAAAAATGTCTGGCAACGTGCATATGTACCATAACCTTGTCTATAATGTTACCGAGGGTTTCTGGGGTTCAGGCATTGACCACGGGCCAGGTATCAACGACCCCTTGCTCCACGATGCTAATGGGGCCAAGGCAATCATTAAATACAATACATTCATCGGAATTAATTCAATCTTAAGCATTGTCAGTGGCACCGGGCACACCATCAGTCATAATGTATTTTTTGGCCTAAACGGGCGTACAACTGGAGCCACTTGGGATACTACTGCATTTATTACAAAAAGTTATGTATATCAGGATAACACCGACGTCTCTAAATCTTTATTACAGCAAATCCATTCCGATAATAACTGCTTTATAACGCCATATAGTGATTTCCAATTTGCTGCCCGATATATGACAACTGGCGTTGAGCATTATACATATGAGCAAGCTAGAGACACTTTTGGTTTTGATCCAAGCTCACAAATAATAATTCAAAGTGATCCAGCTGCAGTTTTTATTGATCCTAGTTCACACGATTATAGATTAAAAAATAGTGAAAATTGTGTGGGTATGGGTTATTATGCCGCGGCTGAGAACGACACCAATAACGACACCAACAACGACACCAACAACGACAATGGCGAGCCAATAAATAATACGAGTTTATCTTGGATAATCACGGGGCCTAAAGCCGGTGGCGGACCGCAAATTCGTGTTTTTAACCGGAATGGCCAAGCAATTTCTCAATTCTATGCCTTTGAACAAAACTTCCGAGGTGGGGTCACGGTGGCTATGGCCGACGTCGACAACGACGGATCAGACGAAATAATAGTCGGTGCTGGATCGGGACGAGCACCAGAAGTACGAATCTTTAAGCGCAACGGCATTTTGGTAGGTACTTTTTTCGCTTTCGCTTCAAATTTCCGCGGCGGAATTAACGTGGCGGGTGGCGACATTAACGGCGACGGGCAGGATGAAATAATCGTCGCCCCATTATCTGGTGGCGGACCAAAAATCAGAATATTTACTTATCGCCTAGGAACGTTTACCCCGATAACTGGCGGTTTCTTCGCCTATAATAACCGCCTCCGCGGTGGAGTCTCGGTAGCCACCACCGACATTGAAGGAGATGGAATTGATGAAATTGTAACCGTACCCACTTCAGGTGGCGGACCGCAAATTCTAATTTTTGGACTACGCTCCGGATCTTTCAAAATGATCATGCCTGGCTTAATGGCTTATGCGCCCAATTTCCGGGGCGGGGTTACCATAACCGGCGGCAATATTGACCGTGACAGCGGTGGTGAAGTGATCACGGCTCCGGTCGGTCGTGGGGGCCCCCACATCATTCCCTGGGGACAAAGCCGTACCCAAGCCTTTGCCAAGCTTTCTCCGGGATGGATGGCTTTTTACCCACAATTTAGGGGTGGGGTTTCTGTAGCGGCAATTGATACAGACAACGACGGCGTTGATGAGATCATTACGGCCGTCGCCGGCGATAGCGAACCGTTAGTTCGTGTTTTTTCCGCTGACGGTAAGCGTATAATCACCTCGTTTTTCGCTTATAACCGCTCGTTCAAACACGGATTAAATGTGGCGGCAGGGCATTGAATCCAAGAAAAGACAAAAAAATATTTCTTTCAGAAATTTTGTTTTGTCGGCGACGATCTTCGACATTTAGAAAATAAGTTCTTTTATCTTTTCATCTCCGGGAATTGTTTGTAATATATCTAAGGGAGTAAGTTCGTCTAAGACCGGGCGCTCCCCTTAACCTTAATTGTCATAGCAATGCAAGAAGTCTCCGAATTTCTTCTTGGCGCTGTTTGTTTAAGTCTTTAACCTTACCATTGGTAGAAATTTTCTTCGCACGTCCGGCAAGATCTCTCCATGTAGCCGTTCTGGTCGGTTTGACTTTGTGAATCAGCAGATTGTGGGTAAGGCGATTGAGGCCAAAAATGGCGAAACGGTATTTTTTTCATAGCCAATGTAGCGATTCGTGAACATGACAGACTCTGTCTGTTTAAATACCTATAATAGGGAAAAAGTATATAATCTTTTTACCGTACCGATAAACGGTACTCCTAATAAATTTAACTGTATTTCTAGCTATTTTCGTATCGCGTTTCTTCGGCCTGAATCTGATAATCTAGGACTAATACCCCGCCTTCTTTCCCTTAACAGTTTATTCTTTCCTTAAATAACATCTGGGTACTCATTGGAGGAGTCTGCGGGGCTCATGATTTGTCTCAAGCAATCCTTCGGGGTTCGTGCTCTAAATACTTTACTTTCCAAAAATATAGAGCGTCTAAAAAAATTGATCCCGGCCACTTACCATCATAACTTCCGTGTTGGTATTTCGTTGGCAACGGCTATACTGATCTGAATAGGATCGATTAAATTATTGTCGCTGTCGGCGGAGACAGTCAAGCCCTGTTACTATCTATATATTCTCAGTTGACGGTCATCGGATTCTAACCTAATTATTTGCTTTTACCCGGACATTTTTACGCAGGTTAATGTGACTGGTGAGGAATAAAAAATCTTCAATGCCATTAAAAAAAATAATTCTAATCCTGCATAATATCCGAAGCCGTTTTAACGTTGGCGCGATTTTTCGTACCGCCGACGCTGCGGGCATATCAAAAATATATTTATGCGGCATCACTCCGGCCCCACCGCATCCAAAAATCGATAAAGTTGCCTTAGGCGCGGAAAAAACTATTTCGTTTGAAAAATACTCCAGAACCTCGGATATTATCAAAAAACTAAAAAAACAAAAATATTCCGTAATCGCCCTGGAACAGTCAAAAAAAAGTATACCTTATTTTAAACTTATTCCAAAATATCCACTAGCTCTGGTTGTCGGTAATGAAGTGCGAGGACTGCCCTTGTCAATTCTCAATAAATGCGATAGAGTTGTCGAGATTCCCATGCACGGCAAAAAGGAATCATTGAATGTAGCCGTGGCGACGGGAATAGTAATTTTTGCTATAATTAATAATAGGTAAGCCGCGGTGGCGGAACTGGTATACGCGCAGGACTTAAAATCCTGTGCCCGCAAGGGTGTGTGGGTTCGATTCCCACCCGCGGCACCAAGACAAAACTTTTCGGCTTTTGACCGACGAGTTGGTGGGCGACGCACAGCGCCGCCCACGAAATGGCTTCCAAAAAATCGGGAAGTCTGGTTTTGGTGTCTTTATACAATTCCGCTCGAATTCACTTATTTTTTGGAAGTCAAATTTACCAGCGACTTCTGCAAGACCTTATTAGCCGCCACCACGCCTTCACTGCCCGGCTTCCATTCTCGGCCTTTAAAGTCAGTCACTACCCCCCCAGCCTCCCTGACCAGTAAAACTCCTGGCACAGAATCCCAAGCGGATATCTGCGGCGGCACTAAAAGACACCCGTCCACTCGGCCGCAAGCTACGTATGCCAAATCCATGGAATCGCTACCCAAACGTCGCGTGTTTAAAACCGACGTTTCCAATTTAGTCTGAATTTTTTCAGAATTAAAATGTGATTGGCGACGGTGAGATCTACCGACGACAATTATAGCTTCCGGCAATTTTCTTGTTTTGGATACATGGATACGGCGCTTATTCAAAAAAGCGCCACGACCAAGTCCAGCCAAATAGAATTCCTTCAATAGTGGAGCAAAAATAACACTAGTTAATATATGGTTACGGTAAATCAGAGCCAAAGCCGTACAAAAAAGGGGATTACGAATAGTGTAATTCGTGGTTCCGTCCAAAGGATCAATAACCCAAGTATAAGTTTCGGGGTTATTTTCAAACCCAGTTTCCTCGCTTAAAAAATCATGTCCAGGAAACTGTTGTTTGATTGTTTTGATGATGACCTCGTTAGCCTCCAAATCCGCCTTGGTAACCAAATCATGTTTTCCTTTCTTATGAACTTCCGAACTTTTTAACTTGGCGTAATGCTTAATGATGACCTCGCCCGCTAATCTGGCCGCCCTGATTGCCGTCGTCGTAAAATTATTCATAATTTTTCCAGAATTTTAAGCTCAAGGCTACCGGTATCCGTATTATATACCGCGAAAGTCGCCTTGGCGAAAAGCCCCGCTAATGTACCGGGATTTATCACCCGAGCCTTTCCAATAACCTCTTCCCAGGGAACATGCGTGTGGCCATAAAACACCAAGTCAAATTTTCCACTTCGGGCCAATTGTTTTGCCTTTTCAGGAAAGTGCACAACAGCGATTTTCTTGCCCCCGATATCAATTTCGCCCACATCGCCGTAATGCTTTACGTTCTGAAAATCAGCCACTACTTTTGGCAACAAATCCCGATCCTCCACGTTACCGAAAACCATATGAATCGTTCCGGAAAATCCTGGCGCCAGAGTCTTTATTAAAATTGAAGGGGTGCACAAATCGCCACAATGGACTATCTGCTCTATATTATTTTTATTCATCCAGTTCAACGCTTTTTCCAAATTTGGCACGTTATCGTGAGTATCGGAAATAATGGCCAATTTCATATATCACTTGATTAATTAATTATATGTATCCCTTTAGCCAATAATAAATTGTGGCTACATACTCGCGTATGATTGACTGCATGTAATTTAGGTTACGGAGAGTGTTGTGGTCAAAAGATGAATTTTTACTGGCCGCAGTGCAAGTAATACTAATCTCCTGCTGACGAAATACATGACAAGCCCGTTGGGTATGAAAATCCGAAGTAATCACAATGGCCTTGGTCCAACCATTTTTCTTCAATATCTGATGGCTGTAGAGTGCGTTTGAGTAAGTGTCTTTAGCCCTATTTTCCTCAATAACATCGTCAGTTGGCACGCCTAACTCTCTAACATAGGACGCCATTATCTCGCTTTCCGCATAACTGTTGAAAGCCACTAAGCCACCGGTAACAATGATCTTGGGTGCTAGTCCCTGCTTATATAGCTCGACCCCTTTTTGAATGCGCTCCACTACTCCCCAGGGTAAAGTTCGGGTATCTTTTAACACTCCACCGCCCAATATTATTATAACATCAGCTTTTTGGGGTGCTTCGTCACGAATGAGTGGCTTAACCACGAGGTCGTTGAGGCCGGTAAAAGTCGAAAGAAAAATAAAGATCGAGCAGGCAAAAAATACCCATAACAAAAACGTGGCTATCCTGTCTAAAACTTTTTTCATGTTCGCAAATCTTTCAATATCTTAATATCGTTGGCGTTTCCGTCAGGTGGGGTCTCCAAAATAAAATCAACGTTTTTTAATCTTGGATAATTCAGCAAAGACCGGAACCCAACTTGTCCTATCTTTCCCAAACCGATGTGTTCGTGTCTGTCAATATGCGACCCCAAATCTTTCTTGGCGTCGTTAGCATGAATCAAAACTAGCTTTTCAAGTCCAATTTTCTGATCAAACTTCTCCAATGTTTGTTCAACCGCGGCCTTGGTTCTTAAATCGTAGCCAGAGACAAAAGCGTGGCAAGTATCAAAACAAACTCCAAGTTTGTCCCTAACTTGGCACGGTACTCCCTGGATTATGGCGCCGATTTCTTCAAACGAATCACCGATAATACGACCTGAGCCGGCGGATATTTCTATTAAAAATTGAGTGCTGCCTCTGTATCCAGTCAATACTTTGCTCAGCCCTTCGATCACTTTTTGAAGCGCAGCGTTCTGCCCCACATCAGACGCCGAACCCAAATGGGTCATCAAAGCTTTTACTCCCAAAAGCGAACTTCTCTCTAAGTCGTCCTTAATTACGCTGATAGAACCGTGTCTAATCCGATTATTGGAAGAAGCCAAATTAATATAATAAGGAGTGTGAACATAATAATTATTTAACTTATACTTTTGACAATTGGCTTTAAACTCTTTAACTGTGGCCTTATCCAAAACCGGCGCCTTGCCACCTTGCGGTGAACGTGTGAATATCTGAAAACATTCACAGCCGATTTTTGCCGCGTTTAAGGGGGCATTCTGCACCCCGCCGGCAATGGAAACGTGAGCGCCAATTTTCATAAGGAAGATAAGGGTTAGAAAGTTTTTAATAGGTTTGAAGGGATATTTATTTTTTTAACACTAACTTATCTACAACAAAATACTCTCCTGAATATCCCCTTAATTTGCCTTAATACTTCTTTCTAAAAATTCAAAAACTTTTCTCGATCTCAGCACGTTTTTCAAATAATCGTGATACTCCTCGGAATCAATCTGTTTTATAATCTCCGCATTGTTTTTATATTTCGACTTTTGAATTTCTACTTCTTTATTTATTTCGCTAGCGTCAACGGTGATATTTTCCTGGTCAGCAATTGCCCGCAGAGCCAACGCCGTCTGGACACGTTTAATGGCCCGCGGTCGAAACTCTTTCTCTAAATCTTCTTTTGACTTTTTGATACTGCTTAGATAATCCTCAAACTTCATGCCTTGGGAAGTAATCTCGCCCTCAAGTTCATTTATCATCTTATGCAGTTCGGAAACGATGACAATTTCCGGAATTTCCTCAAAAACCGATTTTTTTACCACCTCGTCAATTACAGCTAACTCCCAGCGTTGACGCTCTTTATCAATTTTTTCATGGTAGATATTGTCCTCAATTTGTTTCCGCAAATCGTCGAGTTTTTCGAATTGGCCAACCTGCTTAGCAAAGGAATCGTCGAGCGGCGGTAATTCAATGGTAAAAATACTATTAACCTTAACCTTGAAATTGACCGGCCGGTTAGCTAAGTCTTTACGATGATATTCTTTGGGAAACTTTAATTCAAACTCTTTCGTCTGATTTTCAAAAAGCCCGATAAGATTGTCCTCGAATCCCGGGATAAAATGGCCTTCGCCAATAATCACGGGGTGATTCTTGCTCGTCCCTCCGTCAATGGGGACATTATCAACATAAGTACTCAGGTCAATTTCCAGCTTATCGCCTTTTTGAGCGGCGCGCTGCACTCTTTTTTCTTTACCAAACATCTTTTGTAAATTTACCAGAGTGTCCTCGACATCTTTCGGCTCAACTTTGACAGTTTTTCTTTCCACCTTAATTTTTTTATAATCTCCGAGTTTGACCTGGGGCAATAAAGCGACCACGGCTTTAAAAATCAACGGATTGCCGGGCGCCAGCTTTTCCAGAAATATTTTGGGCGAACCGATGGTAATAAGTTTTTGTTCATCAACCGCCCGGGCATACATGATACTTATGGCCCTCTCAGTCGCCTTTTGGTAAATTTTCATCTCGCCTACATGTTGTTTGACCACATCGTATGGCGCTTTGCCGGGACGGAAGCCGGCAATCTCCAATTCTTTGGAAAAATCAACAGCAGCCCGGTCCACAAACGGCTGAAGCTCTGCCACAGAAACCTCCACGGTTAGTTCAACTTGTGTTTTTGGTAACTTTTCTACAATCACTTTCATATGTTCTTGACTGCTTGAAAGTTAATAATAATCGGCGAGCCCGCGTTTAAGGCGAGTTCGCGAACTGCTACAATTCGTTCTTTTGTAATCGTAACACGAAAGCCAATAAATTAAAAAGGATGTGCAAAACGAAACCAAAAACCACGATAAACAAAGCCCTGCCCCAGCCTGGGAAAAAAATAAAACTGCCTAAAGCGATCGCGCCGATGGTGTAGTCAATTTGATCGAACGGCAGCCAAGAGTGCCCAGGCGGAATCCCCATTCGACGCTTGAAAAAACTCTTAATCAAATCCCCTCCCAAGGCCCCGAGGCCCAGCAGGGCGCCAAGAAAAAAAAGATGTTTAGTATAATCAAACAGACTTAAATCCTGAAAAAACTTAAACCGGTATAAATATATTTGCACGGTATAAACTACCTGCCCAACTATGGCTCCGGACAACAAGCCCCGCCAAGTTTTATTGGCACCAAATAGAGGCTGACCGCGCCAGACCCGCCCAAAATCAACAGGTGTCGGCGATAAAGGCAAAAACCGGGACAGGGAGGCAGCGATATTTGCCAAGCCCGCCGGCAAAATAAACCATAGTGCCTGACCGATAAATAACCACATTATTTTGGCCGTTTATCAATTATGCGTTTTTCCTTTAATTCGGTCTCCACGCCCAACATCTGGAGCAATTCCGGTAACTTTTTCTCAATTATATTGGCGGTAATGAAAATTTCATTATGTAAAACACGACTGACCTTGGCTTTTAGCTCGGCAAAGGATTTACCCGGTTTGGGGGCCAGATAAACGTTTATCTCATCAATGTCAAACGGGTCGTTATTTCTTTTCACAATTTCTACCTGCCACTCCTCAATTTCTTTGATTCCCGACATGGCCGGGTAAAAATGATTAAGGTTAACTAACTCGCCTTTAACCTTGGTTAAATGAAACTCCTTTATTTCCGAATTGCGCTGAATGTCCATTTTAATCCTGGGCACCGTTTTACCACAATGCGGGCATGGCTCGTATTCAATGCCTTCGGTCATGTCACCGGTGCGATAACGCACTACCACCGAACCATGCCAGCCCAGAGATGTATAAACTAATTCTCCGGGCTCGCCGTCTTTAACGCGGTTGCCCTCCTTATCAACTACTTCAAAATATTCTAAATCAGGGTAAAGGTGGTAGCCCGATTTTTCATGGCATTGGATCCAGGCAGTCTTCCCTTCGGTCATGGCGTAAGTCGACAAATACTGAGCGTCCTTAGCGCCAAGCTGACGCAGTAACTCGGTCACTTTTTCCTTCATGCCCACGCTGGCACGCTCGCCGCCGCTAATAACAAATTTCAAATTGGAAAAATTTCGTTTCTGTCCAACCGCTTCGCGCAACAGGTGATAGCCGTAGCCAGGGATAAAAGCCACCAATCCGGCTTTGAGACGTTCGATAGCATCAATGATCTTCTGCGTACCCATAATTTTACCACCTCCGGTTTGGATAGAAGTCATGCCCAGCTTAATAAAAGCATTATAGGTCTGCCAGAAAGCTAAATGCGGAGCATAAGGAAAAACGTTAATAGCCACCAAATCCCTGGAAACACCGGCCACATCCAGCATGCGCTCCCCGGCTTGCTTTAATATTTCTACATCGCTACCGGAATAAACAAAGGAGGTCGGCAGAGCGGTCCGACCGGTAGTAAAATGAACATGAACCGGCTTATATAAATATTCCAATCGGCGTTTGATATTCTGACGGGTCAGCTTGCCCCAAATGATTTTAGCCAAGGTCGCTTTGCTCGCAAATTTTTTTATCAGGTGCTCATCCGGCTGCAAAATAAATTGACGCGGTTTAGCAGGATCATCCTCAGTGGGCGCGATGTCATGCTTATATGTAAAAGGTATTTTCTGTAAATCATCGACATTACGGATATTGGAAAACTCTATTTTATTTTTTTTGAAAAACTCGCGGTAATATGGAGAGAACGGTAGCTCATGCCTGAAAAAATATGCCAATTTTTTGTTTTGAAAATCTCTTATTTCCGCCTGGGGCAAATGTGATAAATTTGACCAGTTCATATTGAATTACATAAATTATAAGTCGATATTTCTATTTTTATCTGACACAGACTGTTGGTACGGCCTGTTACTTTATCGCCTGTCTAGCACCATAGCTCTCTGCTAATAAATTTATTATAATACGATTTGAGCTTAAATGCATGTCCGAAGGACAATATCCACTGACCGAGGATGCCTAAAAATATTTATGATTGATCTCCAGTATTGATAAAAATGATCAACGATTTTTAAAAGATATATTAAAGCGGAACTCACAAGGCCAGGCAAACGATTATCAAAGTTGTTCTAAGAATGTTCTCAAAATCTTTCGAGACGTGAATCAACGAATGTAGAAGAAAAAACGCGGTGCGGACATATGGACAAAACCATTAGGATAATGACTAATTTGAGCTTAGATAATTAACCTTGGTCAAAACATCAATCTTGTCCATGATTTCACTGGTAGCTTGCTCTAAAAGTGATGCAGTTATCTGCTGATCATAATACTTCTTCAAAGTAAAGGCCCGACCGATATGAATTTCCATGGAGTGAGGATTAAGTAATATATTTTTAATGACCTGCCGGCGTTGACTCAATTTTGGCAGATCACTGCGTACCGAAATATCATGCACTAAACCAATGGGAACTATGGGTACGCGGGCACGCAGGGCCAATCGGGCCGTGCCCGTTTTTGCCCTTTTCTTTTTTAAATCATACTCTTGAATAATGCCTTCTGGAAAAATCCCTACGATTTTTCCTTTTTGAAGAAAATCATAGGCTATTTCCAGACAAATTCCGGGATTATCATGATTAAAAGGGATATTACCGGCCCACTGTTCGGCTACCACTTTTTGCCAAAACCAACCCCATTTGGCTATGTTGGCAATAAAATGAACTTTTTGATTAACATGCGGAATCACAACTGAAGCGATAAACGTGCCATCCAAAGGACCAAGATGCTTGCAAGCCAATATATAAGGCCCTTGAGTCGGCAAGTTCTCCAGGCCCACTGTTTTCTTTATAAAAAAACGAATTAACGGTAGTAAAATTAGGCGAGCAATGGGATAAACCATGGACTTGCGCTGAATTAATTAAAAAGAATATTTCTTATGGCACAACGCACCGATGGCTGTCATTAATTTCCTGGTGGCATCTTCAAGCAATGGCCTATCTATTGATTTTCCTGTAAACCCTGTTAAATCAATGGCCGGTCCGATATTAAGCTCCACGTATTTATCCGACTTCCACAAACTCCTAAACGCTTCACCAAAATGCTGTCCAGTTGTATTAATAATGCCCACTGGCACAAGCGGAACACCGGCAGCTATGGCAAAACGCACAGCTCCCGTCTTGCCCTTAAGAAGCTGGGTCTGATCGGGATTTCGCTCGCCTTCAGGGAAAATCCCCAATATTTCCCCGTTCTTCAAATGCCTTATGGCTTCATCAATTGTTGCCTGCTTATTATTATCCTGGCGCGGAATCATACGGAGCCAATGACGAGCCAAAAACTTACCGAACATTTTCCAGGCCCAAGGAGTTGTAATAAAGTAAGGCGATTGACGATAATGCTTTTGAACCAGTAAAGATAAAACCATGGCATCCAGGAATCCAACGTGATTGGCCGCTAAAATGAAAGGCGGGCGTTCTGGCAAGTGCTCAAGTCCACCCGCCTTGGTAATTTTTTTTTGAATGATGGGCCCGAAAATTTGTCGTAAACCCTCGTAGGCCATGGATAATGGAAACTAGATGATTAAACTAATTATAAGTAAAGCGACAATGTTCAGTATTTTAATCATCGGATTAATGGCTGGTCCGGCCGTATCTTTGTAAGGATCGCCAACAGTATCGCCAGTCACGGCGGCCTGATGCGCCGGCGAACCTTTGCCGCCGTATTCACCGGTTTCAATATATTTTTTAGCATTGTCCCAGGCCGCTCCACCAGTAGTCATGGAAATAGCCACAAAAATGCCAGTAACGATGCTACCTACCAATAAACCACCCAAAGCTACAGGACCCAAAAACCAACCGACTAAAATCGGAATAACTACAGGAATCAAGGCTGGTATGATCATTTGCTTGATAGCGCCTCGGGTTACTATATCTACCGACCTGGCATAATCCGGCTTGGCCGTGCCTTCCATAATCCCTTTTATCTCCCGAAACTGACGACGCACCTCTTCTACCACATTGCCAGCGACCTTGCCTACCGCCTGCATAGCCTGAGCTCCGAAAAAATAGGGCAACAAACCACCGACAAAAAGACCGATCAGCACCTTTGGGTCGCTTAAAACAAATTCATAAACTTTTGAGCCCTTGTCTGCCAATTCCTGCGCATAAGAAGCAAATAATACGATAGCGGCAAGTCCTGCCGAGCTAATCGCATACCCCTTAGTAACAGCTTTGGTGGTATTTCCGACTGCGTCCAAAGGATCAGTAATATTGCGGACCTCCTCGGAAAGCTCGGCCATTTCTGCAATGCCGCCAGCATTATCAGTGATCGGACCATATGAATCAATAGCTACTATGATGCCCGTCAGAGACAGCATACTCATCGCCGCAATGGCAATGCCATACACATCGGCCAGGCTGAAAGCAGCCAAAATACCAACACAGATCACAATTACCGGCAAGGCTGTTGATTTCATGCTGACCGCCAAGCCAGTAATAATATTTGTTCCGTGCCCGGTAACCGAACTTTTGGCGATTGATCTGACGGGATTATATTTAGTCGAAGTGTAATATTCAGTAATAACGACGATCAGGGCCGTGACGGCCAAACCGACCAAAGCCGAAAGATAGATATTGGTTACACTATAAGAGCCATTGTCTTTCATCAACCAACTGGTAATGGGATAAAAAGCCAAAGCAGACAAAATACCGGCTACGGCTAAACCCTTGTACAAAGCCCCCATAATGTTTTTTGATTTGCCCAGTCGGATAAAAAATACACCAATAATAGAGCAAATTATGGCTAAACCGCCAATTACCAAAGGGAAAAGCAGGGCGTTCTTGAATCCAATAAAAGTAAGTGAGCCGAGCAACATAGCGGCGACCGCAGTAACTGCGTATGTTTCAAAAAGGTCAGCAGCCATACCCGCGCAATCACCGACATTGTCACCAACATTATCGGCGATCACCGCTGGATTACGAGGATCGTCCTCGGGAATTCCGGCCTCAACCTTACCTACCAAATCAGCACCAACATCGGCGGCTTTGGTATATATTCCTCCGCCTAATCTAGCGAAAATAGAAATCAAACTGCCGCCAAAACCCAAACCAACGAGAGCTTTAACATCATGGGTGATGGCATAATAACCAGCCACACCCAAAAGACCAAGGCCTACAACCAGCAGACCAGTCACCGCGCCTCCCTTGGAAGCCATGGACAAAGCTTTACTCAAACCCTCCCGGGCGGCCTCGGCTGTCCGGACGTTAGCCCGTACGGAAATATTCATACCAACATAACCAGCCAGGGCTGATAAAAACGCTCCAACCACAAAACCAATGGCCGTTGTCAGATTCAAAAAAATCCACAATAAAATAAAAATCAGTCCGGCCACAACTGCCACTGTCTTGGTCTGACGGTTTAAATACGCCTCCGCCCCCTCCTGGATAGCCTTGGCTATCGATTGCATTTTTTCATTACCCTTTGGCTGTCTTAAAATCCACCGGATTAATATTAGCCCATAGGCAATGGCCAGTACGGCCGAAACCAAGGCAATGATTATTGGTGTTGACATAGTGTTTTACTAATAATTATTTATTATTTTATTTAATTATTCCTCTTTACCTTTTTCGCCTTTTTTCTCCTTGGAGGTTTCGGTTTTTTTATCTTCATCTTTGGTTTCTTGATTATCAACTGGCTTCTCTTCTTCAGGAGATTTTTCAACGGCTATCTCTGTCTGCGGCACTCTCTCTTCTTTATTTTCGGAATCAAAATTTGGTTTTGTCTCTTCGGCCTCTGCCGATTTGGAACCAGGCTCCTGTCCGGCTTTCTGACCGCTTTCGGAAATAATATCGATCTTCCAACCGCTTAGCTTGGCTGACAAGCGAACATTCTGTCCGGACTTGCCTATGGCCAGAGACAGTTGATCGTCTTTTACCTCGGCCACGGCAATTTTTTCCGCTTCGTTCAATTTTACACTTAAAACCTTTGCCGGAGAAAGGGAATTGATGATAAATTTAACTGGATCGTTGTCCCATTCTATGATATCTATTTTCTCGCCGCCGATTTCGGAAATAATCGTCTGGACTCTCGAACCGCGCTGGCCCACACATGAACCAACTGGATCGATATTCTTCTGAGAAGTGGCCACGGCAATTTTGGTGCGTGAACCAGCTTCCCGAGCAATAGACTTAATCTCTACGGAACCATTGCCAATTTCCGGCACTTCTAGCGAAAACAATTTTTTTACCATGTCCGGATGTGAGCGAGAAAGAATGATTTCCGGACCGCGGGGTGTAGTATTCACGGAAATTACAAAAAATTTCAAGCGCTGGCCGGGATTATAACGCTCATGCGGTATTTGTTCCGAAGGCGGTAAAAGCGCCGTGGCGTGACCCAGATCAATCAAAACCATCCGACCTTCAATACGCTGCACTGTACCATTGATAACCTCACCCTCCTTATCTTTGAATTCTTTATAAATTGTATCGCGCTCAGCTTCACGCAAACGCTGAATTATAACCTGCTTAGCAGTCTGGGCAGCCATACGGCCGTAAGCCGCCGGTGGAAACAGTTCCGTTCTAATAACCTCACCTTCTTTAACGTCCTTTTTAATTTTCTTAGCTTCGCTCAGGGTAATTTCCGTCTTAGGATTAAAACGTTCAAATTTCTCCTCTTCTGCTTCTTCCGAGACCTCCACTTTTTCGAATCTTTCTTCCTTGGCTAGCTCGTGTTCTGGTTTTTCCTTTTTTTCAGTCTTGATAGGGCAGTTGCCTCGGCTTGTTCTTGGGCCAGCTTTTCGGCTTTCAATTTTTCGGTCAATTCAAATTTTTCATCCGAAACCACTGTTTTTTCGTCAAAAACTTTAGATTTACCGGTTTTAATGTCGAACTCCACCTTGATATTCTGATTTTTCTCGCCGAAATCCTTGCGATACGCCACGGCCAGAGCCGCTTCAATCGTTTGGACAACCGATTCAAAAGAAATATTCTTTTCCTCGCAAATTTGCTTAGCCGCCTGGATAATGTCATTTTCTTGAGCCATAAGATAGCTTTTCTAATAATAAATTGTTTATTAAAAAAAACCAGTATACTCATCGTATCTAGTCTATACATAGTATAGGACACCCTCAGTAATTTGGCAAGGGCCGGTTAAAAAAGCAATAATCATTCCTTAATCTAATCTCACATTTTTCAGATGTAAAAGCTTAATGCGCCGGCCGTCAGTTTTTTCCAAAGCGCAGATATCGCAACGATACTGGCCTCGATGATTCTTAACTAAAACATAGTAAGAAATCGACCTGGCCAAACTGCATTTTTTTCGCCAGCCGATAGATTCCTCCGGGCGGCCGCAGGCTTTTGATGTTTTTGCTCTAACCTCAACAAAAACTAGGCATTGTGTGGCAGTATCAAAAGCAATAATGTCAATTTCCCCGGCGCGACAAAACCAATGTCTATCCACAATGAGATATCCCTGCCTACTTAAATGCCGACAAACAACCTCTTCGGCCCATCGACCGAACCACTGACGATATTTTTCCATACAAAAAACCTTCCATAGATGGGGAAGGTCAATTCAATGATAATGTTTTATTTCCGAAAAATCAAGCCATAATGATAAGGCCCGGCCTCAAATTCACCTTCAGTAGCCCAGTAAACCCGGTCGGCTAGTTGTTTAACCAACTCCTGACCAATGCAATTTTCTTTTGGAGGACCGAAGCGGTAGCCGTGGTCTGAACGCCAATCAACTATCAATATCTTACCTCCGTTTTTTAGCATACGCGAGGCTTCCTTAAAAATCTGCTCATGTTTTCTAGATTGGGACATCAGTTGAATCATTAAAACAAAATCAACCGAACCGTCCTTGATAGCCCGGGCTCCACCGTGCACTTCAGCATTAGACCAGACAGTCCTAATATTAAAAAGTCCGTACAGCCTGGCTCGGCTGTGCAACGCCGATAATACGGTCGGTAAGACATCAACGCCGTAAACCAAACCATTGTCGCCGACCTCCCGCGCGGCCTCGATTACGAAATATCCGCCGCCGCAACCAAGATCAACCACGCGCTGACCAGCTTGAATCTTCAGTCTCTTCAAAATACTCTTGGGATCTAAAAAGATTGTCTTGGGCTTGGATAATGTCTGTTCAACCATATATTGATATTATAACACAAAGGTCAGTTGAATGGTACGACTTTGCCCAAGCCAGATTTCATCGGCTCGAACGAAAGTCGATGCTGGGGGCTCAAGCCATACTTAATAATCTTTTTCCGGTGAACGATAGTCCCGTACCCTTTGTGGATATGAAAATTGTAATGCGGGTATTTTTTATGAAGATTGTACATCAAACGGTCACGAGTGACTTTTGCAATAATAGAGGCTGCGGCAATACAGATGACCTTGGCATCGCCTTTGATAATTTGGCGACAGGTAATGTATGGGGAGGAAATTTTGAACGAATCAATTAGCGCGGCCTCTGGTTTTATTTTTAGCCCCTCCAAACTTTGTACCAAAGCTTTCAAGTTAGCTCGGCCGACTCCAATCAAATCTATTTCCCGGCAACTTATTACCGTCGTGTTCCAGTCCACCGCCAGTTTCGTTATTGCCGTATACATTTTTTCTCGCTGTTCGGGTGTTAACTTTTTTGAATCATTAATACCTTTAAGCGAAAAATGTCTGGGCAATATAACCGCCGCCGCCACCAATGGTCCGGCCCAAGCGCCACGACCAGCCTCATCTGCTCCGGCAACTAATCTGTACCCCTGGCGAAACAATTTATTTTCCTGGCGTCGCGTAGGTTTAGTCATGTCTGCAGTATAATCGAAAAATCAAACAAAAAAAATAGGGCGCTGATCGCTCCTATAATAAAAATAATTTATTTAACGAGCGTCAAGCGCCCTTAAACAGTCTTTGGCGTCCATCGAGTCCGCCTATATATGCGCCCCTTAACTTTAAAAGGGGAGCAAATAAAGGCAGGCTCGATGAGTTTATTGCCACAAACTGTTAAGCTCTTTGTTGTTGGTTTTCCAAAAAGCAATTTTTTCTTCACCACCTTGTGGTCAAATCTCTAGTATTTTATTACTAAGGATAGAACCGTTTTGTTTTGTTTTTTAGTTTTTATTCCGCCAAGGACGGAATCGGACTACCAACTAAAGTCCTCCAGCAGTGAAGAAAGAATGAACCCAAACTTATTGGGTGCATTCTTTCGTTACTGCCTGTGGATAAATTATCAATTTTCATTACAACAATAGTATATCACGCTGATTCTGTCTTGTCAAGAGGTTTTTTGTTGATAAACAATTATTATCGGTGTAATAGTTATCCACAATGTACCACAAAAGATACATTATATCCTAAAGATTGCTTAATTCATGACACGCCTAGTTTAAAAAAACAAAACGCTTATTCAGTTACTTCCGGCGCGCGTCTGGCGATTTATATAATTATTATCCACCAATCTAGATTTCACAAACTCCGAAACCTTTTCATACTCCTTCTCAACGCTCAAATCCGAAGTATCCAAATATAGATCGTAATGTTTGGGATTAAAAATGTCTTCAAGACCATAATGTCTATGATAACGCAGAGTATCGCTTTGAATGCGTTGTTTGATGCTGGCCAAAACATCATCGTAGTTTTCCAAATTATTGCCTTCGTTACGCTTAGCTGACCCAAACTTCTGCAAATCGCTCCAAATGCGTTTGGCGCCCACCTCATCAGAAACATCCAAAAATATTTTGAGCGAGTTTGGAATAAAGAAAAAAGCCAAGCGTCCCTCAACAATACAGTCATTCTCCTCAGCTCCAATCTTTTTTACAAAATCATCAAACTCCTTGTCCGTAATATCACTCGACTCACCAAGTTTGTTGAACTCATCCAGGGCAATGCCTCTGGCCTTAGCCGCTGCTCGGCGCATGCCCCCGATGTAATAATGTTGGTAACCCAAGTCGGTAGCCAAACGTTTGGCTACCGTACTTTTTCCTGAACCGGGTTTGCCTGAAATAGTGATAATCATTTTTTTAGAAATTTTGGTATGACCCGCCGACCTGATTTTTGCCATGCGAAATCGGACGCGGTCGCTGCGGACCGCGAGGACGACCATCGCGACTAAACCGGGAATCGCCGCGCGGTTTAAATCCGCCATTGCCGCCGCGATCAAATCCACCGCGCTGAATAGCCGAATCAGGTATGTCCAGATCACTTTTTTCACCCAGAGCTTTGACAGATAGACTTACCCGACCCCGTTCTTTATCTACTTCTATAACTTTTACCTTAATCTTTTGTCCGACTTTAACCACATCAGAAACATTTCTAATGCGTTCATTGGCAAATTCGGAAATATGCACCATACCATCCTTACCAGGCGTTAATTCCACGATTGCTCCAATTTCCATACCGCTATTACGATCTTTCTGTATCTGCAAAACGACGCCATCATAAACTTCGCCAGGCATTATTTCCTTGGTGATGTTTTCTATCCTGGTTTGAGCTTTTTGAGCCATGGCGGCGTTAGTAGAGGTAATGTAAATCTGACCATCCTCCTCAATATCAATCTTTGTCACATCCGCGCCGCCACATTCGTCAATTATTTTATTAATTGTTTCGCCGCCCTTACCGATCACCTCCCGAATTAATTCAGGATTGATGTGAAGAGTAGTAATGCGTGGAGCGTATTTTGAAAGTTCGGCCCGCGGTGATGGAATAACCGCTTCCATCACATCCAGAATCTTGATCCGGGCTTTTTTTGCTCCCTGTAATGCTTCATCAATAACATCCATAGTAATGCCATGCAGTTTCACGTCCATCTGAATGGCGGTAATCCCGTTGCGAGTCCCCGCCACTTTGAAGTCCATATCGCCATTATGGTCTTCTACACCCTGAATATCGGTCAATAATTTGCGATTTTTAGGATTTTTTTCGTCAGTTATGAGACCCATGGCAATACCGGCTACCGGAGCAATAATCGGCACTCCAGCGTCCATCAAAGCCAGTGATGATCCGCAGCAGGAAGCCTGCGACGTCGAGCCGTTTGATGATAATACTTCCGAGACCACCCTGATGGTATAGGGAAATTTTTCTTTTGCTGGCAACACCGGTAAAATGGCTTTTTCTACCAGTGCCCCATGGCCGATCTCCCGGCGGCCAATTGACCGGATCGGACTAACCTCGCCCGTGGAAAAACCGGGAAAATTATAGTGGTGCATAAAACGCTTCTTACCACTTTCTTCCATGGTATCCAGTAATTGCTCGTCACCTGGCGAGCCAAGGGTGACCACAGAAAGCACCTGCGTTTCACCGCGGTTAAATAACCCTGAACCGTGGGTTCGCGGCAACAAGCCTACTTCGCATGATAATGGTCTAATTTCTTCCAAACCACGACCATCGGCCCGCCTGGAATCTTCCAGAACCATGCGCCGACTCTCGGTTTCATAAATCTTATCCACCATTTTGACTCCAGTTTCGCGCATTTCTTTGGTAACTTCACTATCCTTCTTTAAAATTTCCTCTAATTCATCTTTTAATTTAATTAAGGCCTCCGCTTGATCGCGCTTGCCGGTAAATTCGTAAACCTTCCTAATCCTCTCTTGACAGAATTCATTGACTTTTTTCTCCAATATTTCCTGCTTTGCTTTTTCCTCATCTGACAGCTCGCCCAAATCAATTACATGTTTAGGTGTGCCGACTTTGGATTGAATATCGCTGATCAGCTTAATAATTTTGCCCAGATGTTTTTGACCGAACTTCACGGCCTCCAGCGCTACTTCCTCGCTGACTTGACTGGCGCCGGCCTCAAGCATGATAATTTTTTCATCGGTACCGGCCACGACCATGTCCAAAACGCTTTTTTCCCGAGCCGCATAAGTCGGATTCAACACCCATTCGCCGTTTATCTGGCCGACCCGGACTGCGGCCAACGGTCCATACCAGGGAATGTTAGAAATCGACAAAGCGCCAGACGCAGCCACGAGTGAAATGATGTCCGAGTCGTTTTCCTGATCAAATGATAACACGGTTAAAACCACTTGGACGTCATGGCGCAGTCTTTCGTCGAATAATGGCCGAATAGAACGATCAACCATTCTTGAGGTCAGAATAGCCTCATCAGATGGCCGGCCCTCACGCTTAATAAAGCGTGACCCTTTGATTTTACCGGCCGCGTACAGCCGTTCTTCAAAATCAACGAGCAGCGGAAAATAATCAATGCCTTCCCGCAATGTTTCGCTCATCACGGCCGTGGCCAGAACTACGGTCTCGCCATATTGCACAGTGCAAGCGCCACCCGCCTGCTTGGCGAAGTGGCCCGTTTCCACCAACAATTCTTTGCCTCCGATTTCCGTGGAAAACTTTTGAATTTTTGACATAAAAATTCTCCTTTATCTTCCTTTCGGGTTTTTCGATCTCAGTGTGTAAGCGCCAAAGGCCTACTCCTTCATAAACTCGCATCTTGTAAATTTATTTTAAAAGATGTAAGTCTACGAAAGTGAAAAGTAAACCTTAAGCCTAAAACTGACTGGAGAACCGATTCCTCTTAAAGGAAATTATTTAATTAAATACTCTTGGTAATTTTTCTAAGAACGTTTTTGAATTGACTGGGAATCAAGTATTTTTTCCGATCAGCGCTCAAATCCGTAAATTCATCAGCTTCTTTGATCAAGGACGACGAAGCTGACTCACTAAAAGCGATCAGCTCTATATACTGTCCATGGTTGCGCAGATACTCAACCAACGGAATGAAATCACCGTCGCCGGTCACCAGAACCACCACGTCAATTTTCTGTGAGAGTCTAATAATGTCCATGGCGATGCCGATATCCCAATCGCCCTTTTTGTGTCCGCCGTAAAAAATCTGCAAATCTTTTGTTTTTACTTCAAAACCTTGCTTATCAAGCGCTTCAAAAAACTTCTGTTCGTCCTGATTCTGCGCCTTGATCACATAGGCAATGGCCCGGATTAGTTTTCGGCCAAAAACCGCCGTCTTTAAAATTGCGGCAAAGTTGACTTTGGCATTATATAAATTTTTCGCTGAATAATATAAGTTCTGAACATCAATAAACACTCCTACCCGCTGATCTTGATGCTTGATCATTATTTCTTCAATTTAAGCTTCTTTATTAATTCTTCGTAACTTTTGCTATTATCTTTCTGCAAATATCTGAGCAGACGGCGTCTCATACCGACCTTGCGGAGCAAACCCCGCCGCGAGGAGAAATCTTTCTTGTGCTCCTTGAGGTGCTTGGTCAACTGTTCAATCTCCGCAGTCAAAATAGCGATCTGAACTTCGGGCGAGCCGGTGTCAGATTCATGAGTTTTGAACTTTTTTATGATTTTGTCTTTCTCTTCTTTGGTTAACATAACGCGTGTCCTTTTGTCAGCGAATTCGCCAGTCATGGGTTAACCGCTCCCAAAACCGAGAATCCGTATGGTTAGTAATAATTATCCTTATTATAGGGATTTACAAGCCTTTGTCAAGGATAAACAAAAACCCTTACCAAAATAGTTAGGGTTTTGTGAGCCGCACAGGACTCGAACCTGTAACCCATTGCTTAAGAGGCAATTGCTCTACCAATTGAGCTAGCGGCCCGTGGACACCGATTATACAAAAAGGTGACGTAAAAATCCAGCTAGTATCCAAGTTGCTCCGCCATCCAGCGAGATCTCATCATTTAATTATTGCCATACTTTCAAGAGTCTTACTTGCTTGTTAACCATAGTAGCATGTCTTTACAACACGGCCTGAATTCATTTTATCAAAAATTGCTAGCCGAAACCAATCACTCCGCCCCGCTTACCGGCTCGCCTTAATTACCCTCAGTAGGAGTCGAACCTACATCCAGAGCTTAGAAGGCTCTTGTTCTATCCGTTGAACTATGAGGGCTCGCCAAGGCAAGCGCGGCATCCATTGAACTACAAAGGGTGCAAATCAATTAACACTTTGCAGTATTGTCGACCACCTTGTCGAATGGCGCGGAACTATTAGGACCTGAATATCTATATTATCCTATACAATATTAATAAATTCAACAAGTGCCGGCCTTTTACAAATGAAAATAAGATCCACTCCTATTCTTTGTTGACTTTAGAATAACCACAATACAAAGACGCCCAAACCAAAAAATTTTCATATTTTGGCATATTTTGGGTTATTGGGAAACTTGGGCCAATCGAAAGGCATTCGGCCATGATGGGTATTATAACAACTGGGGCAAATCCGCAACATCACGAAAATTAGATTCGACCAACTGGACGGCTTAATCAAGGCTCGTTTTTTAATAAAATCACTTTGAGAGCGACCGTAAATCCTCTAAAACCTGAGTTGCATGCTCGGCCGGTTTTACTTGGTTGTAAATTTTTCTGATTTTGCTTTGGGGGTCTATCAAAAAAGACACTCGCCTGGAAAAGATTATGCCGTTAGCGCCGTAAGATTTTATCAACTTTCGTTGAGGATCAGCCAGCAGGGTAAAAGGCAAATCGTATTTAGCCTGAAACTTCTTATGGCTAACCGCAGAATCGGCGCTGACCCCGACTACCTGACAATGTTTTTTCAGTTCAGAAAAATTGTCACGCAAAGCGCAGGCTTCGGCAGTACAGCCCGGAGTGAAATCCTTGGGATAGAAATACAAAAGCAACCATTGGTTAGCATAATCCTGTAATGAATGACTTTGACCATTTTGATCTTGGGCAGTAAAATCCCGTGCTTTATCTCCTTTTCTTAATTTCATAAAATAAATTGATGAAAACTATAAATTAATTACTAACTACATATTGCCCATTGCGCCACTTAAATGCAAATCGTGCATTCACTCTTAATTAAACAAAAAATCCGCTCGCAATAATGGAGCGGATTATGATTGACTTAATGGTACTAAAAATTATCAAACTAATTTTTTTTATAACTACTCCGGGAAACCACTGCTGACCAGGACAGGCCGCAGCCCCTGTATAGCTTCTTACGGTTGCGAATTACAATAAATATCAGCCCCAGCACAGAAAAAATACAAGAAATAACGACGATTAGACCAATAGTTTCAGGTAACATGAGATTCCTCCTTGTTTTTAAAAAATCCGGCTAATCTCAAAATCTAGCAAAACCGAAAAAAATGTCAAGAGTCCAGTCGGTATTAAATCTGCTTGTAAAATAAGCTGTTTTTCGCTATGTTTAAAGCATTGTTATGACTAACCTAGATCGATTACTCCGGCAAAAACAATTTTCTTTTATCAAACGGCTGCAAAAAAAGTTTCCGTCCGCCGAAATTTTTTTAGTTGGCGGGATTATCCGTGATACAATTCTTATGCGCGAAACAAAGGATTATGACTTTGTCGTCCGCAATGTGCCAGCAAAACGGCTGCAGCAATTCTTATCCGAGGAGGGCTGGGTGGACCTGGTCGGAAAAAACTTCGGCGTTTTTAAATTTATTCCTAAAGAATTTAAAGATATAGAAGCGTTTGATATCGCCCTGCCTCGGACCGAGTACGCTTTCCTCACCGGCGGGTACAAAGATTTTGATATTCAGTCTGATCCGAAGCTGCCCATTGCCGAAGATCTGAAACGGCGTGATTTTACAATTAACGCGCTTGCTTTTGATATTCAACAGAAAAAAATAGTTGACTTGTTTAATGGACTAGCTGACATCAGAAAAAAAATAATCCGTACCGTTGGCAAACCAACAGAACGATTCAAAGAAGATTACTCGCGTATTCTGCGCGCTTTACGTTTTGCCTGCCAGCTTGATTTCACTATCGAAAAACAGACCTGGTCAGCACTCCAGAAACTCATCAAGAATATCAATGCGAAACAGGACAAAGACTTCATTGTTCCACGAGAAACAATCGCCAAAGAAATGGTCAAAGCATTCACGTTTAACCCAGTTTGTGCTTTTGAATTATTTTACAAATCCGGTGCTACCAAAGAATTAATGCCCGAATTACTCAAAATGAAAAAATGCCCCCAGCCCCGTAATTTTCATTCCGAAGGCAATGTCTGGAAACATACTCAGATAGCTTTAAAAAGCTTGCGGTCAAAAAAATTCATAAAAGAATTCGGCACAGCCGAATATTCCCCTGAACTTGTCTTCGGACTTATGTTCCACGACCTGGGAAAACAATATACGATTGAACGAACTGACCGGCTGCGCTACAACAACCACGACGCCGTTGGCGCGCAAAAAGCCCGCGAAATTATGGAACGGCTAAAATTGTCCAGCGCCGGCGTGGCTATTGATAAAGTTGTCTGGCTTATCTCGCGCCACATGATTGTTACTCACACCAAAAAATCAGCTATGAAAAAAACAACTCTGGAAAAATATTTCTTTAATCCTCACAATCCCGGACAAGATTTGATGAAATTAATGCACGCCGATATTGAGGCTAGTATTCCGTACCGCGGAAAACCTAATTTTTCTGGATACAATCGTCTGCGCAAAGAGATTGATTCACTCAATAAAACGGCAAAAAAGTATAAAGTACTGCCAAAAGAAATACTTGATGGTCATGAAATAATGAAGGTGTTGAATCTCAAACCTGGCCCACAAATCGGAAAACTAAAAATCGCCTTACGCGAAAAACAGCTCGAAGGAAAAATCAAAACTAAACAACAGGCACTCACTTTTTTGAAAAAAAGAGGGCCACGTTTTAACATGACTTCCTCCCATTAATTTCTAAAATTGCCATTAGCAAAGCATGATAACACCAGAAAATAAAAATATCAATACCTATAACGTTCCTCCTGAATCGTCCGGCGTCCGTCTGGATAAATTTCTAGTCGCTCAATTTCCCGATTATTCCCGAACTCACATCCAAAGAATGATAAAATCTGAAAAGGTTTTGTTAAACGGCAAACCGACTGTCGTACATCGTTTCTTAAAGACAGGAGATGAAGTTAAAATTTTGGAAACACCACACGCGCAACCCGCAGAGTTTACGCGTATATCTAAGTCAAAAAAGGCAGTCAAAACGCCTCAACCCGAAATCATCTCTGACGCCACAGATTATCTTATTATAAACAAACCCGCCGGTCTTCTGGTTCACGAAACAACTAATGACGATGAACCAACACTGGTTGACTGGCTGCTGGAAAAATATCCCGATCTTAAGAAAATCGGCGAGGATCCCTCCCGGCCCGCTATTGTCCATAGACTTGATAAAGGAGTTTCGGGACTCATGGTCGTCCCCAAGACGCAAGCCATGTTCGATCATCTCAAGTCTCAATTCAAAGCCCGCCGGATTCAAAAAGAATACACAGCACTAGTCCATGGCAAACCGAAAAAATTGGAAGGTGAAATCGATTTTAATATCGACCGCTCAATCAAAGGACACAAAATGGTGGCCGTGCCGTTATCCGGCAAAGCCGATAAATTACGCGGCCGGAAGGCGATAACCAAATTTGAAATAATCCAATTATTCACCGGTTATACACTACTAAAAGTCAGGCCAGAAACTGGCCGCACGCACCAAATTCGTGTTCATCTCAATGCCTACGGCCTGCCGATTGTCGGTGATCCGCTGTACAAACCAAAAAAATTAAAAAAGACTATCTCACTAGATAGAATATTCCTTCACGCCACGTCGCTCGCCTTCTTTGATCTAACAAATAAATGGCAAAAATATAAATCCCCCCTACCTTTCGAACTAGAAAATATCTTAAAACAAATTCATTAGAGTTGACAGGACAATTAGAAATCGCTATTATTCAAACGCTCAAATAGTCAAATATTTAATCAAATAAATAGAAGCCCAGAATGCCACATCGAGGGGTCATAATTATATGAAAACAGTACATGAACTTAACCAAGCCAAACTAAAAAATGATCTGCCGGATATCCGTCCTGGATATACCGTCATTGTTCATCAAAAAGTCAAAGAAGGAGATAAAGAGAGGGTGCAAAAATTCGAAGGCATTGTCATCTCTCGGCGCGGAGGTAAAGGATTATCAGCCACCATTACCGTCAGAAAAATTTCCGAAGGCATCGGAGTGGAACGTATTTTCCCATTACATTCACCTTCGATAGCTAAAATTGAAGTGACCAAACAAGCCAAAGTTAGGCGAGCAAAACTGTATTACATCAAGGGATACGCCAAAAAACTCAAGGAAGTCATGGCAAAATAAAACGAATTGACATTTTAAACGTCTACCGAAGAGCATTAACTTCGTGTCGGGCGACGAGATGTCTTGGAAAAGAAAAGCATCGAAAGGAGAAAGCCTTTTCCGATGGAGTTTTTTCCCTCTGAGGATCATGCAGGCGTGGCTATTGGTAATCCGTGCCCAGGTGGTGGAATTTGGTATACACACTAGGTTGAGGGCCTAGCCTCGCAAGAGGGTGCGGGTTCAAGTCCCGCCCTGGGCACCAAAGATTACAATTAAGTCCTCCCCTGTACCGCGCCCCCTGAGCGGACCGAAGGGAAAGCGGAGTCGTCCGCACTAACAAACTATATGGTGACCATGGTGTAATAGTTAGCACAGGAGTCTGTGGCACTCCTAGTTCGGGTGCAATTCCCGATGGTCACCCCAGAAAAATTTTCAGCCCCCGTAGGGGGATGGAAATTTTTTTGAAATGTCTTGAGGGGAGATTCGAACGGACAGCAGTGAGATAAGCTCTTTGACGAAGTCAAACGCCGAGGGATGCGACCACAAGGAGCATTCGGCGCCGCCCAGGATAACGAGCGAAGCGAGATGAAAATCCCTCTAGCCACCCCAAAAAGGCCATTTAATTTAAGATGTATTTTGGTATTATAACTTTCATCTTGTCAACCCCAAAATAAACCATCAATAGTTCATTACCGCGATAGCCCCGCATAAACGATGTCTTATTCAGCCTTGGGTGATTGAAAATAAATTCCCTTGCCTATAGACCAAAATGACTGATGCTGAGACTTCTTTCTACGCCACCGCAAAAAGATAAAGAATGGGATAACCGCCAGTAAAATAATATAAATGATCCACTGAAAAACCGTAAACCAAAATAATATTTCCCGAAGACCCATCTCCCGGTACGCCAATTGTTGATGCTCATCGACGCTGAGAATGCGCAACCGATAAGTCGACTGCAAAGCCTTAAATTCCTCCTCGGTTATATCGCTTATCTGTAGGTTAATATCACCGCGGCTGGCCGGATCCAGCGTAACCTCAAATTGATCATTAATAGAATAAACCAAAGCATTGCTTTTCACTAAAAAAACTTTATCCTGTTCAATTTCCATGAGTGCCAATACCCGGTGAGCGCCCGAGCGGACAAAGGCACTAGCAGAGTCCAGGGCCGCGACAAAATGACCATTCGTATCAGTGGTCACCTCCACTGCTTCACCGACCTGCTGGTCCTCCAGCCACACAACCTGCCTATTATAAACTGTCTCCCCAACAATGCCGATGGCACGGAGCTTCGGATAAACTATTATTGTTGTAATTTTGGGATCCTGGGGTGGCGGGACAGAAAGTTTGACGTTGATATTTTGGCTGTTCAAAAACAGCACAAAGGGCACTAGCGGCACCAATATAATTAACTCGCTGAGTCGGGCAAAAAGAAATTTTTTAATAAATCTCCGCATATTGCCGAAGTAAATTTACATATTCAGTATATCACTCCCAATTATTAAGAAAATAATCTGTCAATGGCGGGTCTACATAATCTAAAACCAAAAAAAGACGTCTTTTTGAGACGTCTTAACCATACAAATCCGGTCTTTGCCGGTGCATGGTATCTATGATTTTTTGCCGGCGCGGAGAGATACGAATGGCCGGCGGCGCGGGAATGGTTTGATCTTCCGGACTATTGGGAAGTATCTCCCGTTCTGGAGTTAGACCGTAATTCGGCTGGGCTACCAAATGATAGTAGCAAGGCTGTCCTGATTGCGGATCGCATCGGCGATTTTCAACCAGATACATGCCGCGTGTCACTTTGAAGAGTTTATTCTTCTTCAAAAGTCTCCAGCCGTGTTTGGCGCTGACAGCATGAACCGTCTGAATCCTTCCCTGATAACGGTAGTATCCTGCCGTAACCATCACCGCAAAACATAAGAGTTTCCGTCGAGGCATGACAATGAGCTCCTTCTTTTTATTTTTGTTTTATAACACTTCGCAACGAAAGAGTATAGCGCAATTATGGTTGGTTGTCAAGGCATACGCCGCGGCTTATAAAATAAATAACGGACGCCTTTAATTTTTCTCGATAAATCAATACGGTTAGCTTATAAAGTAATATAATTTATCTAACGACAGCCGAGGTCGTCAAACGACCAGAAACACAACAATTCTCTTTCTGTGTATGTTTTTTAGCTGGCTTGACTTAACTATCGCGGCATTACAATTTCCTTCGACCAAGCAATGCGTGGTCAGGCTCGGACAATTGGGGCTACCCGGTTCTTTTTTGTCTGAAATACTTTACACTTTATCCTTCACTTCCTCTACCGCCACGGCTATTTTTGCCAATTCTCACAGCGCCAATGCCTTGATCGCCGCACTAATCGGAGGTCTGGATCTGTGGTTTGTGACCTGACGGTTTTTGCCGTTGTCCTCTAACAAGCACGCCACGGTTTTTTTATCGCCCTCCGCGAAAGACTTGAACAGCGTCAACAAAAAATTCCTAACCGACTGTTCTGTATCACCGGCCTGATGTTACTGGCTTCGCCGCTACCAGATGAGTTAACCACCGGACTGCTTGGTTTACATAATTTTTAATCACAGGATTTATCTTAATATCATTTTTAGCCAACGTCCTGAGAATTTTTCTGGCTGTTATAATCATCTAAATAAAAGCCGAGAAGTGCTTCACAAATCCTCCGCTTCTTGCTAATATTAAACACTACCAATAAATAATATATTAAATCCAAAGATGCCAAACATTCAACCAAAATTAATGAGTCTTCGGCGCACTCTGGACTGGCCCGTCATTATCACTCTGGTAATTTTCAGCGAACTAATATTATTAATTAAATAAATATGGATCAAACAAAAAAACTCTACCGCTCCAAAAAAAACCGAATTATCGGCGGTGTCTGCGGCGGTTTGGCCGAATATTTTAAAATCGATCCGCTGATTATCCGCCTGATTTTCGTGGCCATGATTTTTGCCGACGGCGTGGCCATCATCATCTATATTATTCTGATGATAGCCGTGCCCGAAGAGCCGATTGACACAGCTGAAGTTATTGACAAAAATGAAAACCGGCCGTCATCGTGGTTGACGGACAAAAAAAACATTTTTGCCTTTATCCTCATTTTGATCGGGACCGTACTCTTGTTGAAACAACTTCTCCCTATGACTTGGCTGAACGGGCACATTTTCTGGTCAGTAGTTATCATTTTGGTCGGGCTTTTTCTAATTTTTAAAAAATAAATTTATGACGGAGAATCAAGTCCCTCTCGAGGGCCAAAAGTCGGAAACAGGAAAACCCGAAGACAAACCAAAAAAAACCTCCAAGGAAATACATCGTCACCATCACCAAAACGGTGACGGCCAAATAAACTTCGGCCGGGTTGCTTTCGGACTAATATTAATTTTCATCGGTCTTGTCTATCTAGCCCAATCCACCGGCTGGCTCAATATAAATTTCAGTTTTGACTGGTGGAAACTTTGGCCGCTATTTATCATCATCTTTGGTCTGTCCATAATCAGCGGGCAAGGCTGGTTTTCGGGGTTGATTGGAATTTTGGTTACCCTTGCCCTTTTGGCTATAGTTGCCCTGCTCATCTTTGGCAGTAGCCATATTAGCACTTCCGCTACCATCGAACCCATTAGCATCACCGCCGATGAATCAGCCACAGCCGCCATACTCAAGGTGAAGGCCGGGGCCGGTAAGCTGACGCTGGCTGGTGGTTCCAACAAACTAATAGACGGCTCGTTCGAATCAAACTCCACTGATTTAACCACTACTTCGTCCCTGGATGGCGGCACGCAAACCGTGACTTTAAAAGAAGAAAGCTTCAATTGGAAAAGTTTCGGCCGACTTATAAACGACCTCAATCTGAGACTCAATAACGATCTGCCAATGAAAATAATCATTGACTCGGGCGCCATGGATATAAAGCTGGACCTTAAAGAAGTAACTGCCGAATCAGTGGAAATAAATACTGGCGCGTCCAGCATGAACCTGGAACTGGGCGACAAAATCGCCAATAGTGCCGTCAGTATAGACGCTGGAGCCAGCTCGCTTACTCTGAATCTCCCCAAAACTTTGGGGGCGAAATTAAATATTGACGCTGGTCTATCGTCCAAAGACCTACCGGATTTCAACAAGATTGATGACAAGAATTACGAATCAAAAAACTATTCCTCAAGCGAGAAAAAAGTGGATATTAATCTGGATATGGGCGTCTCCAGCTTAAAAGTCAATTGGCGATAACACTTAGAAAAATATTATAAACAAACCCCTTTCTTAATGGGTCGATTTTGCATAATTATCAAACTAAACGAATATCTCTCCCAACTCTTTGAGGCGAGGCTGTTTTTTGTCTTTGTCATTTAAAAGCGGATCCTTAATCGGCCAGTCGATGCCCACCTCTGGATCGTTCCATAATAATCCGCTATCGTTCTCCGGGGAATAAAAGTTACTCACTTTATATTCAAAATTGGCCGTAGCGCTCAAAACCAAAAATCCATGAGCAAAACCTTTGGGAATAAACAGCATCTGTTTGTTTGTCTCCGACAGAATAACGCCAAGCCACTGACCAAAAGTCGGGGAGCTTTTCCTCAAATCGACCGCAACGTCAAAAACTTCCCCCGTGACGACGCGAACCAGTTTGTCCTGGGCCATGGGTGGTTTTTGAAAATGTAAACCGCGCAGTACGCCCTTTTTGGAAAACGAATGGTTGTCCTGGACAAAATTTACAGCAATGCCGTTGGCCCGAAAAACGTCTTTTTTATAGCTTTCCAGAAAAAAACCACGCGTGTCCTCAAACACCTTCGGTGTGATCAAAATTACATCTGAAATTTTTTGTCTAACAAACTCCATAAGTATAGTCCACTGATAACTACCAGCATTATAACATAATCAGGGGCGAGATACACATTTTCAATAGCCGAAGTTCGTCAATTTTTCAATAAAATCAGCTTTTTTTAAAAAACCCTATTGACAAAAAGTATAAATAAACTATCCTATGTATTTATCAGCCAAAAACAAATAAGGATCTTTGTTTAAAGAAGGGAGGGGTTGTTTACGAAAACAACGCCATGGACTGTTTATCTAAAAAGGAACGGCCAGGAAATCATTCACACCGATCTTCATCTGCCTTTCGAGCCGGAGAAAAACATTTTTTTTAGGTGTCCACTTATTACCCCGAATGAAGGCTTAGTAAATAAAAAGGTGAAAATCCTGGCTGTCGATACGTTCATGAAAAATATTACGGTCACCGACCAAGTGTAGCCATCGCTCAAACTGAAAGCCGCCAGTTATTACTGCTGGCGGGTTTTATTATACAAAAAGACTCCCAATTTTTGTTGAGAGTCTTTTAGGATGACTACTACGGTTAGAAACTTCGATTGCGGTTGAAACCGCCCCGCCCACCGCCGAAACCACCGCCACTACGGCGAGGCCGATCGGTCATCGGGCGAGCTTCATTGACTACGATTGCCCGACCATCGAGCTCCTGACCGTTCAGGGTCTCTACGGCTCGTTGAGCTTCTTCGTCGCTGGCCATTTCCACAAAACCGAAACCGCGTGAGCGGCCGGTCATGCGATCCATGACCACCTGGGCCGAACTAACAGCCCCGGCTTGTGCGAAGAAATCCCGTAACTGATCGTCAGTAACACCATAGGATAGGCTTCCTACGTATAACTTCTTTGCCATTTTAATGTTCTTAATTAATTAAGCGCTATCTTGTTAGGAAGACCTTTTGGCTCCTTTGTTTTAAAAGACGCCCCTCTAATGTACTTAGATAACTCCTAAAAGACTTGCGGACTCATCCTAACAAAAACCTTTTAAAATGTCAAATCGAAGACTGCCTCCATATCAAAACATAAATTTTTCTGATACAATTAAAATATTAATCTTCGCGGACTTTGATAAATTTATTCAATAATAATAATGAAGTTGGAAAAAATTGATCCTCTGATGCGAAAGCTTGAGCAAACGCCAAAATCCCCGGCGGGTCTTGGCGGCCTTTTTGTTTTAATAGTTCTAATACGGAATTTTCTGGAAGCGATTTCCAGCCCCAGGCCCGATGGTCAATGGCCCGACGGAATAACTTTTTTCTTCCACTATCCTCTGGCCTACTTGAGCACCACTCTAGTAATTATTATGATGCTGTCTCTCGTGACCAAAGAGCCAGTGGGGCGCCTAGCCCGGCTGACGGTTTGGGGACTGTCCATGCTCTGCCTGGCGCCGGTTATTGATTTGATACTTACTTTCGGCCGCGGCTGGACCATGTCATATATTTTTATCGGGGGCCGAGGTCTATTAATCGATTTTTTTACTTTTTTCGGGCCCTTGCAATCCAGCGGTATTACTTTAGGCATTCGTTTGGAGCTACTGGTAGGACTGATAATGTGTTTTTTATTTATCTGGTATAAAACCAAACGATTCTGGCGAGCACTGGCAGGTGCCTTGCTTGTCTACTGTATAATATTTATTTTTTCCGTAATGCCTTCACTCCTTGTCATGATCAGCGGCCAGGTTGCCTGGCTCGACCTACATCAAAACCTTGTCACGGCCCTAAAAGAATCGCTCAATCAAACTTCATTCATCGGTTCTCAATGGCGCCTAAACTCGGCAAATCCATTTTCCGAATTTGGATTGCAATTTAGCGTACTAATGTCCCAATTTTACCTAGTTTTATCCGCTCTTCTGGCTTTGCTTATAGCTTTCATGGTAAACGCCGGAAAAATAAAAGAGGTGTTAAAAAACGGCCGCTGGCTTCGACAATTGGAGATATTAATATTGTTTTCTTTGGGCTTAATCATTGCCAATGACGGCCAAAATAATATTGTCATTGGCACTCTGCCCAACATAATTTCTTTGGCCACGGCGATCATTACCATCATCGCGGCCTGTTTTTTCGCCATCGCCACCAACGATCTTTCTGACCAAAAGCTAGACGCGCTTATCAACCCTCAGCGTCCTTTAATCCAGGGCAAATTAAGCCGTGGCGACCTACATCACTTGGCCTTGATCAGCGCCTTATTCGCCTTGGCGGGCGGACTACTGCTCGGATTTTGGCCGTTTGTTTTCATTTTGGCCTTTCAAACACTCTATGCCCTGTATTCAATACCACCGGTTAGGCTAAAAAAAATCTTTCTATTGGGCAATATCGCCGTGGGTCTGGCCCTGGGCTGTATTATCATTTTCGGACTTTGCCTTTTCAATAATGAAGCACCTTTGAATCTTGTCCAGCAAAAGATTATTTTGATACTTTTAGCTCAGTTGTTATTGGGTGCACCGTTCAAGGATTTAAAAGATATTCCCGGCGATCGTCAGGAAAAAGTGCCTACCTTGCCGGTTTTTTTCGGAGACAAAATCGGAAAAATCATGATTGCCGTCCTGACCATAATCGCCAGCTTGCTCCCAACAATATTCTTTCATTCCATCTGGCTATTGGTCTTTGGTCTGGCCGGGGTGATAGCCATGCCGTTTTTTATTTTCCGGAAACCGTTTTCCGAAAAACCCGTGCTTATCTCCGGCCTAATCTATTTTATTATCCTGGGAATTGTATTGTCCGGCTTGCTGACCAAGGCGACGTCGTAATTTTCCAAACTTAATCACCGCCTCACTAATCTGCTATAATAAAAAGGAGTCTAATCATTATCTAAAAACTATGGATATAGATTTCAAAGACGACATAGTGGACGAAGACGGCATGCTGAACTATTTCAGCCACGGAGAGAAAATGGAAAAATTATACCCCCTGATGAAAAAAGCCCGCGAGACGCACGAGCCGCAACGACTGGAAATGAAAATCAAGGGCAGAACTTACGAGTTTGTGGTAGACAAAGACGGAACGGCTAGCTTGCGGAAAAAACCGATAAAAAGCGGCTGGTTTTAAAAAAATGTTACGGAAAAAAGCACCAGTTCTAATCTGGTGCTTTATGCTTGATTAATGGCTCGCCGATATTCTTCTATTATATCCGGTGGTGGAAAAAAACGATTCTGGTCTTTAACCACGGTTAGGGCCTTTTTTAGATTACCGTTATCGGCCAGCCTAGCGGGTTCAAAACCAAACAACAACAAAAATGCCTTTAACTTATTGGCTTTCCAGCCTTGATAAAAAATAACTAACTCTTTCTTTTTGCCCAGCGAATTTTTGAGCTGTTTGGACCATTCTTTCAAAAGCTTGGCTGCGTCCCAAGCAAAACCGTTGCGGAAGATACAGTGAAAAGCCTCATGTTCCTCAATACTGATGCTGACAGTACAACCTCTTTTTAGTTTGCGGTTAGCATGCAGATCGCGTATTCGGCTTTTGGGCAAAATATGATGCTTGTTCTTTTTATTACTGCCGCTGTCGTCTGATGACATGCACTACCCTCCAAATTTTAAAAAGTACTTTTTTATTTCTCACTTATTATTATAAAGTTGGGGAGAAAAACGGGCAAGCTGTGCATAACTTCCACGCTTTCCCGAATATCGTTCAACTTGAAAAAATAATGGTAGACAGCCCGCTACTCTTCAAAAAAATGTTCAAAAAAGCTATAATAAAAACAATAATCAAATCGTCCAGAGCTAGATTTCATTTTACAAAAAACATCCATGTGCTAAGATACAATTCTTATGGGAAATCAATACAAGGTCAACAAAATTGTCGAGGAATTGGCCGATCTTTTTGCCGATCAGAATGCGGCTGAAAAAGCGCCTTTAAGTAAAAATGAACCAAAAATTAAAATTCACGAAACCGTTGGCAAAATGGCCTATGTTTATGAGAAAATTCGCAACGCCGTTGATTACCAGGAAGAACATCTTCTGAGAAAAAACGCCATTGCCAGAATGCTGAAAAGGAGAATTATGACCAAGGAACGGGGCGACGATATCGCCAGACCCTTAGTCCAAGAGTTAATCAGGGCCGGCTATTTAAAAAATAACCATATCGCTGAAGCGCGTATCCCGGAAATTGAGGGAATTATCAATAAATACTCGGCGTTGATCAATCTAGTCGTGGAACAAACTGAAACATCACAACGGGCCAAAACATTTAACTGGATAATTTCTGTGGCGGCCTTTGAATTAGAGCAATACTTTGCGCCGTCCATCAAAGATGACGCGCTGGTGGAATGCATGTATAAAATCATTCGGCCAAATCTGGTTCTAAACGAGGAAATACCCAATATTGAGGATTGTGATATCCAGATCTATATCGCCATTCACCGGGCCCTGATAAAATCGGATCAGGCAATGTTGCGATATCACTTGATCTATTATTACGCTCCGGAATGGCGCTACATGACCCGAGCCGAATTACCCGGTTTTTCCCGCCGTTTCATCACTCTGATTCCTAGGATAGAACAGCAGATTAACAATTCTATGTCTGACAAGCTTTTCCGATATGCCAAAAGGTTTTCCCCTCTTTTTTCTATACTCAAAGATGTTCTTGACCAGCACCCAGATCAGGAGCGATATATTTTAACCCAACCTAAAGAACTGGAACGCGCCATTCACGAAGCCTGCTTCACGCGCTATGCCCAGGCTAGTCGTAAACTTTCCACTGGAGTCATCCGTAGCATTATTTACATTTTCTTAACCAAAACCATCCTGGCTTTTATCCTGGAGCTGCCCTATGAAGCTCTGCTACTCCATCAAGTCCGTCTACTGCCTCTTTCCATCAACGTCGTCTTTCATCCATTTCTGATGTTCCTGATAGCCACCTCCATACGGGTTCCCGCTGAAAAAAATACCCAGCGTCTGACCCAGGGCATTATGGAAATCGTCTATGATTTACCGGACAAAGAAATAACCAGACGGCGAGTGGAAACCCTGAAAACTAGTAAATTTTTGAACAGTATTTTCACCTTCTTCTACTTACTGGCCTTTCTTATCACCTTCAGTCTTATTATCTGGTTGCTCCATAAATTGAAATTCAGCATCGTCAGCGCTTTTCTTTTCATACTCTTCCTCTGCACCGTCGGATTTTTCGGGTTGCGCCTCCGACAGAACGCCAAAGAACTCGTTATTCTGGACAAAAAGGAAAGTGTTTTCATGGTAATTTTCGATTTTTTCTCTCTACCGGTACTGCGCGTCGGGCGATGGATCTCGCGACACACTTCCAAAGTAAATATTTTTATGTTCATCATGGATTTTATCATCGAGACCCCCTTCAAAGTTTTAATTGAAACTTTCGAAGAATGGATCGCTTTTCAACGGGAGAAAAAAGAGCAGGTTTACTAAACCTTTATCTCACCACCCGGCCTACCTTTTCTTAAGGTTGAATTATTTTATTGGAATTTTATAATTAAATTACTCATAAAAATTAACATAAAGGAGGTGAATATATGAAACGTATCTTAACAATCTTACTAACAGTGTTTTTAAGCACTGCTTTTTGTGTCAGCGTGGTCTACGCGGCTTCCTTACGCAACATTACTAGCACGCTCAACGGTACCGCTGGCGATACTTTTCAGCTCGACGGCACTCTCACCGTCAAGTCGCTAAAAATCGGCCAGCAAAGCATTGGCGGGGTCACCTTTTTCAATGGTACTATAGTTAACAACACCACCAATGCCGCCGGCACGGATAACCCGGTCACTTTTGGTGATAACGTCAGAATTGACGGCGCCATTCATCGCGGAACTATCGCCGGCACCGGAGATAACCAACCAGTAAAAATAAATGACGACGCTAGAATTTACGGCAATTTAAGCCTCGACGGCAGTCTAACCATAGCAGATAATCAAACCCTAACGCTGGGTATGTCCTCAGTTGTCAATTTAACCGGGGCAACAATCCAAGGGCTCTCCTCGGGAGACTTGTCTGACGGCAGCCACCTGACCAAAAATAACTCAGCGGCCACCCTAAGTGCCGATTGGGTGAATACTGCCTACCCTTGGTCTGCCGATGAGGTGGCGGACACAACTAGAACAATTCCGCTGTCCTTGTCCGCTCTCTACGCCGACGCTGATGGCACTCCGACCGCCATAACCAGCCTAACCACTCCGTCCCTCAATTATACCGCCAATCGAGGCCTATTTTTGCAGTATGCCGAAGATGATACTGTCGATTTCGGAGGACAAATTATAGTACCTGATGACTATGTGTCAGGTGGAGTATTCAAAGCAGTGGTTGACACCTCAGGCGATATCATTACCGACTGGAATCTGGACTTCAAGGTAGCCATCTCCGAAACTGCCAACACGCCAGCCTGGGCCACGGCCATGGCCAACGAAACTCCAGTCGACATACCCGACAACCCGGGCACTCCCGACCTCATAACCTTCACTCCGGTTTCGCAATCGGATATTTCCGCAGGCGATGTCATATTCTTTGACATTTTCCCGGACTCAAACACGGCCACCGGCGAACCGAACCTAGAAATATATTCTCTATGGTTTGAATACACAGCAGCCCAATAACAAAATTACGGATACAAAAACCCCCACTTTTTTCATCTGGCACAAAATTATTTCTGCAAAGTATTCAGGAAAAACTAATAATCAATTAAAACCCTTAAACCGATGAAAAGTGGGGGGTTATTTATTATCGGGTCACCTTAATATCTGCGCCCTGTTCGGCATGAGGCGCGAAGACGGTAACTCGGCCGGTATTGATGTCTTTTACCACATTGTAGCCGGTGTTATAATCAGTGTATAAATTGTAATAAGCACCTACGGAATCTCCGGAGGGATCAAACGGCATGGCGGTCATATAGACACCGGTCGGGCCGACTAAATCAGGGCCCAAATCAACGGCATCGCTGGCAATTAACTGGCCAGTAGCCGGCGTAGTCGGAATGGCTGCCGGAACCATACCGTTATGCTCTACGGAATACTGATGCACGGCGTTCAGAATGGCGTTGATATCGTTCCATCTCTGAGCATTACGCGCTAGTGCAAACTGTCTGGCCGGATTAATGGCCACAATAACAATCGCCGCCAAAATACCGATGATGCCAATAACTACCAACAACTCGATTAAAGTAAAACCTCGACCTTTAAGGGATTTCTTGCTAAAAAATTTTTTCATATTTTTCCCTTGTTATTTAATTATTAAGGCGCTATAGAATTCGCCTTTTTTATTATTTCTTAGTTATCTAAATTAATAATATCACATTTTTGACAAAAAATCAATTCAAGCGCCTGAAATTTCTACGCTTACCGTACCTTTATCCGAATCATACTTTATGACTTTGATGTCCCAATCGGTAGCCGGGACCAACTTATTCAATGCTTCCTTTTTCAAAATTAGCGCGGTAACCTCATAAGCCCGAGTGATGGTAAAACTATCAGCGACATCCCCGGATTTTTGAGAGACCACCGATTCCTCAAGCTTACTGCTCAATGGTTTGGTTACCAAAAAATCACTATCAGCTAAATCAATACCCAGATCAGCGGCATTGATTGAGGTCAATTCTTTGGGCGTCTTCAAATCTGCCTGGATAATATCGTCTTCAGTCACATAATTGACCTCACCGCTAGTACTGCCCAAGGTCTCGTCCAGCCTGCCGTAAATATATTGTTGCTTTTCAGTTGACAGGCCAGGTATGGTGAGCTTGGTAGGCTTGACTTCGGGCAGAACGCTGGGCTGATCGGCATATACTTCTGCCTCCATTTCACCGCCAGCTGGTACGGTCACGTTGTTTTTCAATCTAAAAAGTACTCCCTCGGGTGTTAAAAATCTAGTAGTGGCCACCAAGTACTGGCTCTGAGAATAATCATTAATGATAGTAATAGCACCCGTGGTTTTGGTAGTTGCGGCTTTTTTACCGGTCGAGGGAAATTCCTGTGAAACAGAAATGCTTTTTATAACCAAATCTCCGGCTAGGCCGCCTGACGGTAAGCCGGCCTTGTCCGACTCGTTCGTATAAACAACCGCATAAATGCCGAATAAGGCAGATGAGTTTTGATTTGCTCCTCTACCCAGATTATTGGTAACCAGTGGCCTGGAACGCTGCCAGAAAAATAGGCCGATCAATACCGCAATCAAAAAAATAAACACAGTTAATAAAATATTTTGTCGTTTCTGAGGCCTTGTTATTTTTACTTTTGATGGAGTCTTTTCTTTTTGACCCTTTGGCCTGTTAGATCCTCTTTGAGGCGCAATGAGATTGACTCCATTGCGCAAAGATTCCGAGTTAAGTCCGCGGTAAGCCAGTCCCAGCACGGTAGAGTACAAAACCGCCTCGGTTTGCTTAAATTTCTTTTTGTCATAATCCAGTCCGGCTAGGGGATCGCCAAGCATTACGGACACCTTCAAGTTTTGCTGAAAAAATTCCACCAAGCCCGGCAATAAACTGGTGCCACCGCATAAAATAACACGATTAATCACAAAACCGGTCTTTCTCTGATAATAATTAATGGCTTTATTGACCGAATTAATAATTTGCCGTAAGACCGGCTCCATGGCCCGGGCTACATTGTCTTTTTTAACTAGGCCCGTGCTCTTTTTTATGGTTTCGGCGGCTTCAGGTGAAATCTTTAAGTCATGGGCAATTTTATCGGATAACATATTACCGGCATAAGGAAAATTTTCCGACAGCCTGATACCACTGTGATCGTATATCGTAACAATAGTAGTCCGGGCACCCAAATCAACTATCAAAACACCCTCAAATATATCATCGCCAACCAAAACCCTAGCCAACGATAAGGATTCGGGTTCAAAAACTACCGGATTCAAACCTGCCTGCCTCAAAACTTCGTGAAAATCATTGACCGTATCTTTAAAAGCAGCGACATAAAACACTTCCTGGTTGTCCTTGTCCCTGATCAGGATGTGATAATCAAAATCAATCTGGTCAAAAGACAAAGGCACAATCGCTTCCGCCTCATATTGAATTGATTCTCGCAAATTATCCTCGGCTATAACCGCTGGCAGTTTGAAAATATGCAAAAAGGTTCGAGACTCTGGGAGCGAGAGCACAATATTTTTGGTGCTGGGCGGACGCGGACTCATTTTTTTTACCGCTTCCGTCACTAAATTAGCTAGTTTACTTTTATCCAAAACCTTACCATTGGCAACCACACCAGAAGGCAATTCTACCCGGCCAAAAGAAGTAATGGTCAGTTTTCCCATTTTCTTCTTAATTTCCGCAGCCTCGATCGAGGTATCGGAAATATCTAAACCAAATGCATTTTTAGTTAATAAGGTCATGTGAAAATTTTTTATCGAAATAATTCCTTCCAATAATTAACAGTTACCGACCCGTTGTCCACCGTCACCCGGCTTTCCCAACGCCTCATCTGGAAACCAACTTCTGAGTTTACGTTTATTATCCTGTCTCTATTATCTTTTACAATTGTAATTGTACATGAGCCAAGTTCTGTCTTCAACTGACCGCCGACATAATCACCCTGGCGCGCCAAGCGCAGATACGACTCCTGCAGACAAGCATCGGCCAAAGCAAAACTTTGAGCGGACTGTTGTTTTAAAAGCCCCGACTCTGTTTCACCGATGCTCAAGGTGTTCAGACTTAAACTGATGGCCAGGGTAGCGGCGGTAATTATCAAGACGGCAATCAAGGCGATATAGCCATTTTGGTTCATGCTATTTATTCTATTCATATAATATATAATATAATAATCAATAATTATCTCTTAATTCCACGGCTGTTGTAAAAATCTCAGCCGCCCGCCATTCTTGCCGATTCTCGGGATTTACGTGTTCAAGCTCAATTATAATTTTTAAATTCTGACTTTTGGCATTGGATGGGCTAAGATTAACAAATCTCAAACTTTTAACAAAAACCTGATCGGAATTCATGACTAGAGGTTCACCATCGCCGCGGGCCATAAACAATCGTCCGTCGGAAAAAATGAATTTTGTTGGATCATCGGCAGATTCACGCATGGTCAGTAATAGTCGCTCGGAGCTTTCTCCCGGCTGAGGCTCAACAATCTTCATTGCCTGATGAACCACTTGAACCAAGCGTTCTGAAATAAACCTGCCGTTCTGAGCCACTTCTTGGACGGCAAAAGCTTTGGTACGGCTATTAATTATGTTCCAAGCAAAACTCGTCGCGGTCACTAAAATTCCGCTAACCAAGGCTAGGTAAACTACCAGCTCGATAAGAGTAAATCCTTTTCTATTTTTTGCCGAATTATAATTCATAATCTATAGTTATATCGTGCAAAATCGGGGTAATGGCGCCATCAGTTGTGCCAAACAAGACCTGATATTGAACCCAGCGTTGCCCTGCCTCGCCAAAAATTGTCTGGCCGGGCTCAGTGAAAAAACTAGTGGCGGTTCCGTCTGGGCCTGCCCAGGGCGCACTGGCTAAATCTGCTTGAGTCGCTGCCGTGCGTATCTGGAAACGCAGGCTGGTAGAGGTGGGTACGAAGGCCGTCCAATCTAAATAATTATATAAAGGCGCACTGGCGCCGGTATCATATGCTACCGACACAAAATTGCCACTGGCATAATACCGACCACCATCGGAGGCCAAATAACCAACACGAATGTTATCCAAAGAAATTAACTGCGTCCCGTCAGATGATAAAAACGCCCTGAACATCAATCGCCTGTTGCTGGTAGAGAAAAGTCGTAACTGACTATTAACGACGGTAGCGGTGTTATAATCCCGAGCGTTACGTATTTGACGCCAACGATTGCCGTTCCAATATTGCCAGGTCGCACCGTTATCATCCGATAACTGATAATAAATCTCTCCGCCATTTTTTTTCGCCTGTTCTTCAAAAAACTGCCACTGCTGAAGATCGTCGGCAACAAAAGATTTAGTCGGTTGAATAGTAGGGCCATCCGTGGGGTAGCGCTCCTCTGTTATCTGCCATGTTACCCAGGAATTATCAAAACCGATATTGATGGCGTTTAGACCGGTACTACCCTCAACCCAGACGCCGATTTTCAAGTAATAATTGCCAGGCGTCTGAAGTTTGGAAGCTACTGGAATATCCACCGAAGTCCATGGAGACACGACCGTCAACCAATCCGATGCCCAGACTTGGTCGGCCGAATCGCGCACCGGCTCACCCGCAGAAGTGCTCAAAAAAGCATACAGCCGTGCCCGGGGCTGAGTCACACCATAAATCTGCTGAACCATCCAGTCTAAATGAAGACTCGCCTGAGTCACGCCGTCGCGGTTCACAGAAAACTGTTGTTGGAAAAATCCGCCGTCTTGATAGCTTTGTGAAGCAGTGCCAACGAAACGAACGCGCGCCCAACCCCCGGGGTTTCCACCGCTGCTAATCTGGGCACCAACGAAATTGGGCTCTCCACTCTGTCTATCCCAAACCAAATAATTCCACGAATTAAGATTATTGTTAAACCCCGGGTTGGATGTTTGTCCAGAATAAATTACAGTATTACTTCCAACCAATTGTGCCTGGGAGTTGGAGATTTTGATTTTGGCTGGATCATATTGATATTCCAATTCATTATCAAATGTCCAATCAAACACTTTTTGACCACTTTGCCTAGCTAATTGCACTTGATCGCCGGACACCTCGGTATTCATAAGAGTCCCGAGATTAAAATCTGCTTGCGTCGTCTGCAACCATTTAACTGAACGCCAATTGGTCAGATAGGACTCGATCACCACCTCCGAGGCCCGACCAGGCTGAAACTCCCAATTGACTCGGGAAACAACTTTTTTCGTGTCAAAATCAACTGTGCCACCATCGTAAACCAAATCACCATTGCTGTCCCTCTGCCCGGCCTCAACACTGATCCGGCGGGTATATTTATCCACCTGATCAGAGCTGTCGGAAAATTCCCAAATGTTTTTAACATTCGTCAGGCCGTGATCGCCTAAAGTCAAATTTTTCCAACCTTTGTTTTTTATGCTTAAGGCGGCTTCCAAGCCTTCCTGAGCCAAAAGAGTAGCCGCCGCCCTTTCTGTACCCTGACGATCAGTGATATGAGCGGTCAGGGTTAAAAGCATTATCCCCGAAATGACAATGACAAAAACCGTTATAGCTATCAAAAGCTCCAACAAACTTTGCCCTTTTTGGTTTAAATATCTATTGCTCATTAACCACTCCTAATTCATTAATACTTATCAATCTTTGATCGCCGGAGTTGGCGGAAATAATCACCTGAGACGTCTTTTCAGGTAGTCCGCTTATCTTAGCAAAAATCAAATCGGCGGTCTCAGCGTTTATGGATAAAGTCCCGGATATTTCTGTGGTGAAATTTTCTGGATCATTGGCGTCAAATTGATCGCCGCTGAATACAGTGAAATTCATAGCTTCGAAATGGACGCCGTGGGCTTCAAAATTTTCCGAAGCCATGGCTCGAGCTTGAGCCAGACGCAAGGCCGAAATAATCTCATGGGTGGTGTTGTCAAGCTCGCTAGTCACCTGAAAAGACTGGTAAAAAGGAATAGCTAGAGCGACAATTGTCCCCAGCAAGCCAATAACAAGAAGAACCTCAATTAAGGTCATGCCCTTGTATCCATTTTTTTTAATCATAGTGCGTTTACCTCCCCAACGAACCACTAAATTGATAGATTGGAGAAATTATGGCGATGGCCAATAGTCCCAAAACCACTCCGATTATAATCATTAAGACGGGACCAATAACCGAAGAGAGATTCTTGGTCGACTGATCAACTTCCCCTTCATAAAAATCAGCCAAGTAAAAAAGATTTTCTTCCAATTTACCAGTTTTCTCGCCCACACTGATCATCCGGCTGGTCATTTTAGAAACAAACGATTCTTCGGTAAACGCCGTGGCCAGAGATTTACCGGTTTTAACCTCTTCGGCCGCTTTAAGTAAAATCTCCCGATAGACCAGATTATCTATGGCCCGAGCAGTAATGACCAAGCTCTCATTAATGGTTACCCCGCATTTTAAAAGCACGGACAAAATTCTAGTAATCCTGGCCAGGTTAACTTTCCTAATAATATTTCCCAGAAAAGGTGTTTTCAAAATTAATCTATGGAAAAAAGGCCTGGTCGGTTTGGCTCGGACGAGAATTCGCAATAACACTGCCAAAATCACGATACCAATCAAAACATAAATCCCATCAGCCACCAAAAACTTGGCCATACCTATAAAAAGGCGGGTCGGGGTAGGCAATGTAATCCTTAAGGTCTCAAACATTCTGACTATCCTCGGCAAAACAAAAAATGTCATGGCAATGCCGACTAAAAAAGTAGCAATTAAGATTATGATTGGATAAATCATGGCCGCGATCACCTTGCGGCGTAGGGCGTAATCTTTTTCCAAAGTGGTAGCTATATATTCCAAATTTCTCTCTAAGCTACCACTAGCTTCACCGACTTCAACCATGCCCACAAAAATTCCGGAAAAAACCCGAGGATATTTTTTCAATGCGCCGCTTAATGATTCACCGTTGGAAATGGCCTTTTCTATGGCCCCAACGACATTTCTCATTTTGGCAGAATCCGACTGTTCGGCTATCACGCTCAAAGCTTCGTTCAAAGCCAGGCCCGAGCGCAGCATCAGGGCCATATGCCTGGCAAAAATAACCCGGTCCAACAGCGAAATTCGTCCCCAGCCCAAACGCCTACCCATCGCAGCTGAAGTTAAATCGAATTTACCTTTTCTTTCCTCAAGAGATATCAATAATAAATCTTTTTTTCTAATTTGGGTTGTTGCGGCCGCGCGCGTGGCAGCCTCCAGCGAACCTCTGATAATTTTTCCCGAACGTGTTGTGGCAACGTAGACAAACTCCATAAATATTATTATTCAGTGGTAGCTCTTAAAACTTCTTGGATAGTGGTCATGCCCTTCAGGGCTTTCCCCAGGCCGTCATCAAGCATGGTGGTCATGCCGGCTTTCAAAGCTGCACTCTTAATTACGTCACTATTAGCCCGTTCCATGACCAACTTACGGATTTCTTCGTTCATTTCCATAACTTCAAAAATTCCGATCCGACTCTCATAGCCGGTAAAATTACACAATTTACAACCCTTACCCCGATAGAGACGCAAACCCTTTTTATCAAAGCCCATCTTGTTTGCCCGGTCTTTGCCTATCGATTCCCTGATCAAAGTCAGCTCTTTGGGGTCCGGGACGTAACTTTCCAAGCAATTCTGGTGAATCTTACGAACCAACCTCTGACCAATAGCCACATTCACGGTCGAGGCGATTAGGAACGGTTCAATGTGCATATCCAAAAGCCGCGGCAGCGTAGTGGGTGCGTCGTTGGTATGCAAAGTGGACAGGACCAAATGCCCGGTCATGGCAGAATTAATGGCGATACCGGCCGTTTCTTCATCGCGGATCTCTCCAACCATTATTATATCCGGATCTTGCCGCAGGATCGAGCGCAACCCCTTGGCAAAAGTTAAATTGGTCTTGGGATTGACCTGAATTTGATTGATACCTTCCACATCGTATTCAACCGGATCCTCGATAGTGGAGATATTAACCTCGCGGGTATTCAATATTTTTAAAATCGCGTAAAGCGTAGTGGTCTTACCAGAACCGGTGGGGCCAGTCGACAAAACCATGCCATAGGGCTTCTTGATGTTTCTCTCCACCTTTTTCAGATCCTCAGGGCCTAAACCCAAATCGTTTAGATTGAACTGGCGCGATTTTTCCGACAAAATCCTCATCACGACTTTTTCTCCATCGGCTACTGGAATAATGGAAATACGCACGTCAATTTTGTCGCCCTCAGAACGAAATTCAAACCGGCCATCTTGGGCGGCCCGATGCTCATCAGTACGCAACTGGCTCATGATTTTTAAACGCATAACTACCAGCTCATGAATTTCCTTGGGCAAAAAAATGACGTCGTGCAAAATACCATCAATGCGAAAACGCACCACTACCTTGCTTTCATGAGGCTCAATATGAATATCCGAGACTTTATTATTGTAGGCGTAATCCAGGATAGTATCGACAATCCGGGTGATAGGCACTTCGCGCTCCTGTTCGGATTTCTGGCGACTCTCAGCCACACTCTCACTTATAATACTATCGAACTCTTGTTTAAGGCCGCGACGATAATGCGACAGGGCATTCTTGATATCATCGGGCGTGGCGTAATAGGCGATTACCTGTTCGCCAGTCTTTTTGCTGATAAACTGTTTTATCTCCTCATCGTCAGGGTCGGCCATAGCTAATTTTATACCACCGGCATCCCGGGCAAAAGCAATAACCTTCTGACGTTTGGCCACCAATTCCGGAATAAAACGCAACACCTCTTCGTCGATGATTTTTTTCTTTAAATTGACATAGGGGACGCCAAAAAAATCAGCCACAATCTGTCCCAAATGTTCAGCTGAGATTAATTCCTCTTGTACCAACACCTCCTCAAGAGATGTTTCTCCGGTTGAGGCCTTATTTTTAGCCGCGTCTATCTGAACTGAAGTTAACAAGCCCGAATCAACCAAAACTTTAATTAATTTATCATAATCAATTGGCATTATTTTTGTATGTAAGCTCTAACTTTATCCACCAATTCATTAAGACTCACGTCTGACTTAACCAGATAATCAACTGCACCTAAACGGCGGCCTCGCTCAATATCCGTTTCTTGACCAAGATTTGACAGAATGATAACCGGAATATTTTTCGTTTTGCTGTTTCGTTTCAAGCTTTCCAAAACCATGAAGCCGTCCTGGCCTGGTAGAATCAAATCCAGCAAAATAATGCCCGGCAGATCTGTCTGAGCCTTACGCAGAGCCTCATCCCCCGTGGTCGCCGGGGAAACATCAAAACCTCCCAAACGTAATTTGTTGCTGTAAATTTTAAGAAGCGCCAAATCGTCTTCCGCTAACAATACTTTTTTGGACATATTTTTTTGCTCCAAAATTTATTTATAAATAGGCAACTCAAAATAAACCGTGGTGCCCTTGCCCTCCTCTGATTCAATCCAAATCTTACCACCCAAAGCCTCAACTACTTTCTTGTTCAAATAGAGACCCAGTCCAGAACCTTTGGTGTCTTTTTTTATTATATTTTGAGCTCTAAAAAACTTTGTAAAAAGTTCGGCTTGCTGATCCCGCGGTATGCCCAAACCGTTGTCCCGGCAGCTGAAACGAATGAACCCTTTTTCCTGGGACAGGACAACTTCGGCCCGTCCATGACCGCTGGTGTACTTTATAGCGTTAGTAAGAATATTTTCCACCACTTGCTTTATCTTCACAATATCTGCCTTAACCATGGGCAGAGGCGGCGGGCTAGTAAAAATCAGTTTACAATTTGACGCCTGAGCTAAGGAAGACAGCCTCTTCACCTCTTCGGCCACAATTTCGGCTAAATCGACGGCGACCGGCGTGACTTCAATAATTTCCGCATCCAGGCGTACGGCCTTCAGATAATCGTTGACCAAAATAATGGTGTCTTTGTTTATAGCCAAAGCCCCGTCAATATACTCCTGCTGCTCCTTCGTCATCCGACCCAGATCGCCAGTCGATAACGCCTCCAAATAGCCTTTGATAATCGACAAAGGAGTGCGCAATTGATGGCTAATAATTGAGATAAATCCAGAACGGCGCTCTTCCATCTTTTTGATTTCTGCCTGACTAGAATTCCTGATTTTCCTTAAAAGAAAAACAATGCAAAAAAATTCAGCGATAGTGATCAGTAAAAATATAACAAACAAAACAAACATAAAGTTTTTTCATCTTAAAAAGTACTATAAAAAAACCTTTTTGTCAATTTTGTTTAAAAAACAGGAGTTTCCCTGATTTCCATTGACAAGTGTTTAAAAATGTGATAAAATTAACATTGTTAGGATTAAAATAAAAATTAAAAATGAAAAAGAACACTAATTTTGTCCTAAATAAATCAGGATTTTTATCTTTCGGACGAAATGTTTATTATAAGAAAGGTAAACGTACGCTCAATCTAGTTTATTTTTTTGAGCGTCTTTTACTAACCAAAAACTATGCCAAAGATAGACGAAATTTTTAAATTAGCCGTCAGCAAAAAGGCTTCGGATATTCACTTGACCGCCGGGCACCACCCCATTTTCAGAATTGATGGAGAATTAATAGACATGGACGGCTCAAAACCATTATCTGGCCCGGAAATCGAAAAATTGATATTCGAAATTTTGACGGATAAACAAAGGCATGCTCTGCTGACACAACGGGAATTGGACCTTTCCTATGAAATAAACGGTACTTCCAGGTTTCGCGTTAACTGTTTTTGGGAAAAAGACACGCCTTGCTTAGCGGCCAGAATAATTTCTCCCACCATCCCTACTTTGGAAGAATTAATGATGCCGAAAATCGTCTACGATTTAATGAGAATAAAACAAGGCTTGGTTCTAGTAACCGGACCCACCGGTTGCGGCAAATCAACTTCACTGGCTGCTATGATCAATCTCATCAATCAAGAACGGGCGGCTCATATAATTACCCTGGAAGATCCCATTGAGTTTATTTATGCCCCGAATTCAGGAAAGAGCTTAATTGCCCAAAGGCAATTGGGGACCGACATGCTATCTTTCGCTCAGGCTTTAAAATACGTTTTACGTCAAGATCCAAATGTTATCCTGGTCGGCGAGATGCGTGATCTGGAAACAATCGCTGCCACCATCACTCTAGCCGAAACCGGGCACTTAGTCTTGGCTACGCTGCACACTCACAACGCCGCGCAAACCGTGGATAGAATCATCGACGTTTTTCCGCCCTATCAGCAATCGCAGGTTCGTCTGCAATTATCACTATTCTTAAAAGGCATTATTTCCCAGCAACTGCTGCCAAAAATTGGCGGCGGCAGAATTTCCGCTAGAGAAATCTTAATCAACACACCGGCTATTGCCAACCTAATAAGGGAAAATAAAATCCCTCAAATCAGAACCGTAATCCAAACCAGCGCCGAGGAAGGCATGTTTACCATGGATCAGGATTTAAAAAGACTTTTTGATGATGGCTATATCTCCAAGGAAATTGCCCAAAGCTACATGGTGACCCCATCGATGCTTGATTAAACTATAACTATAAATAAAATAAATCCGCGGTCAAGCCGTGGATTTTTTTTGTGATCAAAAGCCCATAAATGTTGATTTTATTGACTATTCATGATATGGTACCAACTGCCATGCGCCCTTGTGCCCTCGTAGTATAATGGATAATATGCCAGTCTTCGGAACTGGAAATCCAGGTTCGATTCCTGGCGAGGGCACCAAGACAAAACTTTTCTTTGGTCTTCTGCTCTGAACAAGCAAGACAACGGGGTTTCGGGCAATTAGCTCAGTTGGTTAGAGCGTGCGGTTTACATCCGCAAGGTCGTAGGTTCGACCCCTACATTGCCCACCATCACAATTTTATTAAGAAACTATGCGATACGTCATAGGAATAATCTGCATTGGCATCGGCTTCGTCATCACTTGGAAAGCTGATTGGCTGATGAACAATTTTGGTCGCATCGCCTGGGCTGAAGAAAAACTAGGCATGGAAGGCGGCACCAGATTTTTTTATAAACTAATCGGTATAGCCATTATCTTTTTCGCTTTCCTGTACATGTTTGGTTTTATTGATTCCATTTTAGGAATAATATTCAAATCAAGCATCCGGACAATGTCGGAATAATAAAAGATCATAGCTCAGTTGGTTAGAGCGTCGCATTTGCAATGCGAAGGTCGCCGGCACGCCCTGCTCCTTTCATTGGGGATATAGCTCAGTTGGTTAGAGCGTCGCATTTGCAATGCGAAGGTCGCCGGTTCGAATCCGGCTATCTCCACCACTACAAAACTGAACGGTTTTTTTGAGGCCAATTCGTGAGCAGCTCGCAGAGCCGCCCATTGATTTTGCGGCGATAAATCCTCTCCGCTCGAACT
>Ga0185342_1000094_pt1 | contig 51744 bp, 48 predicted proteins | sample ConPoolayeEmetaG_FD_128045 | JGI IMG/M metagenome (GOLD analysis project Ga0185342, IMG submission 128045) | Hot spring microbial mat communities from California, USA to study Microbial Dark Matter (Phase II) - Cone Pool mat layer E metaG... ... | reverse complement strand
TGTAAAGAGACAGAGGAAGTGCGTACAATAGCAGAACGTATCGTGTCAAAATCAGTTAACCACATAGTTGCGGTAGACAACTCTGGGAAACTTATAGGTATTGTGACTTCATGGGATGTAACGCGGGCGATGGCGCAGGGTAAAACTCAGCTAGCTGACATTATGACTAGACGAGTGTTCACGGCTCAACCTGATGAACCACTAGAGATAGCTTCCAAGAGGATGGCGGAACATAACATTTCAGCTTTACCGGTGATTAATGACGAAAAAAAGGTTTTAGGGATAGTTACTTCCGAAGACGTCGCCAAACTGTTGGGAAGGAGAACTTGAAATGGTTAGGCTTCTGCTCAGATTCAGCGAAGAAATCGTGGAACAGCCCATCGTAGCAGAGTTAATTTTAGAGTTTAAAGTACCCATCAACATAATTACTGCCTTGGTGAATAGTAAAGGCGGCGAAGTTTTAGCGGAAGTTCCACAAGAATCAGTGGATAAGATTGTAAAAGCACTCCGCAAAAGAGGGGTCAAGGTTAGTTTACCAAAACTAATCGAGGTGGACACTGAAAAATGCATAAGTTGCGGATCTTGTGTGGCACTCTGTCCAGTGGAAGCTATAGCCTTTGATAAAGATGCCACGGTAGTTTTTAGCAAAGAAAAGTGTGTCGGTAGCACGTGTAGCGCCTGTGTAGATGCATGCCCAGTTAGAGCAATTAAATCAGTGAAACAAACCAACCATGAATTTTCCTACGCTGTAGCAAAAGGGGCATCAGGAAAGAAACAATGAGAAAGCTGTTTAGACAGGCGTTCACTTTAAAAGAAACACACTGCAACATCATTTCTGATCAACCAAAAGGAGTAGTTACTGCGATAGCATCAATAAAACGCAATCGCGAACAACTAGAGCAATACCGAAAAGAAAACCCAAAATTTTTTTGGTCACTCAAACCTGTTTCAATTCCTCATCAACCCTTGGTGGCAAAGTTGATGACAGAAGCAGCAACAAACGCAAAAGTCGGCCCTATGGCGGCTGTAGCAGGAGTTTTGGCAGATTTAGCCGTAAAAGACATGCTCTCAGCTGGATGCAAACTTGCAGTAGTGGAAAACGGAGGAGAAGTGGCAGCAGTTTCTGATGAGCCAGTAGATGTGGCATTTGCTGCTGGAGATGAACCACTATCAAAGAAATTTTGTTTTCGACTTACAGATTTTCCCGTGGGAATTGGAACCAGTTCAGGTCGCTTTAGCCACGCTTTAAGTTTTGGAGATGCAGAAGCAGCGACGGTTTTTTGTAAAACTGCAGCCTTAGCAGACGCAGCAGCTACGGCGGTGTGTAATACGGTGAAAGGTGAAGACGTTAATGACGCGATTAATCGGGGCATTGAAGTGGCAAAGGCAATTCAAGGCGTTGGAGGCGTATTCATACTCTATAGAAACTGCGTGGGAACGTGGGGTAAGGTACCTGAATTTATTAAGATTAAACCTTAAAGCGCAACTTGGGTACCGTCTGACATGAAAGAAAAGAGAGATTAGCGGGTAACACAGTTTAGTCTACCAAACTTGGGTTACTGAATTTCTTGCAATTCAGCGTTACTTAAGCTAATTCTTTTAAAATTGTCCTTAAAAATACTACCTTTTAAATAAATAGTGATTCAGAGCTTTGCCTGGAGTATATCCTGCTGTTCAGGAGTGAAGAGTTCTTCGCGGCAAACTGGACAGCGCAGTATCTTTATACGGTGTAATATGTCGCCTTCGTATTCAAAGTCAACTTCAAGCTCTTCGTACCCAACAAAGCAACAGGGGCACACCAAAGCTCCCGCTTTGAAATTTTCGCTGTTAGGTTTTTGATTATCAGTCATTACAACGTCAACTGCATACTAATTGATGCACTGCTTCTAATAAGAAATACGTCGACATATAGAGACTTAATAAGTCACCTAAACGTCCTTTAAAATCACTAAAACCGTTTTTTGTAGGGATAATTATACTAAATACGTAAAAAAAGTACTTAAATCGCAAAAAATTTAAATAGTCCGTCGTAAGACGTATTTCCACCAAGAGGCAAAGAAAATGACGTATTTCAAAGGTTGCTACACTGCCCTCATAACACCTATGAGGCACAATCGAGAAGTAGACTACGAGGGACTACAAAAACTCGTTGAGTTCCAACTAACACAAGGGATCAACGGTATTTTAGCAGTTGGCACCACAGGTGAAAGTCCTACTTTAGACTGGAACGAACACAACAAAGTCATAGAAAGAGTGCATGAAAACGTTAGCGAAAAAGGATTAACAATTGCAGGAACTGGTAGCAACAGCACACAAGAAGCAATAGAGGGAACACTCCATGCAAAGCACATAGGAGTTAAAGCGGTACTGCTTGTGGATCCCTACTACAACGGACCTAGTAGTCTTGAAATTCGCAGAGAATACATTGAGCCTCTCGCGAGACAGTTCCCCGACATCCAACTTATTCCCTATGTTATCCCAGGTAGAACAGGATGTCAACTGCTCCCTCAGGATTTGGCAGTCCTACATGACCAATACCAAAATGTGCGCAGCGTTAAGGAAGCTACAGGCGACTTGGAAAACATGAAGTTAACACGCAAGGCATGTGGACCTGACTTTGACATCCTTTCAGGAGATGATGACAGAACCTTTACCATGATGACTTCGCCAGACATAGCAGCCAGCGGCGTCATCTCTGTAACCTCCAACATTGCACCCCGCGCTGTAAGTCAGTTAACCAACTACATTCTAGAGGGCAAACATACAGCGGCACAAGAGATCGCCCAAGCCTTGCAACCGTTGTTCTCAGTAATTACGGTTAAAACCCAAGAACAAACAGCCTATGGAGCTGTAACCTGCAGGGCACGAAACCCTCTCCCCACTAAGACTCTGATGAATTTGTTGGGTATGCCGTCGGGACCTTGCAGACAACCGCTTGGCAAAATGACGCGTAATGGCTTAGAAGTTGTCTTGGCGGCAGCAAGAAAAGTCTACGAGTCTAATCCTGAGGTGCTTGAGCCGGTTGAAGACTTCTTTGATGTTGAACTCAAAGATAGACTCTATAATGAACGCTACTTGGAGGGGCTTTACTACGCTTAAACTATGCATTGCAGGCGCTGCAGGGAAGATGGGCAAGGCCATTATAGCTGAAGCTTCAACTAGGGGGCATCAAATAGTAGGAGCCATAGAAGCTGTGGGCAATTCCTGCATAGGTAAGAGCCTCAAAGAGCTCGGTATAGCCCACAGCAATGCCTGTATTGTTGGAGCAGACAGACTTGCCGAAGTTGTGACTCACGCGGACATCTACGTTACTTTCACAACGCCTGCAGCAGAAGTTGTCAATCTTCCAGTGGTCGCCAATTTGGGGAAAAAAATTGTTTTAGGCACCACAGGCTTCACTGAAGAGCAGAATCGTCAAATCAGAGACGCTGTGGAAGGCAAGGTCCCAGCAGTTTTTTCGCCTAACTACAGTGTGGGAATTAACGTTTTCTTCAAGCTTATTGAAGTCCTGAGAGCCTTTCCTACTGACTACAACTTTAGTATAAGCGAAGTTCACCACACAGCCAAAAAAGATGCGCCTAGTGGCACCGCTAAAAAACTCGGGGAGATTGTAGCCGGCACACGTGGGTATAAAACCACTGTCTATGGCAGAGAGGGAATAAGTCTGAGAAAACCTGAAGAACTTGAAATTGTCGCCATTCGTGCAGGTGGCGTTCCAGGCATCCATGACCTCATCATTGCAGGACCATATGAAATGCTCCGAATAGAACACACGGCTTTTTCACGCCAAGTCTTTGCTCAAGGCGCCGTTTACGCTGCAGAGTGGCTCAGTAACAAGAACCAACCAAGAATCTTCAGCATGCAAGACGTACTTAACTTCTAAATAGGGAAGACCGACAGTGAACAACAGAGCAGTCATAAAGTTCGGCGGAGCTGACCTTGCCACAGGAGAAAAAGTGGCTCAAGCTGCAAAAATGGTTGCTCAAGCTCCCTATAAAGAAAAAATTGTTGTGGTTTCAGCCATGGGCAAAACCACCGATGCGCTAGTGGCTATTGTAAACCATTTTAACAATTTAAGTGATGCAGACTATGCCGAAATAGTATCTATGGGGGAACGCACCAGCGCCCGCATTTTCTGCGGTGCGTTGCGGGCTATGGGTGTCCAAGCGACACTCTTTGACCCCTCACAAGGCAACTGGCCTATAATCACTGACTCGTGCTTTCGAGATGCGCAACCCCTACAAAAAAGAACACGTGAATTGGTCCGTAAATTTGTGTCGCCGATTTTGCCGAATTCGATAGCTGTCGTTTGTGGATTCTTGGGCAAAACCACAGAGGGTAAGGTCACTACGTTGGGTCGTGGCGGGAGCGACACAACTGCAATTTTGTTAGCTAATGTGCTGGAAGCTGACGAGATAATTCTGGTTAAGGAAACAAGCGGCATAATGTCGGCTGACCCAAAAATTGTCCCTGATGCCCGATTCATAGATAAACTGGATATTCACGAGGCATTCGACTTAGTCCAAGGTGGGGCAAAAATTGTTAAACCTGAGGCGTTAAAGTACAAGTCACCAAATCAAAGGCTTCGTATAGTCAGTTTTGACTCTCAAAGCCTCGCTGTGGGCGGCACTGAAATCACTGGTTCGTTTCAAATAAACTCGGCAGAGGTTGACACTTACAAAAATCTAATAGCTATCAACATTGTGTGCGACGTAAACGCTGACAACCTAGAAGAAGCGTTCGCAGCATTAGAGAGAAAAATTATCTATGGCGTCAGTTCAGGAAAGAAAAGCATCACCATCTTCACAATGAACGGCAACATCAATCAACTCATCAATAGACTGCACAGCGTGAAAAGTTTCAAAGCCATAAGCCACCGAGAAAAAGTCGGCATGTTACAAATCAACCACCCTATGTTCATAGACTCTCCTGGTGTAGTGGCAAAAGTCTCCAGCGCGCTCAGCCAAAAAGCTATAAACATAATCGAAGTAACCACTAGCAAAGCAACAATCAACGTTTTTATTGTAGAAGATCAACTCAAAAGAGCAGAGGAAGCGGTAAAAAATGTCTTCGAAACGTAAGGTAGCAATATTAGGCGCCACAGGTGCTGTGGGGCAAAGATTCATCCAACTACTTCAAGAACACCCTTGGTTCAAAATCGAGGTGTTGGCAGCTTCTGAGCGGTCAGCAGGCAAGAAATATAAAGATGCCTGCAACTGGACGATGGAGTGTGAACTGCCCAAAGAACTTGCTGAAATGACTGTTGCAGATGCAACAGTGGATTCGGTAGAAAAGGCAGGAGATGTAGATATAGTTTTTTCATCTCTTCCTGGAGACCTAGCAGGACCAGTGGAAGAGGAATTTGCTGCTTGGTACCCCGTATTCAGTAAAGCAAGTGCGCATCGCATGGAAAAGGACGTGCCGCTACTCATTCCTGAGGTTAACCCTGAACATTTAAACCTGATTCCTATCCAAAAGAAGAACAGGGGATGGAAAGGTTTCATCTCAACCGATCCCAATTGCAGTACAATACAGATGGCCATGACGCTCAAACCCCTTATGCAGTTTGGTCTCCGACAAGTCATTGTTGCAACTATGCAGGCTCTGAGCGGCGCAGGTTATCCAGGTGTGCCTTCGCTGGACATTATTGATAATATTGTGCCGTTTATTTCAAAAGAAGAAGACAAAATGGAGAGCGAGGCTCAAAAGATATTAGGTATATTTGACGGTATGAAAGTGCAAAATGCTGACTTTTGTATCAGCGCAAGCTGCAATCGGGTCAACGTCAAAGATGGACACTTAGAATCCGTCTTCGTGAAGCTAGACAAGTGCCCCTCTATTGGAGAGGTGGAAGAAGCATTCCAAAAATTCCGAGGCGAACCCCAAAAACTGAAACTGCCCTCTGCTCCACCAAACCCGATAGTTGTCCGTAGAGAACCAAACCGACCCCAACCACGCTTTGACAGAGACGAAGGCAGAGGCATGAGCGTAGTGATCGGTAGGATCCGCAAAGACCCGATTATGAGCATTAAATATATGGTTCTGGGGCATAACACCATCAGAGGCGGCGCGGGCGCCGGTATACTAAGTGCTGAATTGATGGTAGCTAAAGGACTAGCGTAAAACCCACGCAAAGCAGTCACTACCCAAAGAAATGCGATACTGGTGAAAAGATAATGTACACACTAAATGAGCCACTAGAGGGCCACGGAAACCAGCTATTTGTGGACGGCGTCTCAGTGAAAAGTCTTGCAGAGAAATTTGACACGCCGTTATACGTTATAAGTGAAAAACGTATAAGAAGAAACTTTCAGTGCCTACAAACGGTGTTGAAACAGAACTATGAGAAAATAAAGATTTTTTATGCTGCGAAGGCAAACTCGAATCTTGCCGTGTTAAAGATACTGGAAAGTGAAGGGGCAAACGTAGATGTGGCAAGTGCAGGTGAGGCCCTGATGGCGCTGAGAAGTGGGTTCACACCTAACCGTATCATTTTCACCGGCACAAGCGTACGAAACGATGAACTCAAGTTCTTGGCAGATTCAAACGTAACCGTCAACATTGATTCTCTGTCCCAGCTTAGCAGATTGCTCAAAATTACCGTGCCCGAAATTTTGTCAGTGAGGGTCAACCCTGAAATTGGGGCAGGACACCACAGCCACGTAGTAACTGCGGGTGAACAAACGAAGTTTGGTTTATGGGAAAAAGACGCTGTGGCAGCATACAATATTGCAAAGCAAGCAGGCGTTAAAAAATTTGGTATACATATGCACATAGGCTCAGGTGTTCTTGATGTGGAGCCTTTTGTTTCTGCCCTTTCCAAGCTCTTGGAAATAGCTAGAAAAGTTAATGAGCAAGTAGGCTTAGATTTCGAGTTTGTGGATGTCGGCGGTGGCATCGGTGTGCCTTACAAACCAGAAGACAAAGAGATGGACCTTCAGGTTTATGCTGAAAAGTTGCTTTCTCTGTTTAAAAACAAAACAAAGCAGTATGACTTAGGTGAACCCTTTTTCTGCGTGGAACCAGGAAGATTCATAGTAGCTGACGCAAGCGTTCTTTTAACTACCGTTAACACAATAAAAATTACGCCCTATAGGAAATTCATAGGTGTGGACGCCGGCTTAAACACGCTTGTGCGCCCTGCGATGTATGGCTCTTACCATCACATCGTCGTAGCCAACAAGGTAAATGCGCCGGCAGAAGAGAAATGTGACGTGGCGGGACCCATCTGCGAGTCAGGTGATCTGCTAGCCAAAGACCGCCCTCTACCAAAAATTGAAGAAGGGGACTTACTTGCCATTTTAAACGCGGGAGCTTACGGGTTTGCGATGAGTTCACAGTATAATGCACGACCTCGAGCTGCAGAGGTTCTTGTCAAAAACGGAAAATTCAAGCTAGTTAGGGAACGTGAAAAATTTGATGATTTGATATCTAGCCAGCAAATCTCGGCAGAGTGGGAACAATGAAGTTCTGGAAGATGAATGGTTTAGGCAATGACTACGTTGTTATTGACAATCGCGACGAAACCATCAGAGATGAAGAAGCGCCCAAGCTGGCAAAAAAGCTCTGTGAACGAAGACGTTCTGTTGGAGCAGACGGACTTTTACTTGTGGTTAACTCTAAAATTGCGGACGTGAAGATGAGAATTTTTAATGCAGACGGTAGCGAAGCTGAGATGTGTGGTAATGGTATAAGATGTTTCTCCAGGTATTGTTATGAAAACAAAATTGTTTCCAAAGAAGAATTTGACGTTGAAACGTTGGCGGGAACAAAAAGAGTCTGGTTGAATCTCAATGCTGAAGTTATTTCAGTTAAGGTTGATATGGGAAAACCAAACTGGAATCGGCAAGCTCTTCCCATGGTGGGAGAAGGCACATGTATTAATGAAGACTTGGAGATAGATGGAGAACCTTACAAAATAACCTGTCTCTCTATAGGGAACCCTCACTGCGTCATTTTTGTGGATAATGTGCAGGAATTTCCTGTTGAGTACATCGGACCCCTAATCGAAAACCATGAAGTTTTTCCCAGGCGCGTCAATGTTGAATTCGCTCAAGTTTTAAACAAAAAAGAGGTTAAACTTCGGGTGTGGGAGCGTGGTTGCGGCGAGACATTAGCATGTGGTACAGGTGCTTGTGCGGTAGCAGTTGCGGCAAACAAATTGGGCATGGTAGGCAACAAAGTCACAGTTCATCTGCTGGGTGGGGATTTGCAGATAGAGGTTGGAGAGCGGGTGCTTATGACGGGCGCCGCAGAGAAAGTATTTGAAGGAAGACTGTTTTAGGACTAAGCGTGATCGGAAAAATGAAAATTGAATTCGCTGACAGAGTTAAAAGGTTACCACCTTACCTTTTTGCTGAAATGGAGAAGCAAATAAAAGAGAAGAGAGCGCAGGGAATTGATCTTATTTCCCTGAGTATAGGAGATCCTGACCTTCCACCTCCGCCTGTCGTGATCGAAGCATTCAAAGAAGAAGTAGCAAATTTGAAGAATCACAACTACAGTTTCAGTCAAGGCGAGACTGAATTTCGCCAAGCAGTTTCCGAATGGTACAAAAAAAGATTTCGCGTAGACATTGATCAGGATCAAGTTGTTGCGCTGTTGGGTTCCAAAGAGGGCATAGCGAACATAGGTCGCGCCTTTGTGAACCCCTCTGACAGGGTTTTGGTTCCTGATCCTGCTTATCCTGTGTATGCTAACGGCAGCACCATACTGTGTGATGGAAAAGTTGTGCCTATACCTCTGTTGGAATCGAATAACTTCAAACCCAATTTTGAAGAAATAAAGACAAATGGTGCTAAAATGATGTATCTGAATTACCCCAACAATCCAACTAGCGCCACTGTGGACAAACAGTTCCTCAAAGAGGCAGTGGATTTCGCGTTGGATAATAACATCATCCTGTGTTATGATAATGCCTACTCAGAAATCAGCTACGACGGTTACAGAGCGCCCAGTATATTAGAAGTTGACGGTGCCATGGATGTCGCCGTTGAGTTCGGTTCACTTTCAAAAACTTTCAACATGACAGGAGACCGCATAGCATTTGCTGTTGGCAACAAACAACTCGTTAGTGGCTTAACTAAAATTAAATCTCAAATCGACTCAGGACCACCTGTTTACACACAGAAAGTCGCCGCTAAGGCGCTATCAACCTACAACAGTGAAGACCCACCAGAATTTCTCAAGAAAAATAATCAGATACTTGCAGAACGCCGAGATTTGCTCGTTAAAGGCTTAAAAGAATTTGGGGTTTCTTGCGAAAAACCAAAGGCAACATTTTATGTGTGGGTAAACTGCAAAGGCGACAGCATGAAATTTGCATCTAAGCTTCTTGATGTAGGTGTGGCTGTGACGCCGGGTGTTGGATTTGGAAATTATGGAGAAGGCTACGTGAGGATAACGTTCACTCAACCAAAAGAGCGAATTGCTGAAGCTATTAAAAGAATCCGACCTCTTTTTTAATAAACAAAGAAATAAAGGGTAACTGCCTCTTGGCAGTTAATTTTTTATGCTTTTGGTTTGGCGAGTTTTTTGAGAATAGCGGCTTTGCCGATTTCATAGGCTATGTAGTAGTCAAAGAGTCCCTGTGGGGCTTCGGTGGCCCGTTTGATCATTTCGGTTTCAATTTTAATTTTCAGTTTTCCAATTGCCAACGCGCCGATGCCAAAGACGCTTGAGGCAAGTTCTTTGCCGTCATCATTTGAGCCTAACCCTTCAACGCCTAAAGGTTTGATGGCGTTTATGTCTGCCACTATTTTGCATTTCGCAGCTGCCTTCAGGTCTCCTGCGCTTAGTAATTGGATGCCTCCTGCGCCGGCGGCTAGGATTATTTCTGCGTCTTTGACCGCTAAAGCTGTCTGTTCAGGCTTCGTTACTTCAACAACTTTGACGCGTTGCGCACCTGCTTCTTTGTTGATTTTTTCCGCTACTGCCTGCCCCTTAGCCATTGTGCGTGAAGTTATGACAACATTGGCTTTTTCTGAGGCGTAGATGCGTGCGGCAGTCTGACCCACTGGACCTGTGCCTGCCAAGACGGTGACGTTTTTGCCTTCTAAAGCACCGAAACCTTTTTCTAGCGAAAGCCCAAGGGTTTTTGCGACTGCGCCTGCTGCTGTGGAGTATGCCCCTCTGGGATCAACTATTATGCTGTTTCCCCACGGGGCTGACGCCATACATTTCTGAGTTGCTGCTACGACTTCGTTGACCATATCAAAGTTGCTACCATTGATGAAGATTTTTGTGTGTTGAGCGCCTATGGGACCACGTGGGAAAAGCAGGTCATAAACGATTTTTGGAGCATCTTCTCCTGTGACGTTTTCGTATTTAAATATCATTGAGTTTGGGAAAACGTCTATAGCGACAAGCATGTCAAATGGACTGCAGTATTTGTCGGTGTCCAAAAAAACGAAGACTGTTTTAAAACTTGGTTGTTGTGCCATTTTTTATTCCAACCTTGAGTAGGCTTGATGCATTTGACGCATTTAAGAATTACCACGGCTACTTCTTGTGTTAAACACAATTGTTTAATAATTGATAGCCAAAGTGTACTTGTACTCTAAACGGGGGTAAACTATGTCATTATCTGATAATTTGGAGAGACTCTCAAACGCTTGTGGTGTAGTGGGAAGAGAAGCAGAAGTTAGAGACTTGATGGCGGAACTTCTCAAATCGTACGCTGACGAGGTTGTGGTGGACAAACTGGAAAACATTATAGCCACAAAAAAAGGCAAAAAAAATCAACCAAAAATCATGCTTGCTGCACACATGGACGAAGTTGGATTGATGGTTAAGCATATAACCAAAGAAGGCTTCATAAAATTCACCAAAATGGGCGGCATAGATGATCGAATTCTGTTAGCTCAAAAAGTGAACGTTTACACTGATAAAGGCATTTTGCCTGGGGTTATTGGCTCTAAGCCGCCACATATACAAAAAGAGGAAGAGCGGAAGAAAATTGTGGCGTATGACGAATTGTTCATCGATGTAGGTGCAGAAAACCGTGAGGACGCCCAGCAAATGGGCATCAAAATCGGCGATGCCATAGGTTTTGAGGGGAAATACACTAAATTGTGCAAAGATACAGTCATGGGAAAAGCTTTTGATAATCGTGCAGGATGTGCTGTGATGATTGAGACTTTAAAGCAACTTGAAAAAACCGATTGCACTGTTTACGCGGTAGGAACAGTTCAGGAAGAGGTGGGGTTGAGAGGTGCCGCTACTGCTGCTTTTGGGATAGAACCTGATGTGGCATTAGCTTTAGACGTAACCGTTGCGGGTGATGTGCCAGGTATGAGGGAATTTGACACTAGTGTTAAAATGGGTAAAGGGCCTGCCTTGACAGTGACGGATTCGGGGTTAATCACTCATCCTAAGGTTCTGCGTTGGTTACTAGATACTGCCTCTGAGAACAAAATTCCCTACCAACTTGAAACAGGGTTGATGGGAACTACAGATGCAGCACGAATATCTTTGACAAGGCAAGGGGTTCCTAGCGGAACCATATCTGTGCCGACTAGGTATATCCACAGTCCTCTCGGTTTGATAAGTCTGAAAGATGCGGAAAATGCCGTAAAGTTGGCGGTTGCGGCTATTAGGAAATTTTCAAAGTAGGTTTGAGAGCAAAAAAGGAAACTTCACATGGGTAAAGAGAACAAAGTCGCGGAAAAATTTCAGTTTTTGGAACACACTGCAGATGCCTACATTGCAGCGTACGGCGCGACTATGGAAGAGGCGTTGAGCAATGCGGCGCTTGCGATGTTTGAGGTCATGACTGATACAGATAAAGTTAGCCCACTTTGCAGAGAAGTAGTGGAGGTTGAAGCAGAAGACGAGTACGCTTTGCTGTACAGTTGGCTTGAAGCGCTGTTGGTCAAGTTTGAAGTTGATCGTATGCTTTTTTCTAAATTTGAGATTCACAGTTTTGAAGATACAAAGGAAGGCTTCAAACTTAAAGCTACTGTATGGGGAGAAAAATTTAATCCTGAAAAGCACACTCAGAAAGTAGGCGTTAAAGCGGCTACATATCATCAGATGGAGATAATAAAAGAAAAAGAAAAAACGACGCTTATGTTCATCCTTGACATCTAGACAAGATAAAGCTTCTTTAGTTCTGTAATAAAGTATTCAACAACGGTTTCAGGCGGAATCTGCAAGCGGTCACTGGTATGTACTACAAGAGGGACATTTCTGGCTTTGAAGTAACTTATGAGGGGACTAGTTTCGCATTCATAAAGCTCGAGTCGTATTTTTATGACCTCAGGGTTATCATCTGTTCTCTGATAGAGGGAACCACCACATTTGTCACAAACCTCATCAACTTTAGGTTTCAGAAACTGCAAGTTGTAAACGGCGCCACAGTTTCTACATATCCGGCGACCTGAAACACGTTCAATTATTATCCAATCAGGAACAACCAACTGCAAAACGACGTTGATTTTGGCAATACTTTCCAGCGCCTGAGCTTGGGCTAGAGTTCGAGGAAAACCGTCCAAGATAAAACCGCAACCTTTAGGTATTTTGGATATATGCTGCTTCAAAATGTCTAAGGTTATTTCATCTGGAACAAGCAAACCAGCTCTTACGTAACTCTTAACAGTTTGCCCAAGATTGTTGTCCTCTTTCATCAACTCCCTGAAAATGTCGCCCATCGAGATTACGTCGATGTCCAGCTTATCTTTGAGTAATGCGCTGTATGTGCCTTTTCCAGAGCCTGGAGCACCAAATATAATTGCGTTCACCAAGAGCCCCTTTCTTAAAGAGTATTAAATAAAAAGGAAAAAATCTAACTGTTAAAGGTTGTGCGTGAAGTTGTACGATTAAATAAAAGAGGGCGGTGTTCCTCTTTAACATAAACCTCTTCGTAACTTAGCTTTACGCAATGGGGGATCAAGATGCATATAAAACAGATTAGAAAAAACCTTTTCGCGGTAGACCTACAAACTGGCGGACTGCATAATCTCATAGCCAGCTATGTTCTGAAAGGAGACAAAACCATAATCGTCGAAACTGGACCCTCTTCATCTATTCCGAATCTGCTTGCGGGCTTGGGGGAAATAGACATACGACCTGCAGACGTTGCTTACATTGCGCTTACCCATGTGCACGTTGACCATTGTGGCGGCGTAGGTACTCTACTAAGAAGTTTGCCAAACGCCAAAGTCATTGTTCACCCAAAAGGTGCGTCACACCTAAAGGATCCTGCGAAGCTCTGGTCAGCTACCCAAGAAGTTCTCGGGGAAGTTGCAGAGATTTTTGGTGAACCTGAACCTGTCCCTGAAAACAGGCTTGTTGTCTCAAAAGAGAACACAGTTATCTGCGGAGGCGACCAAGTGAATTTGAAAGTTGTGGAAGCACCTGGGCATGCCTCGCATAACCTCTGTTATTACGAGCAACATAGTAGAGTACTGTTTACAGGAGATTCAGCTGGCGCATATCTGCCCGAGTTTGGCACGGTCTTCCCCACAACACCACCACCGTTTCACGCGGACGCAGCACTAATCACGTTAGATAAACTTGTCCTGTTGGATCCAAAAATTTTATGTTACTCACATTTTGGTTCCACTTTTAATGCAATAAAGCAGTTGCGAGACTACAAATCACAGATTAAGCTGTGGCTATCTATATCTTACGAAGGCTTAAAGAAAAGTCAAAGTTTAGAGGAAATAAAAGAAGCCATATTTAGCAGAGATCCGAGAATTCGGGACTTAGTCTCTCAGGTGAGACGGAATCCGATACATCAAAAAACATTGTTGGAAAACAGTGTGCAAGGCTTCGTGGATTTTGCTCGAAAAAATCCAGCCCACCTATATTGACAATTTTTCAAAACTGTTTTATAGGGTGTTTGATCCTTTCATTCAGAGGTGTTCAATTTGGGAGAAGATGAAGGACGCTCTCCAACAATCAAAGTGCCCCTAGAAAAAATTGACGATTACTCATGGAGGATTCCACGTTTCAGACAGGGTATGAATGTTTCCGGCTTGGTTTTCGCTAATGAAGCGCTTCTCGATAAAATGAAAACTGATCGAACGTTAGAGCAATGTTCAAACGTTGCTTTTCTGCCAGGTATTTACAAAAACGCCATAACGTTGCCTGATGGACATGAGGGATACGGTTTCCCGATAGGTGGTGTTGCAGCCACCGACTACGATCATGGCGTCATCAGTCCAGGAGGGGTGGGCTACGATATAAACTGTGGTGTACGTTTGTTGACCACCAATTTATCTGAAAATGACGTACGCTCAAAACTTGCACAGTTGGCAGGTGCAATTTTTACTAGTGTGCCATCTGGTCTGGGGAGTCGTAGAAAAGACTTCAAGATTTCTCCAAGTGACCAAGACAGGTTGGTTGTGGAAGGTGTGCACTGGCTCATCAACCAAGGCATGGGATGGAAGGAGGATTCAGAGCACTGTGAAGAGAAGGGCTGCATGAAAAACGCTAATCCCGACAAAGTTTCGTCCACCGCAAAAAACCGGGGACTTACACAGATAGGCACGTTAGGCTCAGGCAATCACTTTCTTGAAATTCAAAAAGTTGACAAAATCTTCAATCCTGAAACTGCCAAAACTTTCGGTATAGAATTTGAGGGGCAAGTGACGGTTATGATTCATTGTGGTTCCCGTGGATATGGACACCAGGTGTGCAGTGATTACCTGCGAGTCATGGAGCATGCAGTTCAGAAGTACAAAATTGCCTTGCCTGACAGGGAACTGGCGTGTGCCCCTGGAAACAGTACTGAAGCAAAAGACTACTACCAAGCAATGGCGTGTGCGGTTAACTACGCATTCTGCAACCGGCAAGCCATCACCCACTGGGTGCGTCAAAGCTTCCAAGAAGTTTACAAGCAGGATCCTGAAAAATTCGGGTTAAAACTTGTTTATGATGTAGCACATAACATTGCAAAAATTGAAACCCATGAAGTTGACGAAGGAAACAAAAAAGTTTGGGTTCACCGTAAGGGTGCCACTCGAGCATTTCCCCCTGAACACGTTGAGGTGCCGCAGGACTACCGCTCGAAGGGTCAACCAGTGTTGATTCCTGGAAGTATGGGTACCAGTTCATGGGTTCTCGTGGGCACTTTGAAAGCAATGAATTTGACTTTTGGTTCTACAGCGCATGGTGCAGGACGTATGCTGAGTAGGGCAGCGGCAAAACGTAAATACTGGGGTGGAGATGTCAAAACAGGACTTGAAAAGCGAGGAATTGTGGTTCGAGCTGCAAGCAATATGGTTTTGGCTGAAGAAGCTGATCTTGCATACAAGAATGTCGATGTGGTTGCCGAGGTTAGTCATAATGCAGGAATTGCCACAAAAGTGGCGCGGTTGGTTCCTCTGGCTGTTGTCAAAGGTTAATTTTCGGTTTTTTTTATCTCTCTGCCAAGTTACTTAAAAATTGGATAAAGCTAAAAAGGTAAAAGCAAGAAATAGGATCTTCAAAAAGGAGGTATTGATAAATTAATGTTCAACCCGAAGGAGTTCATAGAAAATTCATTGAAAGAAATTTGTGAAATTGTGGGAGACAGAAAAGTTATTTCTGCATGTTCCGGCGGTGTGGACAGCACAGTTACCACTTACTTGGTTCACAAAGCAGTTGGCAAGAAGTTGATTGCAATTTTTATTGATGATGGGTTACGAAGGGAAGGCGAGCCAGAGTTCGTAATGCGTATACTAAAAAACTTCGGTATCAAATCCCGATACATCGATGCAAAAAAGGAGTTTTTTGAGGTTTTCAAGGGAAAAACAGATGCTGAAGAGAAGCGGAAAGCGTTCAGAGATAAGTTTTATAAAACTTTAGGTAAAGTGGCTAAAGAAGAGAAAATTGATTTCATTGCTCAAGGGACAATAAAAGCTGATGTTATAGAAACAACTCAGGGAATAAAATCTCAGCATAATGTTCTTTCACAAATAGGAATTAACCCTGAAATTTATGGTTATAAAATTCTTGAACCATTACGGGAACTGTTCAAACCAGAAGTGCGACAAGTTGGCAGGGAATTGGGGTTACCTGCTGAAGTTACAGAGCGGATGCCTTTTCCAGGTCCTGCTTTGTCTTTGAGAGTTCTTGGAGTAGTTACTCCTGAGCGAGTGGCTATAGTGCGTAAAGCAACTCAGATTGTGGAAGAAGAAACCCAAGGTTTGGGAACGTTTCAGAATTTTGCGGTGTTGCACAATGACAAGGCCACAGGAATCAAGAATGGGAAACGTGTTTATGGAGACATCATTACTATACGTATTGTGGAATCTGTGGATGCTGTGACTGCTAAGGCCAAGCAGATGCCTTATGAGAAACTTTGTAAAATTTCTAAGAGGATAACTGAGGAAATTCCCAGCGTTGTACGTTGCCTCTACGATATAACTGACAAGCCGCCATCCACTATAGAGTTTGAATGAGGTTTTGATTACGGTCTGAAAGTTAATATCTCCTATATAATTTAATGATACAGTAGTCGTGGCGTTGTAGAAGTGAAAGATGAATGTGGCATCTGCAAGAGGGTTCTCTCTCTTAGTCGCTTAAAGAAATGCACAAGGTGTAAGCAGTTATACTGCTGGGACTGCATGGTACCTGATGTTACCACAGGCGACTCCACAAAGATGCTGTGTCTAAATTGCGCACGCAGAATTGTTTCTCCAAGACCGACCTCAAAATATGAGGGACTCACCAAACACTTGAAGTTTCGCGCAGCCTTCACAAGTATTGTTAAGCTGTCATTTGCCAGAATAGACGGGTTAATTGGCGCCAATTTACCCATGGAAGCTTACCGCAACGAATCTTGGTGGAGTAACTCAGCGTCTTCAGCACATGCGAGAGGGTGGTTAGATGCTGGGTGGGAGGTGCAGGAAGTCAATTTGAAAGAGGGGTGGGTTTATTTCAGAAAGGTACGTGATAACACTAATTATAATGGGGGCAAACAGAGCAAAACAAAAGTCAAAGCTGAGATTACAAAACCCTTTACTCCTGTGCCTGTGCGCTCTTTGAAACCTAAAGCGCCGTCGAAAACAAAGGTTTCGAAGCTTTATGCGCGGATTTTAAATTTGGAACGTCAACGTAACGCGGTTTATCGGCAGAACAGGGGTTTAAAGGTGAGCAGGTCACCTCATGAAAAAAGGTTGTTTGGCTCCACCGGAAAACCCAGCAGATAAGAGCCGTTGGCGATTGGTGTGTTTAATGGAAAACGTGAAATAGAAGTTTGGTTGAATGTAAGAAGGCATAAAGAGGGACATGTTTGGACGAAGTGCTAGAACTCTTGGATAAAACTACAAAGAGAATTCAACGAGTCTTCGAAGAAAGCAAAGAGGCAGCTTCAAAACAGACAGCTGATTATGGGTTACTGCTTCAATCAAAAGAAGCCACTGAAGAGCAGAAACTGAAAGCTTTTATGAGGCGTATGATGGCATACGAGAGGTTGGATCGTTTGTCGTCCCAGCTTAGCCTTTTGTATATGCTGCAGATTTTTGCGTTTAAGGTTAAAGTTCTAGAAGTTACGGTGGATAAAATAAATGAGCAGTTGGCTAAGTCAGGTGTTCTTGAGAAAACAAAAGAGATTGAGGAAATACGTAAGCATATTGATACCTTGAAGATTCTTATGGAAGCCCAGTATGAGTCGTTAAAGGAAATTAAAGACAAAAGTAAAGATTTGCCTTATGTCTTCTAACATTTTGTGCTGGTTATAAATTGGCAACAGCAACAGTTGTGGTGAAAACAGAAATTGAGGTGGCTTTCACCCAACTGAAAACTTTGTTGACTAAGGAGAAATGTGAAATAACTGCGGAAAATGCGCCATTAAGGTTGTCTGCGCTTCAAGGGTCTATTTGGGGATTTTCACCGAAAACGGCTAAAAAGACTTTAACCTTTCAATTTTTTCAAACTAACTTGGGTACTCACATAAGTAGTGCTTCCGCTTTATCTTCGGATTATGTAAGGTTAACTGCAATTGGCTATGTTTTTGCAGTTGTTTTGACCGTATTTTGCTTTTGGATTTACGGCGATTTGAATAAGTTTAGTGTTATGCATCTGCCTGGTATTTGGGGCTGGTTAATTAATACTGACGGTTACACTTATGCCCAAAACGCCTTATTATTAAGCGAGATAGCACGTATTTGTACAGCTTTACTAGTGTTTATGTTAGCGGTGGAGACGGTTGTTTTAGTTTATGTCAAACGCCACGTTGGAAAGTTTGCCATGGAAATTCTATCAAAGGTTACTGAGGGCTAGTTATGTTTGCTGTTTTTGGTTGGTTTGGAGAACCATGATAAAACGCTAGCACATGAGATAGCTAAAAGGCAAATTAGAACTGCAATTTTAAGAATTGTGGATTCTTGGACAAGAGAAAGTGAAATCAACGCTATCGGCAGGGGCGCCATAAAAAAATAGGTGAATGCAACCATGGCTGTTATGTTACCTACGCTTATTCGTTTGAGGTTTCCAGTTCCAAAGAAGACACCGGCAAGTTTACCGAAACCTAAAGTGCAAACTTTGCAGTAAGCGCAACTACTGCAACCTGTACGGCGCAGTACAATGTAAATGGAGGCGACAACGAAAATTGCGAAGAGGTAGCCAAAAACTTGGTCATGCAACCACACGGCCAGTGCTGCAAGGAAAACCCAAAGAGATAGAATGGCGTTTCCACCTAAAAGAAAATTTCTTGGATATTCCACTACGTCTCTACTCAATGTCTCAAACTCTTAATTGCAGTATACACCGGGGTTTATTAGACCACCGCTGAGAAATAATTCGGATTTGGAATTTAGCGTTTCATGGCGCGTTTTTTGCATATATCCCTGAACTTGTTGTAGTAGTCTATAGGCTGAAAAACAGGAGCATAGATCAATTTTTCTTCTAGACCACATTTGCAGACAGCGTAAACCTCTTTGTTTTTTACGTCTGCAAGAATCTGAAGAAGCTCCCTGTGGCAGCTTGGGCAGTAATATGGACCGTTAACCATTTGTTTTGCTTCTTTAACAAGAATTTTAATACGGCTACTGGGGATTTTGCTACGGGTTCCTTTTTTGGTGGACATTTTATTAGCCTGCAAGTTCGTGACTGATAGACTCTTTTAATGTACATTACCTACGTAGATATACTCTTCTACCTGTTACCCTGTAAAACTTTGTAAGATTTGCTAAAATGTAGAAGTTCAAAACAAAACTGGCTAGCTGAACTTCTGGGTTGTTACTTTTAAGTGGGCGCCTACTTTTTTCTATACGCCAGAGAGGTTTAGAGAAAGGCAAAAATGGCATGAAGGTTTTTTGGTTTTCTCGCTGCCGATATTTTAGCGGAGATGAGTATGCCTGCATTTCAATGTAAAAGATGCGGCAAAAAATTTGAGGCAGACTATGAAGTCTGCGATTGCACCCATGCTCACAGTTGCCATTAAAAGAAGAATTTGGTTTGCTGTAGGCAGTCCATGATTGAAATAATTGATTACTAAGCTGGACAGATGGTTTATTTTTCAAAAGAAAAAGTTCCAACTGACATTTTTATGCCGAACTATTCAGCGTTTAACAAACCATGATAAAACCAGATAAACTTAAATTACGCTTAGAATATGGAGATAGCACACGAGCGGTCGTCGTCTAGTCTGGTTTAGGACTTTAGCCTTCCAAGCTAATGATCCCGGGTTCAAATCCCGGCGACCGCACCAATTATACAACCACCAATGCTTGCTGTTTAATTTTAGAGGTATCTGTGATTTTGGATTTTACTTGATAATTGGACTTTTTTGAGTTTTAGCCGATCAGAGTCACTGTTTGATGCCAGGAAAAAAGGGTCACGGCGCCCCCTTTTCTGTTGATTTTGCGGTTCAGGTTATGTTATTTGGAAAGTTATGGGCATCAGGTTGTATGTTGTTGTATTTGGTATGAGGACTTCGAGGTATGCGTAGATTTGTGATGACCCTGCAGTTGAGGTTGATATGATTACGGCGATGTTTATGCTGTTTAGTGCTGTAAGGTCTATCCAGTCACCGTATTGTTGGGTGTAGACTCCGTTGTTTACAACTATTTGGTTGGATGGTTGGTCGCCCGTGATGTATAGGTATATGGTGCAGTTGGTTAGACGAGAGATGCTTGTTTGGTCATATGCTGTGAGCCTGATTTTCCATGAGTCTGAAATTTGGTTGGCGGCTCGGAGTACATAGTCATACTTGAACGTAGGGAAGTGCAGTTCGATTTGGTTGGTTTTTTGTTGGAATTGGGTAGTTGTATTTTTTACTGCGGTTATTTTTATTTTTGCTTGTCCGCTGTTGGTGCATGACTCAGGGTTCAGTGTTATTGCGAGGACTTTGGTTTCGTCAGTGTTTGGTGTAGAACTTGACGTGTAGGAAAGGTAGCCTTGGCCGCTTGTAACGTATGATGAGGAGGTGAAGTTCCACACTTGGATTGTGACTTCTACGTTTGCTATGTCATATTGGCTTACTATTGTGAAGTTGAGTTGGGCGGGTGTTTCTGTGGTGATGCTGGTGAATGTGAATTCGGTTGAAGCAGTATACTGGCTGTAGTATGTGGGTTCAAATTTGATCCAGTCTGCTTTGAAGTCAAATTGGGTTAACGTTATCTTGACGCATTGGATTTTGATTTTCCAGTTGCCGGAGGCGTCTCTGAAGTTGTCTGGGTTTGTGGTTATGGTTTGGGTTTGGGTTTCGTCAGTGTTCGGTGTGCCGCTGGATGTGTAGCTGATGTAGCCGTTGCCACTTGTGGGGTACTGGTTTGCTGCGTAATTGAAGAGTTGGAGGCTTACGGTTACGCTTGAAGTTGTGAGGGCGCTGTCAACAGTCCAGACCAGTTGAGTCCACTGCCACGTGTTTGAGGTGCCTGTGAACTCTACTTCAGCGGTGTACTGAGTATTCCAGGTATTGAGGAGTGAGCAGTCGATTTGCCAGTTACTCTGGGTTGTGTCGCCTGAAGTTGTGGTGTCTTTGAATCGGATTGTGAAAGTGTTTGATGTTAGATAGTTTGAAACTGAGACATTGTTCCAGGTGTTTGCTGAAAGTGCAGGTATGATGGTGGTCCAGCTTGAGCCTGACCGAACGTCAACTTGTAATGACTCGATGGCTAATGTGCCTGCGTAGATGCATAGTTCGACATTTGTTACTCCATAAGCGGCGTTTGTCCATTGTACTTCTAGGTCAAGTTGGTAGTTGGGTACCCATTTGGGTTTGAGTGCTATGCTTAATCGCCCCTGAACAAACGATGTTGCCACAGTCGCTGTTGTGGCGCCGTAGTTTCCAGCCGCTGTCTGTGTTCCTGCGGCAACACCAAAACCGCCCCCGTTGCCCTGATTAGAATAGTAGTCAACAAGCTCAGTTAACCCTACAAGATTCGAATTTAACCAACCTGAACATTGTGCAGTATTAGTGTCTGGACCAGTAGCCACAGCAACGACGACCATGCAGCCGGGAACAGAGGTTGTGGCGCTTGGAATCGACACACTAGTACTCGCCGAAGACAACACGTTCCCAGCAGTGACATCCCACGGGTCGCCTGATTCCACAACATTCCTGAAAGCAAGAATGGCAGCAACAACATGGTTACCTGGATCAGCAACCGTAGGAGCCGACTCGCTAGCGGTGGCCCGACGCCAAAACACCGACAAACGCGTAGCTGCAGTTCCACCAGCAGTGCCGGTTCCCTGCGGTGAACCTGAAACCGCCGTCCATCCAGACGGAGCCGTCACAGCTTGGTTTGCTGTCTCACAGAATAATAAGAAAATGTCGTTTTGTTGCCAGCCAGACGGTAACGCCGGAGAAACAGCACCGGTACCAGCAGCCATCGCACCCGCACCCACAAAAGTTACCGTAGCATAAGCACCATTATCCGCCTCAGTCAAAGTGTCGTACACGCTATCGGGACCAGCTTGCATAGCTGCAAAGCTACTGTGTGTTCCTACATCTGCGGAGCCGTCAACGTTGCTGGTTTGGTCAACAAAATCTTCCAGCTTATCCATGGTGGTGCTATACGAGCGGAATATCATGTAGCTTTCGTCGTTGCTCTGCAAGTTAGAGACGGAGCCGCTGACGACTGTTGTTGAACCAAGAAGACTATAGCTTGAAGGATAATACGGTTGTGTTGAGGTTGCAGAAGCTGCGCTGTTTACGACAAAGTAGTCGCTGTCCACGTTCTGAACGCTAGTTGGCAACGTACCTGAAAGGTAGGAACCTGAAGCAATGCTGTAGCTGTTGGGGTAGTAGAATGGTGACACAGGCGGGGCAATAGTGACTTGGGCGCTGCTATAGTTCGTGCCTATTACGCTTGAACCTGCGATTCCCTGCTGCAGCTTAACTTTTGGGGCTTCAGCTGAGAAGTGCGCGTCAATGTTCAACAAGCTGTATACGCTGGCGTAGACTGAGCCTGTTAGAACTAAAAGTAACAAAACGGTTTGAATCAGGAAGCGTACAGGCTTTTTCACATGGTTTCCGTCCTTGTCAGCGTCCAACTTGAATATTCAGATAAACATTGATTTCAAAACAAAATGGAAAATAGGGGGGTTAAAGGCGATTTTACTCGCTTGCACCTTCATTTGGTACATTCAGAGTTAGAGTCGTCGTTACATAATGATCTGCTGTTACGCCTGGTTTCCATTGTATTTCCCATTGAATTCTCCAGCTGTCACCTGAGGAAATATCGAAAGTTCCGGTAGTAGGGTTTGCATTTAGCAAATTCAGTTGTGCCTTCTGAGTGGAGCCATCATAGAGAGTCATCTTTAAAGTGTTAACGTTTGAGTCAGTAACTTGTGGTGCAGTAATGACACAGCCAGTGAATGAGGAATTAGCCTTGAGGAACGCAGTTTCCGTGTACACTCTGGTAGCATTAGGCCATCCTGAAAGCGAGGTAAACATCACTGAAGTATGATTAGTTCCAACTACTGTGCCGGCAGCAGTTGCGTCTGCAGCTCCTGTACTGTCGAAGTATAATTTTGCGGCGTAGGCAGTTACGGTAGCATCACCATACATTAGGTTATAGACTGATGCTGATGCTGTTGCTAAGAGCACTGAGCTTAAGACTAAGGTAGTTATTTTTAGCAGTTTACTCCTTCTTATCACTTGCATTTTACATTTTCACCTCCGCGGCTATTCTTCGGTTATTTGGGACGATTGTAAAGTCGCGCGTGGACGCTTGAGACTCAACTGCTCCAACCGCGCTTCAAACGTTTTAAGCCACGATCGCTCAGGACTTTCTGAGTTTAAAAGAGCCGTTCTCTTCTCAAGGTATTCTTTAGACTCAATCTCGCCCGCCACGAATTGTCTGTCAAGGTTATCTAGAGATACAATTAGAGGTAACTTCGGCGCAGCAGGATTCATGGGAGTAACTTTTGCCAGCATCTTCAGCATTTTCTCCTGCCGTAGATAAAACACTGCACTTAAAGTCAGAACAGCCAGACCAACACCGAACAGCACTTGAATTATTTCTACGGGAATAACAGGCAACTTGGGCATCGGCACGCTTAAGCCATTCACGTAATTTGACACAACAAACAGACCCATCGAGGCAGTGGGCACAGTTAGACCTCCAAGGAATAGGCCACCTACAGCAAACCTACGTTTCACAACAGCGACGTAGACAGTTACAGCAGAAATCATCGCAACTACAAACACCAAGTAGATAAGACTGCCCCAGAAACGAGCAACAACTTCACTACTTAGATAGGTGTAGTTTATCCAAAGCTGGGCATAGCCTACTACAGCCATAACTTGGCACAGGTAAGGGAAAGCAGCTGGGAACAAACGTTCAGAGAGGCAAGACAGCAAGCTCAGTCCTAGGAAAAAGTTTATTGCAAAGAACAGAAAAAGCTCAGGCACAAAGGGCATAGTTGTCACTCAGTTAACCTCCGCAAGTTTAGTACGTAATAAGTTGTCAGCGTCTTTACAGCTGGCAGCAGAGCAGTTTTTAGCTGCCCACTCGAGTATGCATGTGCAGGCATCTGTGGAGCTTTTTTTCGGAAGGAGATGTGCTGGCGTCTGCATTGGATTTTTGTTTGATAGCAGCGCGATATTTTTTGCGTCCACGTCCAGCACGTCCCAATTTTTGGTACATGCATTGAGAGGTAGCTGTTAAAGATTCTTGTTTACTTTTGTTTAACAAATGTTTACAATTTCAGGGTTTAAAACAACCCTTGTCAAACATTGAATAACAAATGTAAACAGTATGCAAAATTAACACTTTAATGTAAAAACAGCCAGACTCAACAAAATGTAAAGCATCAAAAAATCACCATAAAAAAGAACAAAAGGCAACATGAGCCTAATTAATTAAATCCCTAAAACAAGGGCACTACACCCCGATCCACAACATCTACTCAAATGTTCCCTCAACCGCTCCAACAGAAGACGACGACTCACGAATTATCCCCTTCACCTTAAGCTCCTTTATAATAAGATTTCTCATCCAAGCAGAAAGATCCAGCCCCTCATTACGAGCCAACTGTTCAAGAATCCTCTTAAACCCAGGCATGAGCCGCACAGCCACAACTTCCGTTTTTAATCTGCGCCGCCTTATCTTATACTGTGCATACTCGGTAACTTTCTCTTTCACATCAGACCTTTTAATAGATGAACCTTCAATGGACATAATAAACACAGATAGGAATAATTTAGTGAAGGCTAAAAAACTTGTTGCTGGAAATTTTTTACTTACATAACAACGGCAAGATTGATAACTTGTCCTGAGAAAAACAGTTCATGCCACTCAACTGAGTGCTGTGTTGGAGCTTTCAAAATTTTCAATTTTCCAATGACACTATCAGATTTTGCTAACTCAAAAACGTAGTCACATAACGACTTGACTACCTCTTCGTACATATTAGATGTACCGCCGCTATCCATAACATACAACAAAACCGATTCGGCGCCACGCCTCTGCCTGAATGAATCCAACCAAGTGAGGCTCTTAACGATTTTTGAGGAATCATCTGTTAGATAGAATAAATGCAGGAGATTATTGATTACAATTCTGCACTTGTTGGAGTCACCAACCTTGGTTATAATTGACCTCAAACTTTCAAATCGGTTTTCAAACTTGTGCACATCTACTCTTGAATTATCAGGAAGCTCCATCTCGACTAACTCGAAAAGTCCATTGTCCATGAGGGGTTCAACGTCAAACCCAAACCTATACTTAAACTGCTCTTTAACTTTCTCTTTAACATCTAAACTGGTCACGTAAAGGCAGCACTCATTTGCCTTTAAACCTTCGATAAGATATTGCTGCGCAATGTAGGTCTTCAAAACGTCTACAGGCCCAATGATAAGAGCAGTTGAGCCGGCGACCATGCCGCCGCCAAGCAAAATATCCAGCCCCAAAACACCTGTGCTGACTAGACGTACCATAAAACCTCACCGCGCAAATTAAGCTGACCGAACACAGCAACTTTAAAAATACTTACGTAACTGTTCATATTAGACCAAAGCCTGAACACAAAATTTGCAACACAAGAGTAACTAAACTGCTTATCCAAGAATCTTGATCCCCTCAACATTTATTACGTAACTGTGAGTTCTTAATGTGTGGTTTGTGCCTCTCATTTTTATAATTCTGAGTCTCCGCCTCAATACTCCGTCTTCAAAAGTTGTCCTCATTGACACAACGCCATCTGCAATAAAGTCTTCGCCATACCAATAACCTTGACTATTGAAGGGTTCATCAACCACCACTATAGTGGTACATCCAGTTCGCTTTATTAATTTATAAATTAAACGTAAAGTATGCCTTTTTTCAGCATCTGTACGTAAACCCATAGCAAGCGCAGTAACTGAATCCAAAACTACCCTCTTCGCATTGATAGAAGTTATCGCGTCTAAGATACGATTTAAGGCTAACTGAACATCAATATCACCCAACAAAGAGAAGTCAAGAATTTCGACCTGTTTTCTCCTAATCAAGGGCTCAAAATCAAGCCCGAACTCTTTCATGGTTACTAAAAACTTTTCAATACTTTCAGCCAAGCAGACATAAACACCGTTTTCGCCATAAACGTTTACACCTTCATAAATAAACCGTGAAGACAAAATAGTCTTCCCTGCGCCAGGATTTCCAGATAAAACAACCATGCTGAACTCTGGAAACCCGCCGCCAACTAGCTTGTCGAACTCACGGATACCCACTGCGACCCGTTTAACCATTATTTGTAGCCACATCACTTATTCGATTATAAATGCCAAATTACGTATAACCTCTATCATAGTTTTTTAGTGGCGCTCTCTGCTCTTTTATTACTAAATTCAGCAACTGTTAGAGGGTAAAGTTGGCATTTTAAACTGATTAATGAAGCGGTTTGCTTTTATATAAAAATATTCCTTCAAAAGCGATTTTATTCTCAATTTATTACTTCTTTTAAATTTATGTTAAACTTTTTCCGTTTTTGACAGAACAATTATCTACGTGAAAAATGGACCACTTTTATCTTTAGGGTAAAACTTGCATTTGGTTATTCTGCCAAGTGTCCGAAACAAGACTCCTTGGTCGCGTCATGAAACTCCATTAAGTAAAGCTAGTATGTGAACAGATCCTAATTAGTACAATCGAATCTTGTTTAGTAGTTTTAACAGTTCTGGTCAACTATGTATTATAGATAGCGTCAATTTACAGGACTATTACGTAGACTTGTGTCCCCCCAGCACTCTTTTCGGCAACAGTTATTTTGTTGCCATTACCTATTGATGTGAGTTGGCCTTCAAAAAAGCTGTTCTCTGCTACGTTAAAGCCTTTTAGTTCAAAGCGATTAACACCGTACACCTTTAAACTCAGGCATCTCATAGACTTGAGAAGTTAATCTAGTTGACATTTACCATGAAAGATTGTGAAAAACCTCAATTTTATTCTTTATAGAAGCCGAAGTTGACTCTAAACTGTCAAAAAGCTCAGACAGAAAACGTTGTCACTTCGAAGTTCGAAGTTCAACTACAAAAATTGTTATAACAACCGCCTCTGATACCTGTTAGGCATGGCAAAGTCTCATCAGCTCCGAGATATAGAGGAAGACCAAAAACTTGATCAATCGGTAGCAGAAAGGCTCGCCAAGGTTGTCGAAGGCTTACTAAACTTAGAATAGACTGCAGGTTTGGTTTTTTTTAAAAAAAAGGTATGAGGCTAAAAAAACATTAAAGGAGAGCAGATGGAGCCGCATACAAAAGCATCTACAAACAAAACAAATTCACCATTTATAGTCGCGTAATTTCGGTCGCATTTTTGGTTAAGAGCTCTTTTCTGCCATCTGGGGCTTTTCTGACAAAAACGTCTATCAGACGAACTTTTTCACCCACCATTAAGCTAGTGACGGTTTGGGAGTGCCGCCTCCACGCTACAAATCTGATCATGCCTGTTTCGTCCCGTAGCTCCAACGTCGTGAGATTAACTTTTTCTCCTTGTGCCGTTGTGACTTCTTTGGTTACAGGTAAACTCGCAACTTCAGCTTCCACGTTTACACTGCCCAAAAGCGTCTCCAAATTCGCTATTTTTGTCCACTGTATTTTTGGTGGCACAACCTCTATGCAGGTTTCTCTGTCGACGTGAACTTCGGCTTCCCCGTTGGAGCCACTTTTGACTCGACCATTAATTAGGTGAACTTCAGCGTTTGGTTTTAGAAGCGATTCAACTTCCGTGGCTTTCTCATTCCAAGCAACCACCACCACTTCACCTGTCTTGTCTTCTAGTTTGAAGCGTATAACAGTACCTTCAGGCAGGTCTTGACGAGGAAAGACTGTTTTTGACAAAAACTGCTTTACTGTACCTTTGAGAGCAACATATTTGCGTGGTGATATATCGCAGATTTTGTCGGCGCAGTTCGCAATGGAGAGAGGGTAATCCTCGTCTTTGATATCCTGAGGGTTAATTTCAATGCGACTTTTGCTGCTCACATGCAGCTCCACATTGCCATCACAGCCTTCTTTAGTGTAGCAGTGATAGAAACGGACAATTCGCCCAGCCTTTAATGCTCCCGTTTCAACTAGAGCGGCGTGGTCGTTCCATAAAACTGCGCGCACCACTGTGTCGTGGTCCAGAAGGGTTACGGAAGCAAATTTGCCAGGTTTTGCGCCTTCAAAAGTTCGTACATCAGAAACAGAGATCACCCGTGCAGTTATAGTGACGTTGCCTATTCCTGAGACCAGTTTACTGAGGGGAAAATTATTGTTGGGTTTGGGTGGTTCTGGGGTGACGTCAACGCCTAATTCCCGGGCAATTATCCTTAACAAAGTTGTGTCAGTAATCAACCCTCCTGTTTTTGCCCGTGCAACCTCTAGTTTTTGCAGAATTTGGTCTCGGCTAGTTTGTGGTTGCTGAACAAGGATTTGCTTTATTAGGTCTTCAGGAGTCATTTGTGCTGCCGACACAAGTAATAATTAGCAGAGTTTTAAATTGTTTGCAAACTCCGTTTTGGATCTGTTGAAGATACAGCAGAAGCTGTTAAATTTCGGTCTGCTAAGAATACTTGTTGGTATATGCAACTTACTGAACTTGGCTTAGTATTAATTGTGATGGGCTGTATCATTCTCGTTTTGGCAGCGGTTATTATAGGCGGAAAGAACAGCCAGAAAGGAAACGTGCAAACGGCGGGGGTGATTATGGTAGGTCCGGTGCCAATAATTTTTGGGACGGATAAGGAATCTGTGAAGACAGTTTTGTTGCTGGCGATAGCCCTCACAGTAATCGCTATTGTTTTGATTCTTGTTTATAATTTCTTATGAGGCAAAATCATTGAGTGAAAACAAAAAACAGAACATAGAAAACCTCACGTGGAACACAACACCGCGATACTTATTTCTGGTTTTGATGGCAGGGTTTGTTTTAATCTTGATCGGAATGTTGGTATTCATTACGGGTTCCATGTTTGATAACGGTAGCTCCTCAAGTTCAGTTGTGGTAGTGTTTGTTGGTCCAGTACCCATTGTGTTTGGGGCAAGCTACAATATAGAGTGGATCGTTTTAGGCAGTTTAATAATTGCGGCTTTAAGCCTGCTAGCGTTTATTTTTATACGTAGAAAAGTAGGTTGAGTTGGAGGCTAGTCGGTTTCTTTTTCTTCTTCATCTTCGCCGTAGTAGCCTTTAAGCAGGATAAGTGTGATTGTAACAAACGTAGCCGTCATGAGTCCGCCGATGAGTATTTGGAAGTATCCACCTATATCCGTACGGGTTCCCCCTTATGCAACATATTCATTCACGATTAGGTATTTAAGCAGTAGCTTTTTTCCATTCATCCATTAAAGATTTGTATAGATCATCTTGTTCTTCTATCTTATCAAACCAACCTAATTTTTGCGCAATTTTCTGGGCAATCAGATGATAGCACAGGTGCACTTTACAATCCATCACACGAAAGTAGAAATCGTTACAGGTACAGAATTCAGCTTCAGGCATAAGAAGGTAGTCACGTTCTTTCCCTATAACTATCCAGACAGTGCGGTTGCTGGGGCGGAAAACGTATTTTTTGACACGATTCTCCTTTAGGGCATCTAGTGCCTTTGTGAAACGCTGCCCGAAAAGTTCATAGAGGTCAGTAAGATTTTTGCCGCTAAGTTTGCCTTCTTTTTTGGCAGCTTGACAGATTTTGTTGAGGAGATCAAGTTCGTTGGTGTCATTAACCGCCAACGGCAGCACCGCTTTAAAGGGAAAAGCCTGTTTTACTCTATGTCGATTTGTTCGCCTTTTGGTTTTTGAGGAGATACCTTGGGCAACACGACTTCTAAGACGCCGTTTTTGTATGTGCTTTTGGCTTCTTTAACTTTAACTTTGGCTGGAAACATAACTTCCTTGTAGTACTTGTTTTGAGGTGTGTCCACGCTAATTTCCAGCGAGTCTTCGGTACCGTGAAGTTTGATATCACTTTTCTCTACGCCGGGTAGCTCCGCGACTACGCGAATTTCACCGTTGGTTTCCACTACATCCACAAGTGGTTCACGTTCCTCTTTGACTTCGGGTCCTTTGAGAGATTTTTTGATGTTGCCAAATTGTTGGATTTCGGGTTTACCGTCGGGTCCAATTTTCATGCTGTAACCATATACAAAAGGTCCAAATTCTTTAACGGTGCTACCGTCTGGAAGTGTGCGCTCTTTGACGTAATCTTTAGGGATCTTTTCTGTGAACGTTTTGAATTGTTCTTCCAAACGTTCTTCCATTTCACGAAAAATATGGTCTATATCTCCGAAGAAGGGATCGGCGTCGAAGGGACTTCTGCGTCGGCGTCTTGTCCACTCTGGGAAATTTTCATCATCTGAAGACATGTTTACAAATCACCTTGGTTGTAACTTGAGAGGTTTCGCTCCAATAAGGATTGTCCCACAAGACAAGAATTCCGCATGCAACTTTAATGATAAAAAAGTTAGTCTAAGTCTCTTTGGACAGACTTCATGTTTCAGAAAAACTTTAGCAGTTACGAATTTGAAGATCTCTGTTTTTTAATTGCCCCAAACTTCCCAAGTATGTTCCGTCTAGAAGATACAGCTCTGCGTTCTCTAAAGCTACTGCATCTGACCGCAGAACTGGGCCAATCAGTTTTTCGTTGCTCCCTCTCAAGGTCAGCTTGGATTCGTTTATAGGTCTGCCACCTAAAAGTTGGTTAAAGCTGGGCATCACAAAAATCTGCTCCACTTTTAGCTTCATATTGTAGTGGTTCTGAAGAGTCTCTTCAGCTGTGCCTTCAACTTTTACATAGTGCCTTTTTAGGAGAAGGTTTGCTAAGGTTTCCGGCACTATTTCTGCTTTAACCCAAACTTGCTTGTTAAGTATGGAGCCTGCAGAGTCATGAAAAACTACCGCCGGATGTAGATGCCCCATTAACAGAGTTTTACAGCTTAAAAGTACAGGCGATGGCCATTTATGCCCATGGAACAAACCGACGTCGCCTATGACTACGCCGGAGGCTCGGTGAACTTTAACGTTGGCGGGCAACATAAACTCAAGATTGCCATCGTGGTTGCCTCGTACAACTCTGATTTCTTGCACGTATTTGACAATTTCATTAAAAAATTCTGAAAGTTCCCTCCGCTCCGCAGGTGCTCGCGTCACAACACTGTGTTTCACGTCACCTATGATCAGTAGCGTTTTAGGCTGGTACTTTACGAGTAAAGTTTTCAGTTCTTCTATTAACTTGGGGGTCTGGCTTGGCAGATAGATACCTTTTTCTTGGAGAGAGATTTCCCACCCTATATGAGGGTCAGCGACAACTAGCGTTTCAGTTTGGGCTGTTTTGATTAGAGCTGCCGGATAAGGAGGCAAAAGTTTGAGCATACAACGCCCTTATTTTTGATTGATCAAATTGAGGATTAAACTGTGGATCTCTTTGTTGCCTGAGGCTACAAACTTGATTGTCAGGCACGGATCTAATTCTGCGTCTACAATACCGCCTTCGGGGTTGGTTATTGTGCCTCCTGCTTCTTTGAGTATAAGAAAGCTTGCTGCTACATCGGTTGTGCGTAGTTTGCCTCGGATGTCTACAAACGCGTCAGTTAAACCTTCCGCTACATAACAAAGCTCTAGAGCGTTGGCGCCGAAGTGACGGATGTGCTTGGTGTTTGCAATCAAGGCCGTCAACTTGGGAGCTAACTCTCCTACCTTGTAGGTGTTCAGGTCTAATCCTATGATGGCATCTTGTAGAGATACAACCTTAGAAGAGGAGATTTTTTCCACGTTTCGTAAGGCACCTTTGCCTTTGAAAGCTGTGTAGGTGATGAGGTGGAACAAATCTGTTACCATTGCAGCATAAACTGAGGACAATCTGGGCTTGTCAGAAACTGCGATTGATGAACAGTAGAAAGGTAGTCCACGTGTCAGGTTTGTGGTTCCGTCGATTGGATCGACTATTATGTAGCAGTCTGTGGGTTGCGCTCCATATTCTTTTAGGCCTGACTCTTCGCTGACCAAGGTAAAAGAAAGGCCGTTTTGCAGCAAAACATCCACAATTGCTGCCTCAGCAGTTAAGTCCACTACTTTCACGGGATCTCCACCTGCTCCTATGCCCAAATCAGGCTGTGGGTCGCGGAGGTTACTGAGAAGAGGCTGGAGATGCAAGCGAATATTTTCGCGGCATTTCAAAAAAAGTGATTGCCAATCAACTGCATGCGCCATTCATTAATCAACTCGAGAGTAAATAGTTAGTCAGAGTAGCAGATAATGTTTATCTAGATTTCACAACGCATGGTGAATAAAAAGTTGGAAACAAAGCAACCTGCAAACAGAGTGCCGCCTATTGGGAACACGGGTAGGTTGAATGTGGCATTTACACTTAAGTTTCAACCTACAGTAAATTCAACCTGCACACTCCAAACCCTAATCATCCTCCTACAAGCTCTAAACCAACAAAACAACACAAATCAAGCTCCAAACACGTCGCCTTCTCTTAGTGAAGGCTCTCTTTCCAGAAAGAGAAAGTTCTTGGTGCCGGGGGCGGGATTCGAGCCCGCGACTTCTGGGTTTAGGGCGCTTGCCCCTTTGACTCTCCAGATTATGAGTCTGGCGCCCTAGCCAGGCTAGGCTACCCCGGCGTGGGATTTCAGTTACCTTGATTGCAGAGGCTTCATTTAAGTCTATTTCTGCCAAAGAGGCTAGTCGTTTGAATCCGACGCACGACAAAAAAGAGAAAAGTTTATTTGCGTTTGGTTTGCAGCTTCTCGACACCGCTTGGTGTCCCTAAATAGGCTATATCGGCCAGATTAATGAAAACGCCTGTTTCAACAACACCTGGAATCATTTTCAGCTGCTGGTCTAGCTTAGCAGCATCGCCAATGACGCCAAAAGTGGCATCCACAATGGCATTGCCGTTGTCAGAGATTACAGGCCCAAGCTTGCCTTTTGTTTCCCTCAGGATGGCTTTGCCCCCAAGTTTCTCTATTGTCCGCATCACTGGAGCTATTGCAAAAGTGAGAACCTCAACGGGAACTGGATGGTTGTTTTCGCCTAGAACTTTGACGCGCTTCTTCCCATCAGCAATTATTATGTTGAGTTTGGAGGAGGCGGCGACAATTTTTTCTCGTGCCAAAGCGGCGCCCATACCTTTGATAAGGTTTAATTTTGGGTCGATTTGGTCTGCACCATCAATGTCCACGTCGATTAGAGGGTGCTCTTCAAGAGTGGTTATGGGAATTTTGTTTTGGACAGCAAGTGCAAAAGCTTGATATGATGAGGGAATGCCCAAGATTTTTAGGTTCTCTTTTTTTACGCGTTCACCTAAAGCTTCAATGGCATAGGCAATTGTTGTGCCACTGCCTAAACCAACGATGTCACCGTCTTTGACGTGCTTGACCGCGGCTAACGCTGCGTTCTTCTTTGAGGCCTCCACAGAATCAACTTTCAATTTCCATCTGCCCCAGTCTATCCATAACTTTGTCGATTTCGCTGCGTATGGCGTCTATTCGCATCTCAGCTTCGGTTTTCTGAGTTGGACGCTCAGTAGTTTGCTTCCGTTTCTTTTTGGGTTTTTCTTCGCCCTCTGCCCCCTCAGCTTCAGATTCTTCCTCTTCCTCCTCCTCTTTTTCCATCTGGTCAGGAACCAGAGGTGCTTGAGGTTTAGGGATTTGAATTTTAACTTCCTTTACAGGTTTAAGTTCGATCCTACCACGGAGTTCTTCCACTTTACCGCTTAATTCGCCAAAGCGCTCGCTGAACATCTTCATGAGATCTTCTTGCATGCTTTCTAATTCATGCAACGCCACGATTGTTTCGTCTCGCGCAATGGATTCTTTTACGCTCATCATCCTCTGCTTGTATGAACTGGCAAGTTTTTCCCGCTCTGCCTCAGTGATTTTGCCTTCGGCGTGCGCCTCATATAAGTGCCGTATGGCGTCTCCTAAAATTTCCCGTTCCAACTCCAAAATTCTCAGTTCATCTCTGGCGCGAGATGCATCAGTGGACTGCACGCTTTTAGTGACTTTGTAAGGTGAGGGGACAAAACCAACATTTACGTCTGCTGCTCTTTTTGGTACCGTTTGAGGCGGATTGTATCGTCTCCGCATGAGGAAAATGACGACGCCGCAGGAAACTATGGCCGCCACTATAGTTGAAACAATTATAGCAAGGGTTAGAGGGTCGTCGAGCGCCATGATATCCTCTGTATTCTGATTGCGTACGATGTATATAAAAATTAAACAGGCCCTCTAACGTCTATTTTGCACTTAAAAAGAGGTTTACGAGAAAACTAATTAGAACTGACCAAGAACTATGGCACTATGAAACTGGTAAGTGCATGCCTTATAGGCGTAAACTGCAATTTCAGAGGGAAAAACTGGCTTAACCCAGCTCTACTAGAGGAACTCAAAAAAGGAGACCTTTTTCCCGTTTGCCCCGAAGTTCTAGGTGGTTTACCTGCTCCCAGAGCTCCTTCAGAGATACAAAATGGTGATGGAGGAGCTGTTTTACGGGGCAAAGCTAAGGTGGTAAACTAAAAAGGCATAGATGTCACAGCTCAGTTCATGAAAGGCTCTCAGGAGACACTGAAAATAGCCAAAGCGTTTGGCGCCAAAGAAGCTTTGTTTGCCGAAAAAAGCCCATCTTGTGGATGCGGCAAAATCTTCGATGGTTCCTTCTCAGGAAAACTCGTAGAGGGAGATGGGGTTACAACTGCATTGCTAAAGAATAGTGGAATCCACGTCACATCAATAAAAATTTGTTTAACTTAGGTCAAACACGGGTTAAGTAAAAGATACACAATGGTTGAAGAAGGCGGCAGAAGGAGAACAAAAAAGTTTTTGAGGTATTCAGTTAAAAGCGGTGGTGAAGTACTAAAAAGGGGAGAAGAGCCGCTAAACACTCATAAAGGCGCCTTTGAAGTACAATTAAACACTTTGTTTCTTTAGAACGAGGATGCTTGCAAAGAAGAATAACGCACCAAAGCATACCAGCACTCCAAAAGAGAGCCAGGGAAAATCCTGCCCTAACGCTACTGCCCGCAGAGTCTGACTTGAGTGAGTAAGAGGCAAAACATATAACATTGCCCTTCCCACCTCAGGTAACGCATTTAAAGAAAAGAAAGTGCCACACAGAAAAGTCATAGGTAGCATAACAACGCTGTTGAAAGTGGACATACTCTGATGTGATTTCAGCACAAAAGCGATAAGTACCCCAAACAATGAGAACACAAAACACGACAAAAACAAAACCAACAAGAACAACAAACTAACTTCAAACGTAGGTGAAAGAGCAAAACCAACCAGCAAGATAGCAACAGAGCTAAGTAGACCGCGTACCAAACCAATCAAAGCTTTACCTACAACTATCGAAAATAAGCTAATTGGAGATATTAAAAGTTCATCAAAACTCTTATAAAAAAACTTGTCAACTTGAAGCTTCGACGCCGAACCGTTAAAACTAGTCGAAAAAGAAGTCAATGCAACAATGCCTGGAATTACGAATGTTAAGTAGCTAAAGCCTTCAAATCTGACCTCTCGCCCTAGTCCGTAACCAAATGCCACCAAATATAAAAGAGGTTGAACAAGACTTGTAACAAGTAGGGAAAGCCAGCGGTGTTTTAGATTTCGTAAATCTACCCAAAAAACAGAGTAAGCATCCTTTAGGGCAGCCAACATTTAGGCATCACCAACCTTTTGACCAGTGAACTCCACAAAGATATCCTCCAAATTTGAATCACGAATAACAACCGTCTTAACGTTAGGCGGCAGTGTTTGCACATAACTATTCGCCGCCGCGCGATCAGCAAAAAACTTGCAACAGGTTTCCTTATCTATAAGTGTCTCTACAGTAATTAGCCCCAACTTCTTACGCAACTCAAAAGGAGAATCTAACGCAATCAATTTGCCATTGTGAAGGATACCCACTCTATTACACAAAGCCTCAGCCTCCTCAATATAATGAGTGGTGAGAAATATTGTGGTGCCATCTGAATTCAATCGCCGTACTAGGTCCCATAAGCGGCGACGCGCTTGAGCATCAAGCCCTACTGTTGGTTCATCCAGAAACAAAACCTTTGGCTTATGTAACAAAGAACTAACTATTGCCACACGTTTTTTCATGCCGCCAGATAGAGTATCGACCATGCGGTCAGCACAGTCAGTAAGTTCAACATACTCAAGCAATTCTTTAATGCGACGCCGCCGCTCAGTCGGTTCCAAATGATGTAAGCGAGCACGAAACTCCAAGTTTTCTCGCACAGTCAAATCTCGATCCAAAGTCAAATGCTGTTGAACAACCCCAATCACTTTCTTTACCTTGTCAGCTTCCTTTACAACATGAAAACCGCCTATTTTCACCCAGCCAGAAGTGGGTTTAGTTAGAGTCGTCATAATCCGAATAGTTGTGGTCTTTCCTGCTCCATTAGGACCCAAAAATCCGAAAATTTCTCCAGTGTAAACTTTGAGGTTTAAATCTTGGACAGCTTTGATAGCGCCATATTCTTTGGTCAACTTTTCAGTTACGATGAATGCATCCATTTTCTGTCCTCACATACCAGCTTATGATGTTCTCATTGAGCATGAGGTTTAGTTCACCAATAGAACTTTTTCATCTATTTAGTTTCTCCATTTACCCATCGTGCTTCTTTAGTGCTTCAGCAACTGCCTTTTTGGTCAAGAAGCCAATTAATTCGCCTATCTTAACATGACCACTAGTTATTTGTAGGGGTTTAGCTGAGCTTTTACCAGAAACAACAATCATATTGTCTGTTCCTGTGCCAGTGGCTTGGTGTTGAGGCGCTGATGTACTTCTAACATTCAAATCTTGAAGGGCTGCTGTTTTTGCCTCTGTAGCGGTAATGATAGCACGCGCCATGGCACCGTCACTTAAGGAGACGTTTGTAAGAAGAATCAGATTAATTGTTCCAAGGGCGGCAATGAATTTTCCGTCTCGCTCCAAGTAATTAGCTTTGTCTACTCCTGTCCTCAGAGCGTTATCTTTTGCCCCTGCAGTGGCTATGCAACACACTTTGAATTCACGATATGAATCCTCAAAAATGGCAGAATTGTCCATATTAACGCCTGTGCTCATAAAAGAAATATCACTAGGCTTAATGCCTAAGGTTAATGGAAACTTTCTCTGAAAAGCTTTGTAGTTCTTCATAGTGGATTCGGATAAACTGAGCGGCGTGTAAGTGTTTGCTACAAAAGCTACCTTTCTGAAACCATCTAACGTTGAGAGAACCTTGCGTTTTTCAACAAAAGAAACAAGCAAAGTGTTTAGATCGAAACCTGCGTAAGCATGGTAAACTATTTTGGCTTCAACGTCTTCTAATTTGATGGGGATTTTCTTTTCTTTCATTTTAATTTCACCTTACATCTGTTCTGCCATAATTCCTGTTGGCAACTTTGAGGTTCCAATTCGTTGTATTCCAGAAACCAAAGGCGTAACCTGAGGCTTCCCTAAAACAGTAGTTGTTACCCGCGATTGGACTCCGTAAACTGCAGCTATGTTATTTTCAGTCAATACCAATTCAGGAGAACCAACAGCAAAAATTTGCCCCTGTTTTAGCATAATCAACTTATCTGAGAAACGACTTGCCAGATTCAAATCGTGAATCGCCATGATAACGGTGCGTTCTTTGCTTTCAGTTAAACTCTTGAGTATACACAATATCTCCAACTGATGCCTAATATCAAGAGAACTTGTAGGCTCGTCGAGAAGCAACAATTGAGGTTGTTGAGCTAACGCACGTGCAATGACAACTTTTTGCTGTTCACCACCACTGAGTTCATTAAAGTGCCGCATAGCCAATTCGCCGATTCCCATAAAATCCAACACTTCTGCAACAATTTCGTTATCTCGTTCACTCAATTTCCAATTAATGTGAGGTTTTCTACCCATTAGCACTACGTCAAATACAGTGAAGGGAAAAACACTGGTTGAGGTTTGGGGGACGTACCCCATGATCTTGGATAGTTCTTTTAGCCCTATTTTGTGGGTACATTTTCCGTCAATTAATACTGTGTTCTTCCTGGTTTTGAGAATTCGGTTGATACATTTTAGAAGAGTACTTTTGCCTGAGCCATTTGGCCCAACGATACTCAACACTTCACCCGCACCCACCTCTAGCTCTACATCCTTTAGTACAGGAAAACCTGGGTAGTTAAACGAAAGTTTATTGATTATCAGTTTCAACTCCAACTTTGCCTCCGCTTACTTATTAGAATATAAATGAAGAATGGAACGCCTAGCAGCGAAGTTACAATCCCTACGGGCAACTCGCTGGGTTGAAGTATAAGTCTGCCAAGGGTGTCGGAGCACAAAAGCAGACATGCTCCAACTAGAGCACTGCAGGGGATAAGAAACCGATAATCACTACCAATCAGTATACGGGCTATGTGAGGAGCAATCAAACAGACAAAACCAATAACACCAGTAAAAGCAATAATTGTGGCAGTTGCCAGCGTTTCCAAAATCATAGTTATCGCTAGAACACGTTTAGAATTAACTCCTAAACTTGTTGCCACATCCTCACCCATACTCATTACATTAATGTTCCAAGACTGGAATATCATAAGAATCAGTGTCACCACAACAACAGGAAAAACTATCAAAATTCCATTCCATGTTGCGGAGTTAAGACCACCCATGAGCCAGAAAACTACTGCCCTTACAGCTTCATGCTCAGGGGCAAGGTACTGAATTAAAGACAGCATCGCAGAAAAAAGATAACCCACAGCCACTCCTGCTAGTATTACAGTCTCAGTAGTTACGCCGCGTAAACGGGCTATTCCATAAACCATTATCATTGCCAGCATACTGAAAATGAAGGCATTAAAGATAACCAAATACTGACCAACACCAGCAATTAACCCTATCCCGAAAGTTATGGCTAGCGCCGCCCCAAAACCTGCTGCTGAAGAAATCCCCAAAATATAAGAGGAGACAAGAGGATTTCTCAGAACCCCCTGCATCGTTGCACCCGAAGCAGCAAGACCCATCCCGGCTATTACCGCTAGAACAATTCTGGGGAGACGTAAATCCATAATTATTGTCTGAGTTAGTCGTGTTCCCTCTTCAAAACCAAAATTTGGGAAGATTTTTGAAAGGATAACGTTTATAGCTTCAGTAAAACGAGGTGAACCAGCGCCATAGCTAATTGAAATAATGAAAACGACGAATAGCATAACGAAAAGGAAGAATATAGCAAGAACTTTGCGTTTATTGCTTCGCTGGTAAAGTTTCTTTAGTTCAACAGTTGAAGACATACGTATATGGAAACCTCTTAATCGTTGTTCCAAAAAACTTGTTCAATTTCGCATCAATTACATTGAAACCCAAACCCCTGATGGGCTTAGCCAAAAGAACAATTATATTCTTCATAAACTTCACCAAAGTCAATTTCTTCAACTTACTTCTGGATCGTAAGACAAATTGTCACGGACAACAGAAGCGATAGGCGCAGCACTCAACTCCTCTAATTGCAAATAATGCCCTTTCATTTCGTCACAAATCTGTTTAACCAACCCAAATGTAAGAAAGCTTCTCTCTGTATCAATTGCGATTGATTTAATACCTGCACAACCTATTTCACGGGCAATCAACTTTGCTTCCTCAACAGGATCACCGCCGTTAAGTGGAACATTAGCTCGTCCGTCAGAAACCAGTGCCATAAGGGGTATGGTTTCTTTGTGTCGTTTTAGATAATTTTTAATAGTTTCCAAACCGAGCAACAACCCGTGAGCCATTGGAGTACGCCCGCCCGTTGGTAACACTGACAAGCATCTATGAGCGAGATCTACGCTGTTAGTGGGTGGAAGCACAAGTTCAGCCTTATCCTTCCTAAAAACAATCATACCTACACGATCTCGCCGTTGATATGCATCAAGCAAGAGGGACAAAATTGCGCCTTTGGTAGCGCTCATCCGTTCCTCTGCAGCCATTGAACCACTAGCATCAACCACAAACATAATTAAACTGCCAATTTTTCTTTCGCGAACCTTATCACGAAGATCACTCGCCTCAAGGAGAAAACAATTTCTTTTACCGGTTTCTTCTCTGCGCTGACGTTGGAAAGGCGCTGCTGCCCGTAAGGTAGCGTCAAAAGCTAAATCCTCCGCTTTCCCCTTGGGAATAGCGCTGTCTACATATCGCCCACTCTTAGAATTACTTAAACTCTTGGACCTTCGTCCAGTTCCTTTACGCTCGACTTCATCCAAAACAGACATCGAAAGAGGCTTAACCTTATATGGGGAATCAGCTTCAAAAACCTGCTCAGATGCCGCGTCATTTTTGGACTCCTCTTGGTCATTGTTATTTTTAGCATCACTTTGAGAGGAGTTATCTTTAGGTACTTGTGACTGTTCAGGCGGTTTTTGTATGTTTTGATTTTTATTATTATACCAGTTCTGTATACTTTCCTGCAACTTTTCATTCTCTAGTTGGGGTTCTTCAAAAGGCTGTCGACGCCTGCGATGCGCCAGAGCTAGCTCAGCAGCCTCTTTAACATCCTCCTCAATAACCTCAGTTCTACCCTTAAACGCGGCTATGGTACAAGCAGTCTTGTAAATAGTTATGTCAGCGCGATGACCGTCAACAGCAAAGTCTACACAAATCGAAGTAATCAAATCCAACATTTCAGTGCTTAACTGTACCTTTGGCAAAAGTTTGGTTGCGTCAATAATTTTTTTGAGAATCTGTGCCTGTCCATCCTTCTGAGCTTCAATAAATCCTACTGGATCAGATTCAAAAGCAATGCGTCGTCTAACAATTTCCGCCCGTGCTTCGCGATATGGAATGCCTCTGACTTCAACAGACAAGGCAAAACGATCCAACAACTGAGGACGCAACTCGCCCTCTTCAGGATTCATGGTACCGACCAACACGAACTGCGACGGATGCGTAAAAGAAACACCCTCCCGCTCCACATAATTCACGCCCATAGCCGCAGCATCGAGCAGTACGTCAACCAGGTGGTCATCAAGCAAATTAACTTCGTCAATATACAAAATGTTCCGGTTAGCCGCTGCAAGAATTCCTGGCTCAAAATGTTTCTCGCCACTTTTTATGGCTTTTTCAATATCTAAAGTTCCGACGAGACGATCTTCCGTTGCGCCTACTGGCAAATCTACAACAGAAACGGAACGTTTGACTATTGGAAGATCCTCGCCGTTGGCTACTTTAGCACTGCACAGACTACAAAGCTCTTTTGGGCGCCGTGGATCACAGTGAAAAGGACAACCAGCAACAACTTCAACTTCAGGCAACAAATTAGCCAGCGCACGCACAGCTAAAGATTTGCCTGTACCTTTTTCTCCACGAAGCAACACTCCGCCAATTTTTGGATTTATAACATTGAGAATCAGCGCCAGTTTCATCTTATCTTGACCGACAATAGCGCTAAATGGATATACCGTTTTATTTCGCCACTGCATGGATGTTCACTTTTTATGGATGGTTTATCCAACAATTGCATATAAACCTTAATTTAATTAAAGTTGAATATAGGTTGAATAAAGTAGCCCATGATTTACATCAGAAAACTAAAGGTTAGCCTGTTTGTTGACGGCAAACATCCTAAAAAGCAAAGTTAACAATTATTTCATGTATTTACCGTTCATCATTTTTTAGCGTTATTCATTTTCACCTTCCAAAACTCCTTCGATTTCTAAATAGAGGCTCTGCAGCTTCTTTTTCATCTCCTCAGTTGCGTTCCACAGTTTCCGTTCAATTATCTCTAAAAGTCTCTCAACCATATTTTGGAGTGCATAAGGATTAACCTCTTTGAGCCATTTCTGCATTTTCTTGTCTAGAACATACTTTTTAGCAATATCTTCATACATCCAGTCTTCAACGACTTCTACAGTAGCGTCCCAGCCTAAAACGTCATCAATTGTCTTGGAGAGGTCAGCGGCACCTGCATAGCCATGACGCATCATGCTGGTAATCCACTTGGGATTAAGAAGGCGTGTACGAAAAACATGACATGTCTCCTCAGCAGTGCTCCTAATTTTCACCCGTTCAGGGTCAGAACTATCACCACAGTAAGACCGAGGCACCTTCCCGCTCAATGTTTTAACGGACACAATCATTCCGCCATGTGCATCATACCAATCATCACAGTCAAGTATATCATACTCTCTTGAATCCTGATTTTTCACTGTTGCATTAATCTGGCTGAGACGGAGCTTAAACCGATCAGGCGCCAAACATCCATAAACCTTCCGGCTGTAGGCATAGCTTCCCCAAGCAACGTAGATGTCGCTTAAGTCTTTTTGAGTTTTCCAATTCTTAGAACTTACCAATTCACTAACTCCGCAGCCATAAGCAGAAGGTTTGTCACCAAAGACCCTATACTGCGCCTCTTCTCGTGCAGTTTCATGATCAACCCCTTGAGCCACACGTTCACTAACTTCGTTTTCCACATGTTTTCGTACATAGTTTTTATCTGGAGGCTCTTTGAGAGCAGCCGCCAAAGCCACTGCCTCATCAATTAGGTGAACAATATTGGGAAAAGTATCCCTAAACAGACCACTTATACGAACGGTAACATCAATTCTAGGACGTTTCAACTCCTCAAGCGGAATAGCCTCAAGCCCTACAACACGTCCACTAGACTCCTCCCAAACAGGTCTAATACCCAGCAAATACAAAATCTCAGCTACATCATCACCTTTCGTCTTCATGGCATCTGTTGCCCACAAGATTGTGCCCACACTCTCAGGATATTTACCTTCCTCTTTCACATATCGCTCCAGAAGGTTATCAGCCAAGGCAACACCCACACGCCAAGCAGCAGTAGAAGGCACAGACCTTGGGTCTACAGAGTAAAAGTTTCTGCCAGTAGGCAGGATATCTGCCATACCTCGAGTTATGGAACCTGAAGGACCTGGAGGAACAAAACCACTCTCACATGCTGCCATGATGTTAGTCAATTCATCTGTGGTCTTCTTCAAAGCAGGCACAAGGAAATGGCTTACGTAAACTAGACACTGCTTTACCTTATGACTGCTACAGCCAAGTACATTCTGTATTACTTCGTCGACATTGTTTTCATTAAAGCCTTTAGCATTGAATTGTTTCATCAACTCCAAAGCAATAGTATTCAGTTCTTTAATCACATCACCATTTGTCCTTCCATCAGAACGCATCTTTCCCTTATTCGCCAGCAAGCACTCATAATCATAACCCTTCAACTCAGCGAGGGATTGCCGCAAAGAAGGCACAGAGCCGTTGCCTAATCTGGTTAAAGTGACCAAGAACTCAGCTAACTGCAAATCATTTGGTGGTTGACCTAATGTGTGTAAACCATCCCGAAGCTGAGCGTCAGAGAGGTCATGTAGATAAGAATGTAACTTTTCCAAAAAACTGTCAAAATCAGCGAAAGCATCTTCTTGTGTAATTTTGAGGTCTTGATCCAACTTGCAAGAAATAATAGTCTCCCAAAGTGTTTTTTTCAAAACTGACAACTTTCCCTCATCGGTGAGTTTTGCGTGATAATATTCTTGCAATTGAACTTCAAGTTTTGCCATCTCCTCGTAGGTATCAGCGTTATGCATCACCGGAATCAAGTAGTCAATTATGCAACAGTAGCTACGCCTTTTAGCTTGGGTACCTTCACCGGGATTAGTGATAACGTAAGGATAAACATTGGGTAAATCGGAAATTGCCACATCAGGAAAACAAGACTCCGATAGCCCTACAGATTTACCAGGCAACCACTCCAAGCTACCATGTGTTCCCACATGGATCACAACATTCGCCTTGAACTCGTCGCGAATCCAACGGTAATAAGCGTAATAGTAATGCGATAAAGGCAAGTCAGGACTATGATAACTAGCTGAATCAATTTCCCCTAAAGAACCACGTGGTGGCTGAAGCCCCATGAAAATGTTTCCGTTGATTACTCCTGGAACCAACAAATTGCCCTTGTAATTGAAGAGTTTACCTGGGGGTTTTCCCCACGCAGTGCGCATTTTTTCTTTGGCGGCAGATGGTAACTCATTGAACCATTGTTTATATTGCATGTATGATATTCTGCCAACAGCTCTTTTTGCAAGATCTTCAGTACTCAACCACCTCAGGTCATTGGTTAAGCCTTCAATTATTTTGTCTATCAGTTGTTGGCCACTTTCAGGCAAACTGTCTATATGATATCCTGCAGCCTTCATGTCTTTTAGCAGGTTTAAAACCGAGACTGGAGTATCAATTGCGAAAGCTTTACCGATGGCATCATTTCTCGGAGGATAATTATGAAAAATTATAGCTACTTTGCGCTCACTGTTTGGGATGAGTTTCAGTTTTGCCCAGTTTACACTTAAGCGAGCTACTTTGCTTACTCTTTCAGGAATTGGCTCAAATTTGAGTATCTTAGTTCCAGTTAAGGGATCAATCTCGGTTGAATCCATCGCAGCCACGGGCACGGTGATTAGAAAACCATCAAACTCGGGCATAACCACACTTGGCGGTATGTCGATAAAATTTATTCCTTGTTCAGTATCACGCCAGTTCTCAAAAGAGTTAACGGTTAGAATCGCCTTTATGACAGGTACGCCCAATTTGTTCAAGGCATTTGAAGCCTCGATATTTGATGCCGTTAATGAAAAACATAAGGTGCTTACTAATGCACCCACTAGAGGTTTGTCGTCTTTTATAAAAAAGGTCTCGATAGCCCATTTCAAATTACCACCAAAAGATACAGCAATAGCATTGGCGCCTTGACTCTCGATGGCTTTGATTAGGATATCCACGAGGGTAGTGTTTTCACTCTGAAATTGGGTTGTGTGAAACAAAATGCCGACGTTGGGTTTGCCGGGAGCAAGTTTTTTTTCTGTATACTCGTCTAAAGTGAGAAGCATTTCAAAGTCAGGATGGTAGATGCCTTCCCACAGTATTTTTTTAGGTGGAAGAACTTCGTAATTGGAGCCCGTAAAGCGGTTCGCCAAATACAGCAGGAGATTTTCAAAGTTATTTTTTCCACCATATTGAAGATATTTTAAGATTTGCTCTTTATCTTCCGGCTCAAGTGTGCATATACTTGGCTGGGTTTTATTGGGAGAAATCACCAATAAAGGAACATTAAAGTTTTTCATTGAAGAAACAAATTTATCATAATCTTGGAAGGTACCCATCAGATGTACAATAGCTAAATGAGACTTTTGTGCAAAATGAATGAATTCGTCCATATTACTGAAGTCTTGGGGTGTCACACCCGTTTTAAGGCGAACATTTACTACATCACCGAGTCTTTGATTTACCGATTTAATCGCTGAGATAAGAGGTGCTGTATCAGTTAACGTTGTTGCAACAAAAGATAGTTTGAGCTGTGTCATGCTTTTTCAGCCCTCAGATTTAACAAAATAGGTTTGTTCATTGATTAATCACATAATGTTAAAAAAAGAAAAGGAAAAATGGGAGTGTATAGGAGAGAGCAAGAGTTTTAATTCTGATGGTGAAATTCACGGGTACACATACACTCCAGCTAGCGTAGTGCCGAACCATTTTTGTATCATCTGAGCGTGTATTGCTACAGGATCTATGTCCACAAAGAGGTTGGGGTGGAACCATTTCGCGAAATAGAGCAAACCAATAACGTCTCGATCTACCAGTAGAGTGCTCTTGATGATATAGACCTTATTAGACAAAGCTGCGTTTAAGCCGTTCACTCCTGGGCGACTAAGTATGCTATTTTGCAAGTTTTGGAAAGCTGTTAGATTTTCTCCTGAGGTGTAATCTAGCATTCTGATAATGATGTCAGGGTTCTTCTCAAGCACAAACTCAGAGCTCAGCTGAGGAGAAGATGTTGTTGCATTTTCGCCAACATTTATTCCACCAGCTGCTTCAATCATTAAAGCATATGAGCCGTTTGGACCTGTACTGAACCACGGTTGATACCATTCAAAGAAGACTAGAGGTTTATCGTTTCTGGGTATGTTTGCTACTCGCTCTTTTACAAGGTTTTCGTAGTAAACCTCAAAACTAATGAGTTCGTTAGCTCTCTCCTTCGCATTCAAAATCGAAGCCAGATTCATTATGTAGTGTTCGCGTCTGGTTCCTGTTAATGTGTCCTCTATTACTGCTATGCCAGCGTTTTCGAGTAGTCTTCGATTTTGGTCGCTTAATCTCTGACTGGCAAGAACTAGGTCAGGATCAAGTTGTATTATCAACTCCAAGTTCGGAGCTGTGTCTGCGTCTCCTACTACAGGCAACGCCATAATCGAAGGAGGAAGTACTGCTTGTGCGTCGGAGGTCAACATCCCAGCACGCCCTACAATCAGGTCTGTAGCCCCTAAAGCACACACAATTTCAGCAGAAGTAAGGCAGACTATGCGCTTTACAGGAAGACTCACGTTAACCTCTGCCCCAGTAGCGTCAACCACGACAATGCTAGTAGGTTGGGGGGTGGGCGTTGGTGTTGGCGTAGGTGTCGGTGTAGGTGTCAAATTTTGTGTGGGGGTAGGTGATTCCGTAGAAGTGGGCGTTGAGGCAGGAGTTACAGCAGGTGAAGGTGTAAGTGTTAATACCGGAGTAGGAGTTGGAGTTACAGTCACTGCCGCAGAATCCGAAGGAGATGGGGAAGCCTCAGGTGGTGACGTAGAAACTACAGAAGGAGAATCAATAGGTGGAGATAAAAACAACAGATAAGTTCCGAAAACAGAAAAAGTAATAATTAACACAACAAGAACAGCAGCTAAAGCAAAAGTCCGCCTCAACACAACTCACCTCCAAAAGCTACAGGGTTTCCGCCAAGTTTTAATCTAAAAACTTTGGAAAGCAACGCCAACTTCATCTTGCTTTGATGACTACCAATGCTAAACTGAGAAAGTGGTGTATTTTTCAATTGCACAAATGTTACCTCGCTTTAATGGTTGGATTATCCAACAAAATATATAAACCTTGATTTAACTAAACTTGATAACAAGTTGATCAACAAAGGTTGAATAACACGGCATCAATGGCTAACAGCCACTAAGAAAACAGCACATGCAAGAGATTACAACCTATTGACAAAATTTGCGCTCAGCGGATTATTCCTACAGGAACTTTCTTTACAAGAATTTAGAAAGCCGCTGGTTATGAGATTTGAAATGGACAAAGTAGATCCTTCGGCGAAATTTTGAGCCCATGACGGCAAGCGAGATTTCTTTACAGGTCATCTTTTTTTTAAGACCATCAGTTAATTTCTCTTCCGCCTAATCAACAGATAGAGCAACAAAGGTCCACCTAGAAATGCTGTTATGGCGCCTACTGGCAGCACTATGGGGGCAATGAGTCTTCGGGCGACAATGTCAGCGAACAGCAGCAAAATTGCACCAAACAGGCTCGAGGAGATTATAAGTAAACGCTCGTCGCTTCCTATGACTGCCCGGCAAATGTGCGGCGCAACCAAACAAATAAAGCCTATAGCGCCTGTAAAACTAACCACTACTGCAGTTGAGAGACATGCAGTGAGCAAAACGACTATTCTTACACGATCGACTTCTACGCCGAGGCTTTTTGCGCTGTCGTCGCCCATCTTCATTATGTTGAGATCCCAAGCTAAACGGAGATTGATTAGGAAACACAAAATGAACGCAGATAAGATGTATGGCAACTGCCACCAAGCCGCTCTAGACAAGTCACCGATAGCCCAAAAAACAGTTGCGCTAACAGCATTGGATTCCGCAAAGTACTGTAGTAAAGTAGTGCAGGCAGAAAAAATGTACATTATAGCAATTCCTGAAAGGATGATGGTCTCAGGGGATGCTCCTCTGCGCTTGATCATAAGTAGAATTACTAAAACAGGAACAATTGAAAAAACAAAGGCGTTACTAACAATCAGAAATGGACCGTCAACTATGCCTCTTCCCACAATTATGCCTATAGCGGCTCCTAGCCCAGCGCCTGCTGAAACACCCAAGGTGTAAGGTGTAGCAAGCGGATTTCTTAAAATTGCTTGAGTTGTAGAGCCTGACATGGCAAATGCAGCACCTGCCAACACTGCCAAAAGCATTCTAGGCAACCGTAACGTCCAAACGACCGTATCGGCGAGAGGAGTAACACGAAATAAGTCAGGGAAGAATCGACCAAAAATTGCGGCGTATGCATCCAAAAAGGACAGGTCAGCAGAGCCAAGGGTAAGAGAAACGCCTGCTACAGTGAAAAGTAAAAAGGCGCAGAAGATTAAAAATAAGCTTCGCCGTAAGAGCAACTTACGGTATTTCTGCTTTTCCTCAGAGACGCCGGCCTCAGGAGCATTAGAAGCCGTTATTACTCGGTTTTTGTCCACCATATCATAGCCACCTTCTGTTTTCGCTTCAACCAAAGTCCACCTTCTTCATCAGGCAACAACGTTCTGCGAAGATATTCTCTGACCTGCTCTGTTTTTTCTGGGGAAACACTGTAGAGCCCCATAAATCTCGAAGTTACTTCAGATAAGTCTGCATAACGCTGCTCTGATGTGTAAGTCCAAACTTCAACATTGGCTGTTATGCCTAATTCATCGAGAATATTGTAAACATAGATGTGATCGGTAAAAACCTCCGGCGGTGTGCCCCCATAAATTATCCTCTGGAGTTCATCCTCCATCCAATTAGAAGCGGAAATAAAAAGGTATACTCTCTCCTTTGCCAGAGTATGCATCTTCAACAACGCGGAGGCGAGGTCAACCATAAAAAAAGAAAATGAAGCGATAACAAAATCATGAGAAGCCACTTCATTTGTATTGATGGTTTCCCAAGGTTTATCTATGTAGTTTATGTTGTTCACTTGAGCTCTTTCAGCATTTGCTTTCAAGAAGACAAGCATTCTAGGAGAAGGCTCCACGGCGGTAACATATTTAACTCTTTGAGCAAGCGGGATTGTGATTCTTCCAGTGCCTGCTCCAATTTCGAGAACTGTGTGATTTGGGTTTAACGGAATCCTATTCATTTGATCTTGCGTCAACGCATGCATATAAGTTGTTCTTTTGTTAAAGTCTATTGCACACATATCCCAATATTGAGTGTTACATGACTTAATTCTGCGAGTATTTTGCAACATCAACTTTCGGATTTCATTCCAACTGCTAATATTTTCCATCTAAATCACGCCACCTGGTAACCTATTAACAAAAAAATAAGAGGGAAAAAAGCCACATAATTGACTTCTTCTCAGGCAAAGTTATTGGGTATCCCTACGACGTCATTGTTGATTCGGAGTGCAGGATACAAAAATACTCCTTCGGCATCCAAATTGTAGTTTAACCGCATAAATCTTGTAATGTATTCCTGGTGTACTTGTTGAGGATTCAGGTCCGTGAACAAACCAGGGTAGAGTGTTCTCGCCAAGTAAACAGCACCTAAAACGCCACCCATAGCATTATTCCGAAAATCGCCGGCTATAATGTAAACATGATTATTTTGAACAGCCTTAAGAGACGCAAATTCTGGCCGAGCCATCCAATTTTGTAAACAAGTTTTTATGCTATCGATGTCATTGACGTCAAGACCCTGCGCAGGATCAGCATAAGTTATTCCGCTAAAAGTATATCTAACCGTGTGTAGAAAGATGTACTCCGGGTTTTGGGTTAGTATCCATTCGGCATCAACGTTAGCTGAAGAAGCGTTAAGATAGGTTGGAAGTATTTTTGCAATGTTGGAACCGCCAGATAAGATGCAAACTTGCCCTAAAGTATCAAGGGTTGTGTACGCTCTGATAGTTGTGGAAGGTGTGTATGGATAATTAGTCAGCAGTACAGTGTGTTTTTCACTTTCGGGGAGAACACTGGTTTTTGAACGTATAGTCTGGGTTAGATTGAGCAACCAATTTGCGTATTCTGTTGCCTGAGGTACTCGATTGAATATGTAGCCAGCTTTAAGGATTCCTTGGAAAAACTGCGAAGCCTCAGGATTGGTGACATTGGGGTAGTATAAACCTAAGAAAACCACGTTCACACCTGGCAATTTTGAAGCTTTCTCCTCTATGGCTGAAGGAGTATTAGAAAATGTCAACACTATATCAGGATTTAAACTCAGAATCTTTTCATAGTCAGGAGTGTACATTTGCCCCACTGATACTATGTTGGTGTTGTTGGGGAAGTAGATATTCCTAAGTTGGTTGACACAGAAATCAATGCCTACAACTTTATCTTCGAGCTGAAGAACACGCATTAGTTCTGCGTTTTGTATGTATTCAACTACTATGCGGTTGACAGGCAAGGTTACGGTTATTTTTTTGCCGTTACCATCAAGCATTACGAGGTAGGAAGCTGTACCATTTATTATTTTTCTTATCTGCTCGATGTCAGCTTGGTTTATAACGCCATCGTTGTTTGCGTCGGCGAAGCGAGTTGGGTCTGCGGTGCCAGAGACTATGCGCTCCATTAAACGCAAATCAACTTCATCTATGACATCATCGAGGTGGGCGTTTCCAAAGATTTCAAGGGTTAATGGTATTGATACCCTCTGTGTTGAAGGTGCTGGTTGAGGTGATACCGACGGTTGTGGAAAAGCAGTTGGTGTAGGGGAGACAATGGTTTGGGGCGAAGTATCTGTTGGAGATGAAACCGTAGGAGTGGATGTGGCTGTTGGTTGCGCAGGCTGTTCAGAGTCTGATGGGATCGGAGAAGTCTGTGTCTCTGATGGTGATGCTTGTTGTGAAGGTGAATTTGTTGGCTGCGGAGAAGCTACTGGCTCTTGATGGAACCCGTGTTGTTTGTAGATTATTAACAATGAAGAAGCGAGTATTATTGCTAGGATTATTCCTATCATTAAGGTCTTTTTCATGCTCAATCCCGTGCTACTCTTTTTAAAAACAGTAATACTTATACTTTGTGTTACCAATATTTAAAAAAGTAACACTAAAATACTCTGAAAACAACTATAAAACAAACGAGGCAAAAAAAATGAACATAACAGTGCAAGACGTAACCTTCTCCTACCGTAGCACACCCTCACTCATAGGAATAAACGTAAACATCAATGAATCAGAAGTTTTAGGCATGGTAGGCCCAAACGGCTCAGGCAAAACAACACTGCTAAAATGTATAAACAAAATTTTGGAGCCCAAGCAAGGACACATCCTACTCGGGGGAAAACACATCCAAAAAATGAGCCGACTTGAAGTTGCCAAACACATGGGATATGTCCCCCAAAGCACAGTGAATAATCCAAGTGCACTCTCAGTGTTTGATGTTGTAATGATGGGTAGAAGACCACACTTCAATTGGCAAAGCAGCGAAAGAGACACCGAGAAAGTGTGGGAAGCCCTAAAGATGCTGAATATTGAACGACTCGCAATGCGCGATTTTTATGAGTTAAGCGGTGGAGAGCAACAGAGAGTCTTAATTGCACGATCGTTGGCACAGGAAGCTAAAGTCCTTCTGCTAGACGAACCCACAAGTAATCTAGACATAAAGCACCAGTTGGAGGTTATGAGCTTAACAAGGAAATTGGTTACAAACAAAAGACTTGCGGCAGTTGTAGCAATTCATGACCTTAATTTAGCGTCTCGATTCTGCGACAAAGTTGTCATGATGAAAAATGGCAAGGTATACGCGGTTGGAGAGACACAGGATGTATTGACGCCACCGAACATAAGTTTGGTTTACGGCGTTGAAGTTGTGGTGAACTACACCAAAGAAATACCGTACATAATACCAATTGAACCTCTGTGTTGAAATCAAAGCACGATTTTTAACCTTCAAACCAGAGTAGCAATAACAAAAGATAAGCCCACTCTAACTTTTCGGAGAGTTATGAAATTAACATAAGGGGAAAAAGAATTAAAGGATAAAGGGAGTATAACAAAGGTAATAATGTCTATATTAATAGACCGAGAGGTTTATGAGAGAGTGAGTGTTTTAGGCATAAATGTGTCGAAAGCGTGTGAAAACTACCTTAAACAGCTAATCGAGGCAATACAAAACGTTAACAGCAAAAGCAACCTTGAAGAATCAAAA
>Ga0185342_1000093_pt1 | contig 52137 bp, 67 predicted proteins | sample ConPoolayeEmetaG_FD_128045 | JGI IMG/M metagenome (GOLD analysis project Ga0185342, IMG submission 128045) | Hot spring microbial mat communities from California, USA to study Microbial Dark Matter (Phase II) - Cone Pool mat layer E metaG... ... | reverse complement strand
GGTATATAATATCAATATAAATTGATATTTGTGCAAACCCACATGAATTTTAATTGCTGTAAAACTAAAAAATCGCAGGCGAAATTCAAAAAGATTGTGGATTTTTTGAAAGTCATTTCGGAGGAGAATCGTCTGAAGGTTTTATGTATTTTGCAAAAACAAGAAAGATGTGTTTGTGAAATATGGCAGTTTTTGGATTTGCCCCAAAATTTGGTTTCGCATCATCTTAAAATATTAAGGGGTTTCGGCTTAATTAGTTCAAGAAAAGAAGAAACTAAAGTTTTTTATTTCTTAAACCAGAAAAATATTAAAAAATTCACTTCTTTAATGTCTCATTATATTAAGTAATTAATAAAAATATGATTATTAAAATTTTGGGTTCTGGTTGCCCTAATTGCCAGAAATTAGAAGCTAACGCCAAGCAGGCGGTAGCAAACCTTGGCTTGAAAGATATTCAGGTAGAACATGTTTGTGAAATAGACAAGATCGTGGAATACGGAGTGATATCGACTCCTGCTATTGTTATTGATAAAGAGGTCAAGGCTGCTGGTAGAATTCCCGATGTTGAGGAAATAAAAAATTGGCTGAAATAAAGTTATGAAAAAAGAAATAAATATCTTTATCGTTCTTATTAGCTTGTTTTTGTTATTTTATTTTATGCCGACGAGTTCGGCTTTATTCACTGGCGCTATTTTATCTAGTTTCCAGTTGCTGCACGAATATGCCCGTCAGCATGTTTTAACATGTTTGGTGCCAGCATTTTTTATTGCTGGCGCAATCTCGGTTTTTGTCAAAAAAGATTTTATTTTACGTTATTTGAGCGGTCAAGCCAAAAAATATGTTTCTTATTCCTTGGCTTCCATTTCTGGATCAATCTTGGCTGTATGTTCCTGCACAATCCTCCCTTTATTCGCAAGTATCAGGAAAAGAGGTGCAGGTCTTGGCCCAGCCATCACTTTTTTATTTTCTGGTCCGGCTATAAATATCGCCGCCATATTTTTAACTGTGTCTGTCTTAGGAATGAAGATCGGCTTGGCAAGAGCTATTTCCGCCATTTCTCTTTCAATTTTAGTTGGTCTTTCCATGCAAGCCATATTTAGGGAAAAAGTTGAGCAAGGTGGTTTGTTTACCGAAGAATACAAAGAAATAAAAATCGGCAAAAAAGTTTTAGTTATCTTTTTTGTAGCAATGGTCGGGGTTTTAATAGTCAACGGACTGCAAATTGATAAATTAATAAAATTTGCCTTGATAGGATTATTAGCGCTGATTACAACGGGAATCGCTATTTTTAAGTTTAGCCAAGAGACAACCAAAGAATGGCTTAGAGAAACCTGGTCTTTTACCAAAATGCTTTTGCCGATTCTTTTTATCGGCGTATTTGTGGCTGGTTTTATTATGCCATTTTTGCCCCAGGAATTAATCCAAAAAATAGTCGGCTCAAACTCGGTTTTCGGCAATTTAATTTCCGCTATTTTCGGAGCTTTTATGTATTTCTCTACTTTGACCGAAATCCCGATACTTCAAGCGTTGATTACCAAGGGTATGAGTCAGGGACCTGCTTTGGCTTTGCTTTTGGCTGGGCCTTCTTTGAGCTTGCCGAACATGTTGGTGATAAGAAAGGTTTTGGGGACGAAAAAGACGGCAGTTTACATTTTGTTAGTTATATTTTATTCAACAGTCGCAGGTTTAATATTCGGTAATTTTTTTTAAATAAACTATGAAAAAATCAATCGTCGTAATTTTAATTGCTGCAGCTATCGTTGGCATATTGTTTTCTATTTTTAAAAACAATAATCAATCGTCAACGGCGCAGGTTTCGAATGATTTAATTTCAAAGGATAAAAATAATGAAGGAAAGCAATTAGATGAAGAAAAACAGTTAGCGGAGAAAATTGAGGTCGTCCATTTTCACGGAACGCATCAATGTTGGTCGTGTATTACGGTCGGAGAATACGCTCTTAAAACCATTAAGGAAAAGTTTCCCGAAGAATACAAAAACGGCACTATAGTGTTTAAAGACATAAACGGCGAATTGCCGAAGAATAAAGATATAGTCATAAAATACCAAGCTGGGGGCTCGTCGCTTTTCGTCAACGCCATCACAAATGGCAAGGATAATATCGAGGAAGATGTTACTGTTTGGCGATTAGTTGTTAATGAAGACCAGTTCATTAACTATTTCCAAAATAAGTTGAGTAAATTATTGGGAAAATAATTTATGGATTTTATCAACGCTTTAATAGACAATTACAATATCCCCGTTTTGACCGCTTTTTTGCTGGGTATTTTAACATCCATCAGCCCCTGCCCATTGGCCACCAACATCACCGCCATCGCTTATATTTCCAAAGAAATAAAGGCGGTCAAAAACACTCTGTTAAACGGTTTATTTTACACCTTGGGTCGCGGTATCAGCTATACACTGTTGGCCACTCTGATTTATTTTGGACTTTCGTCTTTTCAGGTTTCCAGAATTTTTCAGGGCTGGGGAGATAAAGTTTTAGGGCCGATTCTAATTGTTATCGGGTTTATTATGTTTGGAGTAATTAAGATAAATTTCGGAAGCCACGATGATAAAATAGAAAAATTAAAACAGTGGCTTTCTGGTAAAGGATATTTTGGTTCTTTGCTTTTGGGCGTATTATTCGCCTTAGCTTTTTGTCCTTATAGCGGAGTTTTGTTTTTCGGTGCTTTAATTCCTTTAACTATAAAATCAGTAGAGGGTTTATTGTTGCCGCCTATTTTTGCTTTAGGAACGGGATTGCCAGTAATAATATTTTCTTTTTTAATCGCCTTTTCAATGCAAAAAGTCAGCAGAGCATTTCAAATCGTTCAAAAAGTTGAAAAGGTAATACGCTATGGAGTAGCTATACTTTTTATCGGTGTTGGAGTTTATTATTCGCAATATCTTGTAAAATATCTAATTAATTTAGAAAATTTATAACTTAAACGAAAAAATTATTTTTTCCGACGAGAAACCAATTAAGAGGCATTTTCTCAATGTCAAAGGCTTTCACGCCGCTTTAATTTGCCTAAAATCGGAGGTGGAAATACCGCCTCATCCCGAAGATTACGGCGTGCTTTTAACCGTTCTTGAAGGTAAAGGAATTTTTACCGATTTTAACGGAGAATTCACTTTGACGAAAAATCAGAGCATCTATATGAAAAAGGACGAAATAAGAGGCATAAAAGCAATAGAGAATTTGGTTATTCTCGGAATTCAAGATAGAACAAAAAGTTAAAAAAATAGAGACAACAACTAAATAAAATTTAAAGTTATGGTAAACAATCAAAATCAAAAATTCATCAAATTTCACGGCGTTGACCGTAATCAGATTAATTGGCATCCAACCGTAGACGAATCAAAATGTATCGGTTGCGGAATGTGTGTTACCACTTGCGGCAGAGGCGTATATAAATTTGACTATGAAAACAGGAAATCAAAAGTGGTTAATCCCAATAACTGCATGGTTGCCTGCCAGACCTGTGCCAACTTGTGCCCAGCAAAAGCCATAACTTTTGCCGAAAATGATGCCACCAGGGAAAAAGCACAAAAGATCATCAGAGAGACAAAGGTTTTAGGAAAAGTTAAAATTGAATTAGAAAATAGAAAAGACGAATTAAAAGCTTAATTGCTATGAGTAAAAAAGTTATCATCCCTACAATTTTATTTATTATGTTTTCTGTTTTTTCTTTTGTTGTCCTCGCTAAAAATAAGAACAATAATTTACCAAATAGTAATATTGTTCAGAATAACCAACAGATAGAACAAGGCCAGATTATTCTTTTTTATGGCGATGGCTGTCCGCATTGCGCCATAGTGGAAGACTATATTAAAAAGAATAATATAAAAGAGAAACTAACTTTTGGAGAAAAAGAGGTTTATTACAACCAAAACAACGCCAAAGAATTAGAAGCCAAGGCGAAAATTTGTGGATTGCCGATCGATTCAATCGGCGTGCCTTTTCTATGGGACGGTTCGAAATGTTATATTGGTGATCAAGATATAATAGATTTTTTTCAGCAAAAATAAACCAGAAATAATATGAGAAAATTACTCCTTTATTGTATAGCGATCCTTGGTCTGATTCTCGTTTCTGCCGAAAAAGCTCTGGCTGTTTGTCCTATTTGCACCGTTGCCGTGGGGGCGGGAGTTGGTTTGTCCCGTTGGCTCGGCATAGATGATTCTATAACTGGTCTTTGGATTGGAGGTTTGGCTGTTTCAATGATAACTTGGACTATAAGTTGGTTTGATAAGAAAAATATCCGTTTTAAGGGCAGAATAATCGTTACGATTTTAGGCTATTATTCTTTAATCGTGGTCCCGCTTTATTTTATGGGAATTATGGGCAACCAGATAAATACGATTTGTGCTTGTGGGGCGATAGATAAACTATTATTAGGGGTTATTACGGGGAGCATCGCTTTTTGGTTCGGTGCAAGCTGGTATTATCATCTTAAAGAGAAAAATCAAGGCAGGGCATATTTTCCTTTTCAAAAAGTCGTTATGCCCATTAGCCCTTTGATTCTATTAAGCATTATTTTTTATTTTTTAACTAAATAAACGCATGGACAATACAAACAACAAACAAAATTCAATAAAAAACTTAGATGAATTTATCCAAAAGGTGGATGAAATGAAAAAGCAGGACAAAATGGATTTATCATCTGATCAAGATTTAAGTTTAGCCATAATGAATTTGGTCAGCATTGAGGAACATTTCTTTTTTACGGGAGCAAAAACAGGGAAGATGGAGTATTATGATTTACTAAACGAAGCCCGTTCAATGCGTAAGGAATTGCTTAAAAAAATCATCAAAGAATACGAAGGAGAAGTTTGGTGTATTTCCAAGCATTTGCTCGCTGCCTCAATGCGATTAATGGAAGTTGGTACAAAACAGCTGGGAGTGGGCAAAAAAGACGAAGCATATGATCTTTTTGGAAAGGCATATAATCTTTACTCACTTTTTTGGGGATTGAACATGAAGTTGGTGAAAACAGACGACATTAAAAAAATTGACAGTAACGCCTTAAATAAACACGACAAAGAAAAGAAGGGATTTATGGGTAAGCTCGGGGAATTAGTCAGAAAAGTAATTGATTGTTGTATTGAATGATATGGTGAGCAGTATGGTAGGGGTAATTTATTTCTCGGCAAAACCCCTTAAATCTGGGATGTAAATGTATTCAGTTTGCCGTTGAATTATCGTTCTAACGCTGTTCACAATGTTGAGGCAATTTAATTTTAAAAGAAATATTTTATGGTCGGGTCATGGATAATTTACGCTTTATTATCCGCACTATTCGCGGCTTTAGTGGCGGTATTCGGTAAACTTGGTATTAGTAAAGTTGACAGTACTTTGGCGACAGCAGTTCGAGCTGTGGTCATGGCGTTATTTTTGATATTTGTGGTCTTTGCTTTCGGCAAAGCTAGATTACTGTCGACAATCAATAGTAAAACTTTCGTTTTTATAATTTTTTCCGGAATCGCCGGGGCTTTGTCTTGGCTGTTTTATTTTTTCGCCTTGCGTAACGGACCGGCCTCGGCCGTTGCCGCTCTGGATCGTTTAAGTGTGGTTTTTGTTTTGATACTTGCTTTACTCTTTTTGGGCGAGCACCTGACTTGGAAAACCGGATTGGGCGCTTTTTTGGTGACAGCGGGGGCGATATTAATGAGTATAAAATAAATTTTTATATTTATGGCAAAAAAAGATATTGATATTTATTGCCATGATTTGCGGGCGCCGGTAGCCGGTATCCGCGGGTATCTCAAAATGTTGCTGGACGGTTCGTTTGGCCAATTGCCCGGAGAGGCAATAGAGAAATTACAGCTGGTATATCAAGAGACCGAGAAGTTGCGTAATATGATTGAGGAGTTGGTGGCTGAAATTAATACGGGCGAGTAAACATTATTTATGAAAACGTCTTTGTTGCTTCATATTTGTTGCGCTACCTGCGCCGCCTATGTTTTGGAATTACTCCGTGATCAATTTGAGGTCAAGGCCTATTATTATAACCCCAATATTTACCCAGTAGAGGAGTATGACATCAGGTTTTCTGAAGCGAAAAAGTATTGCGACACACAGGCCATCCCGTTTGTTGAAGAAAAACCTGATCGCTATAACTGGTTCGTTTTAACTAGAGGACACGAGCAGGATCCGGAAAGAGGGGAGCGTTGTACTATTTGTTATCGTATGAGACTAACCAAAACGGTTGAGTATGCCAAGGCTCACGGTTTTGAAGCGTGGGGTACTGACTTGTCCATCAGCCCGCATAAGGATGCCCAACGTTTGAACCTGATTGGCAAAGAGTTGGAAAAAGAGTACGGTGTTACATTTTTGGTAGCAGATTTTAAGAAGGAGAATGGGTTTAAGAAAGCCATGGAAGTAAGCAGGAGGGAAGGGTTCTATCGGCAGGATTATTGCGGATGCATTTACAGTATGAAAGCACGAAATTCAAAATTCGAAACAATACCCAATGTCCCAAATCCTAATGTTTAAACCGAGGTAAATATAAGAATATAACCTAAGTCATTAGAATTTTAAATTTAGGCGTTGTTTCGTTTCTCTTGCTTCGATACAGTTGCGTCGGCAGCGAGTCGGGCGTGAATTTCGTGCTTAGAATTTTCGGATTTATCTTAATCAGGTATTTATGTTATAATAATACTATAATTTTCAGCGTTTTTTGTACCACCATGAAAACCGTAGCTATTATCGGCGCCTCGAACAACCGGGCAAAATATGGCAATAAAGCGGTGCGGGCATATATCAAGCAGGGCTGGCGGGTGTATCCGGTCAATCCGAAAGAAATGCAGATTGAGGGCTTGTCAGTACGTAAAAGTATCAAAGACGTTCCCGGTGCGATTGATCGTGTCAGCATGTATGTACCTCCCAAAATCGGTTTAAAAATAATTGAAGACATTGCTAGGAAGAAACCGAAAGAATTTTTTCTTAACCCTGGCGCTGAAAGTGAGGAGCTAATTACAAAAGCAAAGGAGCTTGGTTTGAAGCCGATTCAGGCGTGTTCTATCATTGATATTGGGGAAAGGCCAAGCGATTTTAAATAAGTTTTTAAAATTATTATTTATCTAGATTCCGACTACGTTGGCAATAAGTTAATTGATAATTCATAATAAAAAATAGATTAACATAATTATCATTAAATCTTAATAACCAAATTTCCAATTCCCAATAATGTTTCAATCTTCAATTATTCAATGTTTAACAACATTTAATTCATTTGATCACTTGAGCATCGGAATTTAGATGATGTATAAATTATTAATTGTAAATTAATCCGTGATCTATTTAGCCGCCGATTACGCGGGGTATAAATTGAAAGAAGCAATAAAAAAACACCTGATTGCGAAAAAGCTAAAGTGCCATGATTTAGGTACGAATACCGATGAAGTCAAAAATGACTTTCCAGATTTTGCTTACCCCGTGGCTAAAAAAGTTGCCAAATCAAAAGTGGATTCAGGTATATTAATATGCGGCACGGGATTTGGCATGTGTATTGCCGCCAATCGGTTTAAACATGTGCGAGCCACTTTGGCATTTGATGTAAAGCAAGCTAAGTGGGCAAAGACCCACGATAACTCTAATATCCTGTGTTTGTCGGCCTGGTCTCTTAAAAAAACAGAAGCGCTCAAAGTCGTGGATGCTTGGCTCGCTACTCCTTTTAAAAAATTAGAACGCCGCATTAGGCGATTCAAAAAAATAGACGCATGGCGAATATAATTCCAGCTATTTTAGAAAGTGATATTCATGAGCTTCAGCATAAGCTTGATTTGCTGGCTGAGGTGGTTGATTATGCGCAAATTGACCTGATGGACGGACAATTTGTGGAGACGGTCTCGGTCAGGCCCGAAGAATTGAATTCTCTACGAACCAATCTTTTTTTAGAGGCGCATTTGATGGTCAAGCGTCCCGCGGAGTGGTTACCTTTTTTGAATCCCGATGTATTCAAACGGATTTATTTTCACATTGAAGCCGTACCCAAGCCGGCCGAGTTGATTAGTGCTATCAAAGAAGCGGGATTTGAGGTTGGTTTGGCCATTAATCCAGACACGCCTATTGAGGCTATTAAAGAATATGCGGAATATGTTGATGGCGTCTTATTTTTGTCAGTCGTGCCCGGAGCGCAAGGGCGCGAGTTTCACCCTGAAGTTTTGGCCAAAATAAAAGAATTTTCACTAGAGTTTACCGGGCCCGATATCGGCTTAGACGGTGGAGTGACGGAGAGTAACATTTTTTCTGTCGCTGAAGCCGGGGTCACCAATATCTGCGTCGGCTCGGCCATTTTTGCCAATGGGGACATCAGAAATAACATTCAGCAATTAAAAGATAAATTGTCATAATATGGCCGTTAGGCGTGTTACACCAAGTGGAACGAAGTGCCCTCTGACCAAAGGCCAGGAGATTTATTGACTTCGGCTTCAGAATGACAAAGAGCCAGAGCAATAACTTAAATTTAGATAATTAATAATAAATAAAACCTATGCGACTATTCATTGACACCGCTATTTTAAAAGAAATTGAGTGGGCTGAAGAGCGTGGATTGATTGATGGCGTCACTACCAATCCGACATTATTAAGCAAGACCGACCGTAAACTCGGCGAAGTGGTTCATGACATACTGCGGATCATCAAAGATCGTCCGGTCAGCCTGGAGGTGGTCTCAAAAACAACGCAAGACATTGTTGACGAAGCGCGCGGCGTGGCAAAATTGGCCAAGAATGTGGTGGTGAAGATTCCGATGACTGACGAGGGTCTGATGGCCGTACGTAAATTAGAGTCAAAAGTCCATGTCAATGTGACGCTGGTATTCAGCGCGGCGCAGGCATTATTGGCAGCACGGGCCGGAGCTTCGTTTGTAAGTATATTTGTGGGACGCCTTGACGACGCTGGTTCAAAAGGCATGGACGTAGTGCGAGAAACAGCACAGATTTTCAGGCAGTACAATCTAAAGACATTTATCATTGTGGCCTCGGTCCGGAGCGTTCGGCACGTGGAAGAAGCGGCTCTAGCTGGAGCTGATATCGTCACCATACCGTTCAAAGTGCTAATTCAAATGTACCGGCACGAGCTGACAGATAAGGGGATTGAGAAATTTTTAGAGGATTGGGAAAAGGTGCCGAAATAATTAATAATGAATGAATACAGATTACATAGAGAAGATTGAAATAATCATCCGAGCACTGATAATTTACAGCGGAAAAATATTATTTCATCATCCATCAGCAGCAAGTTCGTCAAAATATTATTATTTACCTGGCGGTCATTTGGAAAAAGGCGAAACAATAGAACAGTGCCTGCGGCGGGAGTTCAAAGAAGAAATGAATGCTTTTATTGACACCATGAAGTTTTTACAGATTTTTGAGAATTTTTATACTGATAATAAAGGTGATCATCATGAAATTAACTTGTTATATAAAGTTAGTTTGCTCGATAAAGATCCTTTATCATTAAAAATTCAGGAAAACCATATTCAACTTACTTGGCTACCTATTTGCTTGTTGAAGCAAATTAATATACTGCCAAGGGTTATTCATCAATATTTATTAGATAATATTACAAAATGGTTGAAATAAAAAAATTAGCCAAATTAGTCCGTTTTTGGATCCTCAAATCTACCACTGCAGCTGGTTCCGGTCACCCGACTTCCTCTTTGTCAGCCACTGATTTAATGACAGCTTTGATATTCGGTGGTGATTTTCATTTTGATCAGAAAAATCCGGCCAATCCAAATAATGATCGGCTTATATTTTCCAAAGGCCATGCTTCGCCATTATTTTATGCCCTCTGGGCAGCTTGTGGCGCGATTACGGAGCAAGAGCTGATGACTTTACGTAAATTTGGTTCGCGATTAGAGGGACATCCGGTAATGAATTTCCCGTTTACAGAAGCGGCAACTGGCTCACTGGGGCAGGGATTATCGGTAGGCGTTGGTTTTGCCCTGAATGCAAAATATTTGGATAAGTTGCCGTATAAAACATTTGTTCTGCTGGGTGACAGTGAAATGGCCGAGGGACAGGTGTGGGAAGCCATTCAGTTAGCAGTGCATTATAAATTAGATAACTTGATTGGCATTATTGATGTAAATCGCTTAGGGCAAAGAGGGGAGACGATGTATGGACACAAAGTAGTGGAATACGACAAGCGCCTCAAAGCCTTTGGTTGGCAAACCATCGTTATTGACGGTCACTCTTTACTGAAGATTTTGGCGGCATATAAAAAAGCCGTGAAAGTCAAAGACAGGCCGGTGATGATCATTGCTAAAACAATTAAGGGAAAAGGAGTTAGATTTATTGAGAATAAAGATGGGTACCACGGAAAAGCATTGGGGCCAGAAGAGTTAGAGAAAGCACTGAAGGGTTTGGGAGAGATTGATATTTCGGTGCGTGGTACTATTCCTCTGCCAAAATTTTTTAAAAAAGCAGTATTGCCAAATAGAAAAGCCGAACCCATGCCGCTGGATAAACCGATGGCTACGCGCAAAGCTTATGGTTATGCCTTAAACCGTATTGCGAGTAAATATCCGATAGTGGCGCTGGACGCCGAAGTGAGTAATTCCACCTATGCCGATATATTTCAAAAAGCCAATCCGAAAAGATTTTTTGAAATGTTTATTGCCGAACAGAATATGGTGGGCGTGGCAGTTGGTTTGGCTCGGCGAGGTAAGATTCCGTTTATTTCCTCTTTTGCCGCTTTTTTCACCCGAGCTTTTGACCAGATCCGTATGGCCGTATATTCGGAAGCTAATATAAAAATCGTTGGTTCGCATGCCGGCGTATCCATTGGCCAGGACGGCGTATCGCAAATGGGACTGGAAGATATTGCCATGTTCCGTTCGGTTTTGCCTTGCGTGGTCCTGTATCCGTCAGACGCGCTGTCGTGCAACAAACTGGTGGAAGAAGCCGCTAAACACCAAGGTATGGTCTATATCCGAACTACGCGTGGCGAGACGCCGATGATTTATAAACCCGAAGAACAATTTCCGATTGGCGGTAGTAAAACATTGTGCTCAAGCACTAATGACCAGGTGACGATTGTTACTGCCGGTATAACTGTCCATGAAGCCTTGAAAGCCTTTTATGAGCTAAAAAAGCAGGGGATTACTACTCGGGTGATTGACCTGTACAGCATTAAGCCGATTGATGTGGCCACTCTGCAAAAAGCTGCTGTTGAAACAAAGGCGATTATTACAGTAGAGGATCATTATCCGCAAGGAGGACTTGGGGAGGCGGTGTTGAGTGCGTTACGGCATGCCAAAGCGCATGTGGTCAAGTTGGCGGTTACGAAATTACCAAAATCGGGGAAACCTCAGGAGTTGCTGGATTATGAAAATATTGATAAAAATTCTATTATTAAGGCAGTCAAGCAGGTTTTAGTTTAAACGTGCAATTTTTTTCATAACCACTTTAGTGGCATAGCACTTTTTATAAAGCCAACAAAGAAAAAGATTAGAAGTAAAAAAATACTGCTGATCATATCATTTTGTTGGGCATTAGTTTTATTCTGGCAATTTATTACATGATACCTTATTTTACCTGCTATGGCTCAGATTAAAATAGCAAAATGAAAAGATTTTGGAAAATTATTAAAGAAAATTAACAATAATATGACTTTAAACAAAATTGCACGACAATTGCTTATTGAACCCAAAGGCATTCTTGCTGCTGACGAATCCACCCCTAACATGAATAAGCGCCTGGCTAAAGTCGGGGTTGAGGGGACGACAGAAACCAGGCGGAAGTTTCGAGAAGTTTTAATCACGACTCAAGGAGTTGAGCAATTTTTAAGCGGAATTATTTTGTTTGATGAGACAATCAGGCAGACTGATTTTAATGGCAAAAAGTTTACAAATATTTTAAAAGAGAAGGGGATTGCCATTGGCATCAAAGTTGATGAGGGAACAGTATCAATGCCTGATTCACCGGAAGAAGTAATGACCAAAGGTTTGGATGGCTTGGCCGACCGTTTGGCAGAATATAAGCAAATGGGCGCGGTATTCACCAAATGGCGCAGTGTTATCAGAATAGGCCAGAATATGCCCTCAAAAGCCTGTCTGGAGGCCAATGCCGATGGTTTGGCTCAATATGCCAGTATCGTCCAAAAAGCAGGTCTGGTGCCTATTTTAGAGCCCGAGGTACTATTGGACGGAGATCACAGCCTTGAACAGGCCAAAAAAGTGACAACCGAAACCCTGAAAACCGTGTTTAGTGCCTGTAAGAAACGCAAGGTTAATTTAACCGGGTTGTTGCTTAAGTCCAGCATGGTTTTACCTGGCAGTGAGTCGGTTCAAAAAGCCGCGCCAGAGGAAGTAGCAGCGGCCACGATCAGTTGTTTAAAGCAGTCTGTACCAAAAACAGTCCCGGGTATCGTTTTCTTATCCGGCGGTCAAAGCCCCGAGGAAGCCAGCGAAAATTTGTTTGAAATATGCAAGCTCGCCAAGCAACCTTGGCAACTGACTTTTTCGTTTTCCCGGGCGCTGGAGGAGCCGGTTTTAGAAGCATGGCAGGGGTCTGATGATAATATTGAACTGGCGCAGGCAATATTCTATAATGTGTGTAAGAGAAACTCGAAAGCGAGGATGGGAATTTGGACATAAGGTATTAGGTTTTGAAGTTGGAAAGAAGGCTAGACGTTAGAGATTAGACCCTTATCTAACTTTCAATTTCTAGCTTCATAATTTAATTTTTAAAAACTAACATCCAACTTCTAATATCAAAATTATGTATGATGTTATCACTATCGGTTCAGCTGCTCAAGACACCTATTTATTCAGCAAAAAATTTAAAATCATCAAAGATAAGCGGGCCATAACCGGCGAATCAGAGTGTTTTGCTTTTGGCACAAAGATAGAGCTAGACCGTATTTTTTATGAAGTCGGCGGTGGTGCGACTAATACGGCTAACACCTTCAAGCGGCAGGGTCTGAAAGTTGCTTGTTTGGGGCGGATCGGCCATGATGCAGCCGGTGAAGAGGTGAAGAAGTTTTTGAAAACGTCAGGTATCGGCGATCTGTTGATCGTGGATAAAAAAGATCGGACTGCCCAGTCGGTAATTTTTCTGGCCCCTAACGGTGAGCGGACCATTCTGGTTTACCGCGGCGCCGCTCATCATTTCAAAACCTCGGATGTTAATTTGCAGAAGATTAAAAATACCAGGTGGTTGTATATTTCTTCATTGGCCGGTAATACGCAACTCTTGGAAAAAATAGTTTTATTCGCCAAAAAGAATAAAATAAAAGTTGCCCTCAATCCCGGTAAACTGGAAATAGCCAGACATAATTCCTTGCGGCGTGTTATCAGGTACGTTGACCTGTTGCTTGTTAATCGCGAGGAAGCCATTACTTTGCTGCACTCAACCAAAAATGACGAGCGTGCGTTATCGCGGAGTTTAAGCAAATTATGCCCGGGGCTGGTGGTCATGACCAAAGGTACCGGCGGGTCAGTGGCTGTTTTGGAGAATATCCAATATCGTGTTATAATAAAACCGGTGCGAGCCGTTGATACGACCGGAGCCGGTGATTCGTTCGGATCTGGTTTATTGTCAGGGCTTATTAAATACCGTGGTAATGTAAAAAAGTCTCTAGTTCTAGCGGCACATAATTCAGCCTCAGATGTCATGTACATTGGCGCCAAACACGGGGCTTTACGGAAAAACACCTGGTTAAAAAACTTTTATTGCCAGATTCGTATTCAAAAGCTATAATATAATAAAGGAAAATATTATGAATAAAGGGGTCTTAATTGTAGTTTTAGTGATCCTAGTAGTGGCCGTCGGGAGCCTTTTGATCTGGTATTTCACCAAGGAAAGGCCCGTCGCAACTAACAACAACGGCAACGGTAATATTGAGGTGTTGATGCCCCCTAAAAATACGGTTTGGATTATTGATGGTAATTTTACCCCGGCGGTTTTAACTGTGGGGGTTGGTGATAATGTTACTTGGGTCAATCGTGATTCTTATAAAAGAAAAATCGCTTCAGACCCACACCCTACTGGCGCGATTTTACCCGACCTGATTTCTAGTGACCTGGATAAAAATGAAAGCTTTTCCTTCAGCTTTACTAGCGCGGGGGAATGGGGTTATCATGATTATCTGAATCCGATTAAGAAAGGTAAGGTTGTTGTTAAATAATTTTTTGGAATAGAAAGCGGTTGTCAAGAAAAGACCGTCTTTTTGTATGTGTGGTATGAGATCAATTTTTTCTCGTCTATCCGACTATCGCAAATATAGAATTTTGGAAATTATTCCGGGATTCATGGTTTGGACCACTTTTGGTCTAGCCATATTTTTATCTTTTGTTAAACCGCTCTGGGCAATTTATTTCATCATCGTTTTCGATTTGTATTGGTTTTTCCGGATCATGTACATGATTTTTTTTATTGTCATTTCTTTTCGTCGATATCGTCAAACCATAAAAATAGATTGGTTATCACGGGTCAAGAAACTTCCGGGCTGGGAGAATTATTATCATCTGGTTTTTTATCCGACCTATAAAGAGCCGTACAAAGTTTTACGCGACGCCTTTGAAGCGCTAGTGAATAATCATTATCCTCTGGATAAATTTATTGTAATTTTAGCTGGCGAGGAGCGGGATAAAGAAAATTTTTCCCAAGTTGCGAAAAAATTGCAGCAGCAGTATGGCCATAGATTTTTTAAATTTTTGGTGACAGTGCACCCGCAAGATATTGTTGGGGAAATTGCCGGTAAAGGTTCAAATATTGCCTGGGCTGGTTGGCGATCCAAAGAATTAGTGGATCAGCTTGGGCTATCTTATGAAAAGTTAATCGTTTCCTCGTTTGACGCGGATACCTGCGTACATCCCCATTATTTCAGTTATTTGACTTACCGATATTTAACCCACCCTAATCCCACGCGGGTCAGTTGGCAGCCGCTGGCTATTTTCAATAATAACGTTTGGGATTCGCCATCTATTACCAGAGTGGTTTCTTACAGTACTACTTTTTGGCTGATGTCAGAGCAATCCCGGCCCGAGCGTATGTTTACATTTTCTTCACACAGCATGAGTTTTAAAACTTTAGTCGAGGTGGGTTTTTGGCAGAACGACATTGTGACCGAGGATTCTCGTATTTCTATGCAATGCGTCATGGAGTATGACGGGGATTACATGGTCGAGCCATTGTATATACCCATTTCTATGGATGTTGTTTTGGGTAAGACATTGTGGCAGACTTTGAAAAGTCAGTATATTCAACAGCGCCGCTGGGCATACGGCGTGGAGAATTTTTCTTTTATGGTTTGGAATTTCTGTCGTAATAAAAAAATGCCGTTCATTAAGAAATTTCGTTATATTTTCAATCAGATTGAGGGTGTCTATTCCTGGGCCACGGCGCCGCTTATTATTTTGATCGTAGGTCGTTTGCCGCTTTGGGTCATCAGTCACCAGCATAATGCGCCGGTGATCAGCCAGACGGCACCGCATATTTTGCAATTGATTATGACTTTAGCCATGGCTGGGCTATTGTTGCAGGCCACTATCAGCATCGTGCTTTTACCGCCTAAACCAAAAAACGTTTCCTCTTGGCGTTTGCTGATTATGTTTTTTCAATGGATACTTTTACCGGTGACGCTGATTCTTTTTGGATCATTACCGGCCACCGACGCACAGACGCGGTTAATGCTGGGAAAATATCTGGGTTTTCATGTCACGGAAAAAGTCCGAAAATGAGTTGACGGGTCACCGATAATGGGTGTAGTCTTAAGGTAGATGAGGGTTTAAACACTAATTGGAAAATTATGTCATTACGTCAACGGTTAACGATTTTGCTTCTCACCTTGCTTATCGGTAGTCAGTCAGCATCGTTTGTTGACGAGGGTAAAGACTCGATTAGTCCCTGGGTGCCACCGGATCCTAAAAATCCGAAGGCCATCACCCAAGATTACGGGTAAATAAGAAAAACCGCACTCTGGCTTCGCTCAGTGCGGTTTTTTGATTTTTGTAACCATTTCAGAAATGGTTGAAGTTGAATATATGTATGATAACTGTTTCTGCCCTCACATCAAGCAAGTTCATGCCCTGATTTTTCCAGCCGAATTATTTTTTTGTCGGCGCCGGGATGGTTTTTAAGATATGATCGTCTCCAGAAGGACCGGCTATTTTATTTTTTAGCTTGAATAATAAGCTTTGGTTGATTGACTTGTTGGAGCACTCGATCAAAATTTTGTGCTTGGTGCCAGTAATATTTGAAGGCACTAGAGGGAAACTAGGCATAGCTTTGATCGTAACTGTCCGATTCTGGGGAACTGAACTTAATTTTTTTTGAAAAGGAAAATCGCCGTATGATCGGGCTGACATGCGGCATTAGGCGGGTGAGTTTATTTTTTCAAAATGTAGATTAGGAGGAGAGTAAAACTGACCGGTTATCTGGTTTGGGCGCTTAGCGGCCAGTTCCATGGCCAATAGCGAGCTCATGGAAAAATCAATGACTACCACCTGTGGATTTTTGTTAAGCAATTGATCTAAATTTTTTTGACGTCGCGTTGCCAATCTTGCCAGGTGATGTTAATTAGATTTTCCGGCTTGGTGCCGTGTCCGGATAGGATCGGTAGTTTCCAAACGATGTGGCGTTTATCTAACTCGGAAATAATTGCTCCCAAACTGGATGGAAATGAAGCGAGGCCATGAATTAGTAAACATCCAGTGTTGTTTGGTCGAGGATTGTTATGAGAGTTTTGTTTGTTTGAATTCAGGATGTCCTTTCAAAAATTCACTGATGGATAGCGGCTTTTTGCCTTCTAGCTGGATGGTCTGCAGTTGTAAATTGCTGTTTGCGCAACCAACAATAATGGCGTCATGGACCGATTTGGTTTGCCCTAATTGGAGTGTAATTGTGTCAGGCGCGATAGTTGCCGATATAATTTTTAGGCGCTTACCATTCCAGAAACAATAGGTACCGGGCCAAGGCGTGTAGGCTCGAATTTGGCGTTCTATTTGTAGCGCCGGTTTTGTCCAATCAATTCGACCATCTTCTTTATTGATTATTTTGGTGGTAGTGGCTTGGCTGTTGTCCTGAGGTTGCGGTTTTATTTCTCCAGAAAGGAATTTAGGCAACGATTCCCGGACCAATGTAGCGCCCAAGGCGGATAGTTTATCGTGCAACGTCTGGAAATTGTCAGCCGGATCAATGGCAGTTTCTTTTTTGGCCAGCCAGGGGCCAGTATCAAGGCCGGCATTAATCTGCATCAAGGTCACGCCGGTTTTATTGTCGCCATTTAGAATAGCCGACTGAATCGGCGAGGCGCCACGGTACTTTGGCAGTAGCGAAGCATGAACATTGAGCCAGCCGTATTTTGGGATCGATAGGAGGTTTTTGGAAATGATTTTGCCGTAAGCTACGACAATACAGACATCGGGTGTTAATTCTTTTAGCTGTTTTTGAAATTCGCTAGTTTTTATTTTTTCCGGTTGGCAAACCGTTAGGCCGTTTTTTTCAGCAAAGATTTTTACTGGCGGAGGAGTTAGTTGTTGTTTGCGACCAACTGGTTTATCCGGCTGAGTGAAAACAGCCCGCACCAAAATCTCTGGCATGGTCTGCAATATTTTCAGTATAGGCACGGCGAAGTCGGGTGTTCCGAAAAAGAGTGCTTTGTATTTTTTATTATGCATTACTGCCATTACTATAATTTCCAATAACCAATTATCAATATTTAATCAAGCTCCAATGCCCATTTTTTAATACCTTAATTGGACAATTTAAGTATTAGACATTCATTGGATATTAGAGAATTGGATATTTTAATATTATTGTCTTGGTGCTTCACCTTTTGTTATCTTTTTTGTTCGATCGATAAAAAGCACGCCATTAATGTGATCGACTTCATGCTGGATAACTCGGGCAAAAAGCCCCTCGGCCCTTAATTCGATTGGTTGACCGTTTTTTGTGTAGGCCTTGACGCGAAGCGAGAAATGGCGTTTGACTAGACCAAAGACGCCGGGAATGGACAGACAGCCTTCCTCGGCTTCGGTCTTTCTGAATGACTTGCGAAAAAGTTTTGGGTTAATCAGGACTAGTGGGCCGTCCTTGGTATTGATGACGATAATCTGTTTGGGTACATCCACTTGGTTGGCCGCCAGACCAATGCCATCGTGTTTTATCATGGTTTTTTCCATTTCGCGAATAAACCCCTGGAGGTTTTTGATTTCCTCGAGTGGTACCTTCATGGCTTTTTTGCGTAATGTTGGGTGAGGATGAGTGATTATTTTTAGCATAAGCAATATGGTAATTATAGCGGGCTTTTAATGTTTTTTAAAGTGGGATTCGTCACTTTAGTATAAAGCTGGGTAGTCCTGATGTTTTGATGACCTAGCAATTCCTGAACATATCGGACATCCACACCGTTTTCCAGCAGGTGGGTAGCAAAGCTGTGGCGCAGGGAATGAAAAGTGGCCTGTTTTCTGATGCTTGACGTTCCCAGGGCGTTTTCAAATACCTTTTGAGCGATCCGCTCTGTTAGTTTACCCCCCGTGTTCACTGGCGAAGACATAATCATCACTGCCTTTACCGGCCATGATATTTTGCAGATCTGTTTTTTAGCTTTTCCGGACAAACAGTTACTCGGTCTTTTTTTCCTTTAGTATTTTTCAGATGAATACTTAATTCATCGAGTTGTATGTCTCTGACTTTGAGATTGACCACTTCGCTGACCCGCAAACCGGCGACATAGGCCAGTGAAATCATCAGCTTGTGCTTGGCATTGGCAATTGATCCGATAATTTTTTCAATTTCCTCGCGGCTCAAAACCACCGGCAGCTTAGCCGAGCGCTTAGCGAATTTGAGGCCGATCGGCTGGTTGGTTTTGACGATGTCACGGTAAAAAACTTTATGGCGTTCAGATACAGGTTGACCGTCTGGGATGAGTAGTTTTTTGACTGTTTTTCCAGAAGAAAACTTCTGATATTCGCCACGTCCAAAATGGAGAGGGCATCTTTCTTATAGCCAAAATAATCCCGCACACATGCCAAATACGCCCGGATCGTCTTTGGGCTGTAGTTTCTTAAACGCAATTCCTCCTGAACCTTCCCTAATAATTCTTGCATAATTGGTTATATTAGCCTACTATTTAAATATCGGGAAGGTTAGCTCCAGTATATACCCTCATTCCGATAACAAGCAAGTTTCTTAACTTATTAAGCATACTATTCGCATAAAAAAGAGTTAAACGCCATTTTAATCACTAATATTATTTTTACGAGTACAAGCGGTATGCTATAATCAATTACGAAACTTCAAAACCCAAAACTAAAATTGCACATTTCATAATCAAAGGAAGGAGGTTGTTATCGAAAGATTAACGTTGTTACCAGAATCGTTGATCATGTAGAAACCAAAAACCCTAAAGGAGGTATCCAGTGAGATACTCAAGAATTCTGTTTTTCGTGGCTCTTGCCGTAGTGGTATTGCTCGTCGGCTGTTCGCAGACTGACAAACAGTCAAACCCTATTGCCCAGACAGATGATCCGGTCATTAATCGGATGAACGGCATGCTGTCCAAATCAATTATGGAGCAGGCGGACTACGACTTTATTTCCGGCCTAACCATCGAAGATTGGCAACGGATCGAAGCTTACTATAGCGCGCATCCCCTCAGCGATTCCGGCACTCTGATTGACACTACTGGTTATAAGGATTATCCGACTCCTATTGCGCTCGCGTATTCTGTCGAGACGATAGAAGTTCAATCGAATCCTGGCGGTCGGCCGAACTGGATAGCAAGTGGATGGTTCCATACGACGGCTTGCGGGGGTGATGCAAGCGATCATTTCTACTTGTATCCAGGCGTTCCAAATGCCTATAACAATCGTGGTGCTTTAAGAGTATGGAGCATACACCCGGGTGTATGGGCGACACTTCAGTATTACCAAGCCGTTCATGGCGGAATGAGTGCTCGTGTTTACGACAACAATAACGTTTATATGTGCGTCGGAGTAGCGATGCATTGGTTCGTTGTTTCTCATGAATCATGGAGAACTGATTGTTGGCTCTGGATGTGGTAATCCGATAACTTCATTCTTCGAGGGGGAGACGCTCGTCATCTCCCCTTCACATTTTTATATATTCTTAAAATTAATATATTTAAAATCTATGGGACTAGAGGTACATAGAAACAATTTAACAAAGCTCGCTATTTCGTTAGCAATTATTTTTACATGGATTAGCATTTGGATATCTTTTGAACGTTTACCATATAGCGCCGATCCGTTTGTTGATTCAGATATTGTGGCCGCCAAGTCCGGATTTCCGTTTACCGTTTTTTATTACCCACCTGCACCGTTTGGTAATGATGTTCCTGATCAAGGCTCAATATTTCCGTTTGTTTTGAATGCCATGTTGTACTTCATTCTTATGTGGATAATTTTACGAATATTACCTGAAAAATATATAAAACAGTCTTTTGAACGCGTGACCACGCATCTTGCGTTTTGGGTTACATTTGTCGGATTACTGCACACCATTCTTTTGTATGATTAATTTTATTTTTGTAAATAAATTATTAGTCCAAAGACAGTATTTCAAAGAAAAACAAGCAATAATAACGGGTTTAAAAAAAAGATATTGTCGAGACGCTCGGAAATTCGGCAGTTCACGAGGTCGTTATCGAAAGATTAGCGATGTTGTCAGAATTGTTGATAACGTAGAAACCAAAAACCCTAAAGGAGGTATCCAGTGAGATACTCAAGAATTCTGTTTTTCGCAGTACTGGCCGTGGTGCTGGTATTTGTCGGTTGCTCGCAGTTGGATGAGCAGTCAAATCCGACTACGTCACTTTATCAGGACAACCAAGCACCGACTGGAGGCAAGGATCGAGGAACACCCCCAATAGCCGCTTCAATCGGAGCGTATATGACAATTGCCTGGCCATTTTTAAATAACCGCCCTGATAACTGGACTGGCGATGAAGGAACCCGAACTGATGGTGCCCTGGGGGTACTACTGTGGAAGTAATCGGTATTCACATTCTGGTGCTGATTATTACGCTCGTGATCTTAACCGAACTGGTGGAGATTATGGTAGGAATATTTACGCAGGATTTGCCGGTGAAGTTGTTGTTGCCGGCTGGGACGGCGGTTATGGCTATAGCGTTGTGATTTATGACGAATCACGGCACGTAGCTATTCGTTATGCTCATTTATCCTCCGTTGGAGTTTCTGTGGGCAATAATGTCAGTATCCGGCAGTACATTGGCCAAGTCGGAGACTCCGGTGGAGCCGATGGATCACATCTCCACCTTGTCGGGTATGAGAACATAAACGACAACTATGGCAATCCGATCATTCCCACGCTCTGCGATTCCGATTACTATTCTTGCATCTTGTACTTCATGTGTTAATCCGTCTACTTGAGACATGTGAGCAGGGAGAGCTTTTTTTAAAGCGCCTCCCTGCTCATTCACTTTTCACAAAATTATTCCGATTAAATTATTTTAATAATTAATAGAAATTAATATGAAAAATTTAAAAGTAGTCATAATCGTAATTATCATAATAATATTAGCTGGGGCAGCAGGCTATTTCATAAAAGTTAATAAAGCGAGCGATACAAATATTATAGATGAAATTGATCTTAATCAGGCTTTGAATGAGTCTTCACAACTATTATCCATATCACCCGACGGTACACATGTGTTGTATGTTCAAAATAATACGGACGGTTTTTATCGTAGCCTGAAATACCGAAATCTCCAAACGAACGAAAATAAGATATTTGATTCCATGTCCGTTTCAAACAAGTATTATGATTTTACTTGGCATGGAAATAATCGGGTGTATTATGCAATCGGGGGCGAACTCAATAACGGGTACACAACTTTTTATTATTACGATTTTAATAGTGTCGACCCTACAGCTGGGACAGGTATTGTATTTGAGGATCCTGACCTTGTAATGCAAGGAGAAGTAGGGATTGCCGGAGCGGGCGAAGACATTTTGTATGTGCAAAAAGATAGCAAAATTTATTCAATTAAATTAAAAGAAGGCCCTGGAGCACAACCCGTACTTGTGATGGATTTGAATAAATAATGACAAATTTACAAATGAAAGTTAAAAGAAATAAGCAATGGGAGGCGGTCTTTGAAAAGTGAGTATGTAGATCACGGATTGCAAAATAATAGAAACAGATTATCCTACTAATTTTAAGTTAAGCTGTCAATAAGCATAAATTATAATCGTGATTAAAACGGCGTTTAACAGCGTGTATACGCCACTCCACGTTGTTCCGCAGCGCATGGGACGCGGACGTTATCGGAAATAATTAAAATTTTTTTATTCCCCCTCCGGCGGGATATTATTTGGGGCTATTTTTTATTTTTTTTACAACAAAAACATTTGAAAAATAGGGGTAGTGATAAGGTGTTAGTGGCTATCATGGTGGTAGTTAAATCGTTCATTTCAAACCAATAGGAGGTGATCAAAGATGTTGCCTAATTAACAAATTATACCTGCAACAACAGGTGTCTCTACTGCTACGCGGCCGAAGGCTGTAGAGAATTGAGTCAAAGCCAAGATGTCATGGACTTTGACTACGCTACGGAAGTCATGGCAGAGATGAAAAGGTGCAACGCCGAGCATTGCCTTCTGATCGGCGGCGAACCTACTTTATACCCCAGACTTCTTGATCTTATCCGTTTCGGAACTAAAATCGGACTCAAAATGAAATTGGTTTCAAACGTAAGAAGATTATTAGATCGTGAATTTGTCAGGCAGCTAAAAGACGCTGGACTGATTCATTCGAGCGTGTCAATTGAGGGAGCTACTGCTAAAAAGCATAATGAGGTGACGCAAGCCAGAAGTTTTCAGGAAAGCTGCAAAGGATTGCAGAACCTCATTAAGGAAGACGTTTCCTGCAACAGCATCCTGACGATCAGCTTGCTGAATCTGGATGACGTCGTTCCTTTAGCGAGGATGGTCCAATCTTTTGGAGTAAAAAACATTCTCTACAATTTCAGCTTACCCTCTGTTGGTGTCCACGGTATCGAGAGCTGTTCTTCTCCCGACCCTCAACAATGCGCTGACATTATTAGTGTGGCATATCTTCGTCTTAAGGCCGAGGGTATAAAAGTGAGTTTCTTCGCCATTTTGCCCCTTTGCCTTTTTGACCAGAATGTATTACAACAGATGATGGCAGAAGGAGTGATCGGGTGAGATTATCATTGCCATATATTTTATGGCACTGGCGCAGCTTTTGAACCAAATGGCAACGTTCTGCCATGTACTCACTTTGTAAATTCCCCGCTTTTTAATGCCAAGGGGGCTAATGGCTACTTTGTCTACAAAGGAAACTTTGATCAGGAATGGGAGGAAGGAATTCACAAACAGTTCATTGAAACTGCCTGGCGGTATCCCACCGAACACTGCAAAACCTGCAGTATGTGGGGCAAGTGCTTTGGCGGGCGTCCTTTTCTCTGGATGTATTTTCGTCCGGACGACTTCATCAGAAAGGAGGTGATGCGGAATGGAAGCTGTCCAACTCCTGTTGGCGCGCAAAGGAGTTGAGGAGCAGGCACCGGTCCAAGACCGAACCGTACGTGTTCGGGATCATGCGATTGTTGCGATTGCGCTGACTGCTCCTGTGACTGCGTCAACTAGCCAGCCGGCTGGGCTAGAGATTAATTTTTCTCTAGTCCTTTTTATTTATGATTTTATACGATATAATAGCATTATGAACATGCCTGAAATAATTGTAAAACAAAATATTAAAAAAGACGCCTGGAATTGGTGGAATGCTTGTAATAAAACTTCTTATGGTGAAGATTGGAAACAAAGGATAGATAATAAATTACGAAATAATTTAGTAAGCAGAACCAAAGAACAAGCATTTATTTTTCTAATTCCTTACCTGAAAAAACTATATAAAAAAGAAAATATTAACCAAAGAAAGAAACAACTGCAAAATATTTTTAAGGAGCGCCAAAAAGAAATTTTTGCAGGAATGGAAAAAGTAACCGGCAGGAAAATTTACAGAAAAAAATTTACTTGTTTTTTAACAACTTTTCCGAGAGCTCCTTACGATTATCAACACGGATATGTCTGGATACCAATTATCTGGCCAAAAGAAACTTATATTAGAACTTTTATTCATGAATTGCTCCATTTTCAAACTTACGCTTATTGGGAGAATAAGTGTTTAAAAAAATTAACAAAAGAAGAATTTGAGAATCTAAAAGAGGCCCTGACTGTAATTTTAAATGAAGAATTTATGGATTTAATTATCTGGCCAGATAAAGGATATAAAATTCACAAAAAATTAAGAGAGGGAGTATTAAAATTTTGGAGAGCAAATAAAAATTTTGACAAACTAATTGATTACGGTGTAAAGATTTATCCTAAATTTAAAAGAATAAAAAATAGCCCCAAATAATGTTTTGCTTCGCAAAACAGAAATTTTTAATTACATCCTATAACAGCGCGTATACGCAGCTCCGCTTTGCTCCTCCGCGTATGACACGCAAACCCTATATGAAATTGTGGATAACTTATTTTTTTTTGCTAATATAAGATAATTTTGACAAATTAACTGCCGGGTATATAATAACCGTAGTATTTTTTTCAAAAATGCCTCATCTCTCATACAATTTATTTGTGTTTTGGTACTTTACTGGTCAACAGAGATCAGACATTTTTGGGTATAAACGGTAAATAAGAAAAAACTACTTAAAAAGGCTGATCTCTGGTAAGATCAGTTTTTTTGTTGTGTATCTTTGAAATTTAAAAAGTAACGGAGGGATAAAATGCTTGAACGGAATTTAAAGATAGGAAATGGCCAGGTGGTAGAAAAGGATGAAAAGACAAAACAGGGCGATGAGCAAAGTGGCAGTCGAGAGTGGTTTGAGGAACTCACTGATGTCCATCGGTTGTTAATTGAATGTGGTTCGTCGCCGCAAGGTATGTTGCCGTAGCGCACCTTAATCCCAAGGAGGGGGTATTTCAGAGGGGAGTCCTGGCGAGCAATATAGCAATATGCTCAATGGACTCCCCGCATTTTTTCACGAGAAGTTTAGTTATATAAATTAATAAAAAATAATTTACTTTCAGTAAAGCAATTGGTTATAGAGAGGCGCCATCTTACTTTTGTCAGAGACAGACATGTTTTTTAATTGTACAATATATGCACACATAACCAATCGGCTTCTGGTAAGGGAGTCAGATTTGTTTGTTTATCGCATTTTTTATCGGAGGAAATATGGGATGTACAGCCGAAGAAATTGGAAGCTTTTGGCGTGATAGTGATTATTACCCAGGACGGTCATATCACGTCCGTGGTCATTATTAAACAGGAAGTAGATGTGAAACTACACGTCGATGTACCGTATGAGCCGCCCAACTGGTCCGGTTGTGGCGTGATGTGCTGAATATTTTTGCTTGTTAAGTAAAAAAGCGCTTGGAATCATCCAGCGCTTTTTATAATAGATTAATCGGATCGCGGTCAATCAACCAGTCTGCGGGAATGCCGGACAGTATTTTTTTTAGTAGTGAATCCTGGATCGGGGAATGAAATTTCAGCACAATATACATCCGCCACCGGCTGTTGGCAAACGGTGTCATGGGGGTGAGTAGTAATGGCTTGAGCGGCGAGGTCTTAAGGTAGGCAGCCATTTTTTGAGTATTGGCCAGGCATATTTTCTTATCGCGATGTTGGTAAATAAGCTTAACGAGTGAGGTAAATGGTGGATAGCCAATTTCTTTACGTTGCTGTATTTCCTGAGAGTAGAATTTGTCCGGTTGATTATTCGTAAGAGAGGTAAGGACGATATGTTCGGGGTTATACGTTTGGACAATCACCGGAGCGGTTGTGTGGAATGAAAACTTGTACAATAATTGCCAGGTTCGTTCTGATGATCGGAAATCGGGTAGATAAAGTAAAGTATCGGCTGTAATGATGCCGATCAGGCCGAGTGCGCTCCAGTTAAGGCGGCTCAGCGCATATTCAGTACCAATAATGATCTCGGCATTGAGAGTGGCCATAGTGCCTTTGGTATCGGTATCCAAGCGGTTGATGGCTGCTTTTGGCCAGAGTTTTTTGACTTGCCACTCAACGGTCTGCGTACCAGGGCCGATAAATTTGAAGTCAACGCCGGAGCATTTGGGGCAAAAAGGCGGAACCTCGGATTTGATGTTACACCGATGGCAATATAGAAAGTTCGTGGCGCGTAGCTTGTTGCCCGTGGTATGATGGGTGAGCGGCAGGTCACATCTGGTGCATTTCATGACTAGGCCGCAATCTTTACAGATCACTGATGAGGCTGAACCGCGTTTATTGATAAAGAGAAAGACTTTCTTTTTTTCAGCCAGCGTTTTGGTAATTTTTGTCTGAAGCACGTCGGCCAGCTGGGTATAGTTTCCGCTTTTACGCTCGGTGCGCATATCTATACTAGTGTATTGTTTGTATTTTTTTTGGGTGGCTTCTGGCCGAAGCAGGTGGACCGTTTTGTCGCCAAAAATATCCACACTCGGGGCGTGGGAAGAGAAAAGCAGGTAACAATCATGCAGCCTGGCCAGTTGTCTGGCCACTGTGCGCCCGTCAAAGCGCGGATTTTGGTCTGACTGTTTGTGTCCCTGATTTTCTTCTTGGTCAATGATGATTATCGTCGGCTTGATCAGAGGAGCAAATAAGGCCAGTTTTGTGCCGATGATTATGGTTGCCTGCCCGGAAATGATTCGCTGCCAGGCACTGAAAAATTGCGTTTTGTTCAGCTGACTATGTATAATGGCCGTTTCTTTTTGTTTTTTTGCAGATAATAATTGTAGGTAAAAAGTAATATCAGTCAGCTCGGGAACGACGATCAGCACGTTGCCTTTTATTTTTTTAAGCAGCCAGTACATGAATTGCGTTTGTTGTTCAATGGATGACGGCCAGAAGAGTGCTGGTGATTTTTTGCGCCGTATACATTGAGTAAGAAGATCGTTGATAGCTATTGGTAAGGGTGGAGCGGTAATTTGCTGAATAGCCACTGATTCCTTTTGCCGGTGTTTTGTTTTGGGGATAGGTGGTAGCATCATTTTGACGGTTGTGCCGAGTGAAACAAAATAATACTCACTAATCCAGTGGGCCAGCTTAATTTGTTCGAAAGTCATGATTGGCTCCGGTTGGTTGATTTTTGTAATATCCTTGATGCGGGCGGCAAAGTCTGTTGTTTTTTTAAGGGCAATGACCACCCCCTCATATTCTGATTGTCGAAAGGGAATAGTCACTAACTGTCCCAGTTTAAGCAGTGGCACCAAATCGTCAGGAATGTGGTAATCAAAAATGCCAAGATGTTTGGGGAAGCGTTGGGATAAGATTACTTCGCAGTACATAATATTACATTTTGTCATGGCGAGTCCGCAGTCTTTGGAGGGCGCGACGATTTTTTTAAAGATTGCCACGTTTGCCTCATTTAGTTCAGCTTCCTTGCAATGACACAGAAAATAAGATGACGCTAATTATTTATGCCTTTCTGTAGTAAATTTGAAAAAAGAGAGTTTGTCAGTTTGTGGGTTTATTCCTCCTTTTTCGCAGCAAATGGCGATTTGTTCATCTATGGAATCAATGCCGATATCCGGTAAAAGCAAACCTTTTCGTCCGTGTTGGTTGGTGACGATTAAGCCGTATTTTTTGGGGTTCAGACTGTTTTTATCCTTGACTGGTTCCGGCGGGGAAAGTATGTCAACATTAATTTCCAAATCCTTTAGCTCTTTTTCGGTCAGTGGTAAAAAACGTGGGTCATCAAAGGCGGCCGATAGAGCATTTTGGCATATTTCCTCGGCCAGATTAGTGCAGGATGGCTCCAAGGTGCCGATACAGCCGCGTAGTGCGTGATTTGACTTTTTGTGTAGGGAAACAAAAACCCCGGCCCTGGTGTTTCGCATTTCTTCGGGTAGGTCGGCTGGTGGTATCAAAACTTTCTTTGTTTTGAAAAAATGTTTTATGGCTTCAAGTGCCAAAGCAGTGTAATGATCCATAGCTAGGTAATTGTATCATTTTTATCGAATTTAAAAAAGCTGCCCTGGAAAAAGGCAGCCCTGGATAGCGAGATTGTTATGCTTTTCTTTTTTGGTTGGCAGTTTTGTCTCTACAGTAGTCCGAGCCCAGATGAACAATAGTATGGAGGCGGCTTTCGGGTACTTTTAACCCTTTTTTAGGTGATTTTTTTTGATTAATTTTTGACAATTTTCCCTCCGTTTTTTTGAGTTGATATTATAAATTCGTGAGTAATTGTTTGGAAATCACATATTCAGATTTGACTAGTTTCTTGACATTCGGCCATGACAGTTTATCAGCCAGCCAGTTTGTTAAACTATTTAACAAAACATAGCTCAAAGCCGTGCCGCCGGTGAAGATTATCCGTTCTATGAAGACAACCGGAATCAAGGCAATCCATATTTCGGCCGACAGGTTAAAGGCATATAGAAAAGCCACGGAGCCGACTGAATGTGCGGTAAAGGTGGCACCTAGACTGTTTAAAACCAGACTTTTTTTGGCAAACACGGTGGTTAGGGGTATGAGCCAGTAAAGGGAATAGTACCAAGCCTGTCGGCCTTCGGGATGAAAAATAAACAGAATTAGGCAAGTTAACGGCACTAAAGCTACTAGTTTTTGGGATTTTCTGGCCCCGAAATAAAAAGCGCCCAAAGCCAGTGGGAAAAGTCTGATGATAGTAGTCAGATCGAACTGCTGGTGTGTAAATAAGGCGTTTATTGATTTAACTAATATAACTGAAATTGCGCCCCACCAGGAAGCCAAAAATGCTCCAAACGAAGGCGCTATTAAATCAAAAAGTGAAAAAGATTGGGCTGAGCCGGCAATTTTACTGACCGGTACATTTAAGGCGATAAGTCCGACGATAATGCCGATGGTAATAAAAATTATTTTTTTGTTCATACTTTGTAGCTGGTTGCTTAGTTAGTCGTTGTGAATAATAATATCCTGTCTGTTCAAAAATTGCAAGAAAAATGCCGTGCCCTTGTCTTTTGGCCGCACAAGGCTAATATTTTTCGATTCTTAATAGGGAAACTTCGTACTATTATTTTTGCACTGGTTCGGCTTGAAGCTTTGTATGATTAAAAGATACTTATAACACAATAGTCTTTGTCCTTCTTTGGTGATTGCTGGTATTTTTTGCAGCTGTCACAATTAGTAACAGTTTATGTTGATTTATTATCCATTTTTAACCCAGGACTAGATTGCGCTTTTAACTGTAAAATTGAAATATTTTGACGATGGTGTTTAATTTTTTAAAGATTTAAAGATTAAGTTTAGCAGATGTTTTTGAAGTGTCAAGGTGCCTCTCTTTAGGGTGTTAGTTTTAAGTTAGCCACCATATAGCCTACCCCAAAAGGGCCTTCATACGAATAAATTTCCGGCTGGAAATTGATGCTGTTGAGCATGCCCATTAGTATGATGATCGAACGCAGTCCGCACTCGCCGGCTTCCTCGATAAAGTCGGCGTCAAGTTTTAAGAGGCCCTGGCCGTCTTTGGCTTTGATTTTTTTGACGATAGTTTCATCAAATTTTTTAGCCCAGTGTGAGTAACCAGCCGGGGCATCTGGGGACAGACGATGCGATAAATCACCGGAAGCGATGATAGCTATCCGTTTGGTGTCATTGAGTATATCCGCTTGGAGTTTGATCCCGAATTTGTAGTGACTTTCATAATCAAGCAACGAGTACGAAATTGGCACCAGTTTTATTTTCTTTTTATCAAGTCCCTGGGTTAAGAAATAAAGTGGCACACCGGCCCCATGGTCAAGTTCGGGTTGATTCACGAGGACCACCGGCATTTTATCCTCCAAAATTTCTTTATAGTGGTGGATTGCACCAACATCGCCTTTGAGTTTTATCTTGGTGGCTAAATCGCCGAATTCTTTGAACTGAATTTCAAATTCAGGCGACATATTAATGGCGAAGGCGTCAGCCAGCAGCGGACCGTGAGGCGAAATAATCACAATCGTATCCGGTTTAGCGGCGTAGATGTCCTGGCTCAATCGATCCATGGCCGCTGAAGTTTTTTTTACGAAACGTAGATTTTTCTTGCCGATTTCTGGAATTAGTAGCGGCGGGTGCGGTGTTATGGCACTGAAAACTATCATAGTGTTTTTGTGTAACTTTTTAGTAGCTTAAATATATGGGCTCGCCCATGGTATGGAGTGAAATTACGTAATCCGAGGTTTTGATCACGTTTTTCCATTGTAAACCCAGGCTTTCAAATACCGCTGGCGAGGTGATGCCGCGCAATTGGCCGTTGGAAACAAGATAGATGTTAGTTTTGCCTACCGGAGAAACCAGGTCGCCATCTTTGAATAGTATTTTATCACCCTCGGTGTACTGTTGAATCGTAGCCGATTCGACGATTACCGGTTTTCTTTGAGGGAAGCGTGATTTAAGAATTTCTTTGGCGACGATAGAATGTCGTACTCCATCCTTTACAAAGGAGACAGCTCCAGTTTCCTTGGCTTGAAGTAATACGCCGGTCGGATAAATACTCTCTTTGGTTATGGGACTCCCCGTCGAATACATAGCTAGATCTTTTTCCGTAACGTTGATGACTTCCTCCGGATTAAATCCGATGTTTCTGAAAACTTCCCGTGATTCAATCAGGCGTTTTTCATCGCCGTCAATCATATAGGTATTACCGCTGACCTCGGAATGAACTAGGGAATAGTTGGCGAAAATTATGGGGTCGCCTGATTCGTAGGCTTCCATTTCAGTTTTGGAAACTTTGATGATCCGGCTGGGATCATAACGCGAAACGAGGGCGGCGCGTGAATAGAACGGCCGTTTTTTTCCGTTTTGGATCAATACCACCCCGGCTTCACCCTCAACTTGGAGCAGAGTACCGTCGGGGTAATTTTTGGCAAACCAGCGATTCCAGATCTTCCAAAATAAATAGTTTCCGTGAATATGAGGTGTGTAAGTGTATAAATTAACGGTGGCTTGGTTAGACATGTAAACTGGTTCCCCGTCGATGATGTAAGTTTGGCCAACTTTAAAATTCCACTGTCCGGCGGTATCGATGTAGTACCTGTTGCGGCGAGCTGCCCAATTAACTTGGTTGAAGAATCCCCGGTATTTTTGGATATTCGGATCGCTGGTTGAACAGGAATCGCAAACTCCATATCCTGTAGCCCAGTCGAACTGGTGCTGGCTAGGCGACGGGTCGGTCACTAAACTTTGTTCTTTTTGAATTGTGACCAAGAGGAATTTTGGTGAAATTGTGTAATATTTAGCGGCATCGTTGATTATCTGGGCGGCGGTTTTGCTCTTGCCCCATGGGTCGGCGGTTTTATAGTTGGCCAGCGTGCTTTTATTGTTGGTCAAAAATTTCTGTATCTGTTCGGCCGTCATGGCATTTTTGTCCGTCAAATCGCTGTCCGAAATTATATTATTGGGGTTAAAAGTCGCGGCGGCCAGTAAAGGTTGCGGTGATACCAAAAAAATCGTTAAGGAAATTATGACTATTTTTTTCACAAGTGACATTTATTCTATAATTAAAGATAATTTTTTATGGCATTTCGGGCAGCGTCCTTGGTTGTCGTGTCTGGTGACAAGATAGCCGTGGCGCGTAATAACTTCGGTCTGACAATGCGGGCAGTAAGTGTTTTCCAAATTTAGGCTCGGGGCATTGCCGGCGTAAACGTTTTGTAGACCTTCCTTTCGGGCAATGGCCACGGCTTTTTTCAGCGTGTCTTGGGGTGTATCGGGCAAAGCTTGTAGCTTATAGGAAATTCGGCCGGAAAAGGAGGAGATGTGCCAAGGTGTTTGCGGGTCCAGCTCTTTTTTTATGAAACGGGCCATGGCCGTGAACATGTCCCGGCTGTCACTTAAGGTTGGTATGGATAGGGTGGTAATTTCCAGCCAGACTCCAAGCTTTTTGAACATTTTTAAATTATTCAGGATCGGTTCAAGTTTTGCGCCGCAGTTTTTCTGGTAATTTATATTGTCAAAAAATTTTAGATCAATGTTAATGGCGTCGAGATAGGGGAGTATCTTCTTTATGGTTTTGTCGGACATATAGCCGTTGGAGACCCAGACATTTTTCAGGTTTTTTTTACTGGCCAATTTCATACAATCCAGGGCGTATTCCAGCCAGATAGTTGGTTCGGTATAGGTATAGGCGATACTGGCGCAGTTATTATCCAAGGCATCGGTCACAACTTTAATTGGCGGTAAATTTCCTCCGGAGATTTTTGAATCGGTGCGCCTTGTTTGTTTGGGGGCTTGGGAGATTTCCCAGTTTTGGCAATTATCACAGCGAAAATTACAGCCTACGGTCGCAATAGATAAAGATTTGCTGCCCGGCAAGAAATGGAAAAACGGTTTTTTCTCAATGGGGTCGACTGCTTCGGAAATAGCCCGGCCGTAAACTAACGAATAAAGGATCCCATCTTGGTTTTCTCTGACGCCGCAAATTCCTCTTTTATTAGGTAAAATCGTGCAGTGATGATTACAGACATGGCACTGCACGCGTTTGTTTTCAAGTTTCTCATAGAGGATTGCCTCTTTCATGTATTTTTTATTTTAACATATTCGGATTAATAAATCCAGTGTCGCACAGTTAAACGTCGAGTTATAACTGTGCATTTTTTTGTCAAAATGTTAAAACGAGGTATAATTTTAAATATGCGCCATCGTATTTTTATCGCTATAAATTTGCCGGAGGAGACAAAAGAAAAGATTACAATTGTTCAGAATAAATTAAGAAAATTCGACTGGCCAGTGCGTTGGACTTCAGTTGATAATTTACATATAACTTTGCGGTTTCTCGGTTTTATTACTGAAAAAGAAATCGCTGAGGCCAGGAAGATAGTTGGCGGCGCAGTAAGGCGGTCGAAATCTTTTGTTTTGAATATCGACGGTTTTATTGTTCTCCCTGGTTTTGAGAAGCCGCGAGTCATCGGTTTGAATATCGAGAACAGCGAAGAACTATTCAAACTGCAAAGCAACATAGCTGGCGCTATTGAAAAACAGAAGATTGGCGAGTCAGAGAGATACCCGTTTACCGGTCACATAACCATTGGTCGCCTGAAGCCGGTTCGTCTTAATTTCCGGGCGTTGACCCAGATTGAGTTTAAGAGTAATTTAGAAATACATTCAACTGAGATTATGGAGAGCCAATTAAAACCAGCTGGACCTAATTATTCAATAGTTGAGTCGTTCAAATTAAAATGAATTACACTAGTAAACAACTAAAAGAAATCGAAAGGGCCATTATCTTTTTGGTGGCCGAGGTAAGTAAATATTCAAAAAATCCGAAACCACTGGTGTTACATTCTGTCCGCGTCGGTACAAAATTAATTGATATGAATTCCCCAGTGGAAGTGGTCATCGCGGGTTTTCTTCATGACTTGATTGAAGATACTAAATGCACCGCCTCAGTAATCAGAAAAAAGTTTGGCACAAAAGTAGCTGCTTACGTTCAGGCAATGACTATGAACTACAAATATACCGATTATCGTGAACGCTGGTTTGAGGCCAGGCAACGACTTAAGAATTTGGACAGATACGCATTGTTGATTAAGCTTGTGGATAGCGAAGATAATATCCGGTATTATTCCAAAATAATGAGCAAAAAAGATTTGGCCGTTTTGTTGTGGAAGGCGGAATTGGTTCAAAAGACGGTAAAAAAAGATTGGAGCAAAACGGAGGTATTTGGCCGATTTAGCAGGGCCATTCAAAAAATTAAACACAAGAAAGCTATCAAACCAGTGTGAAGATATTAAATGTTAAAATTGATAATTTATCGTTGTCATCAGTCCTGGAGAAGATCGGTCAGTTTTTTCAGTCGGGGCAGCATCAAATCGCCACTGTTAATCCTGAGTTCATCATGGCGGCTCAGAAAGACGAGGAATTCAAAAACATTCTTAATAAGTGCGATTTGTCCGTGGCCGACGGGTTTGGCCTAGTTTTAGCGGCTCGGCGCCGCGGAGAGAAGCTTATTCAGCGCATTACCGGCGTGGATTTGATGAAGGAAATATGCCATTTGGCCGCGGATCAGAATAGATCAGTTTTTTTACTCGGTGCCAAAAAAAAAGGTGTGGTTGAGCAAACAGCGCGCCAGCTAATCAGTGAATTCCCCGGACTAAAAGTGGTCGGCGCCGAAAGAGGTTTTCGTCACTGGCATCGTCATTTTTCTGATGAGAAATTGATCACCATAATAAACCGACGTCAGCCCGAAATTTTGTTTGTGGCTTTTGGCCAAGTCAAACAGGAAAAATGGATATATTATAATTTACCCAAGATGCCTTCGGTGAAATTAGCAATGGGCGTGGGTGGCGCCTTTGACTATATTTCCGGAAGAGTAAAACGAGCCCCCCGGTTTATGCGTTCTCTGGGTTTGGAATGGCTGTATCGTTTGATCAGGCAGCCTTGGAGGCTCCCCAGAATTGTCACCGCCGTGTTTAAATTCGGCTGGCGAATTTTAAAAATGAAAAAAAGCGATGAGGTTTAATAAAAAATCAAGTTTTAAAGCTGGCTATCGCACTCCCTCGACCTTTCGGATAAGGAAAAATTTTTTAGTGCGAAAAATTAAATCAAAGTCTCGCTAGACAGACTAGAACTTTATCCACTTGACAAAAATACCATCACCCGTTATTTTTAAAAGTGATCATACCAGACCAAAAACCAATAGATAAACAAAAATAAAAAAGTAGTTGGTTTTTATCATAATTTGTAATATTTGTAATTTTGCACAAAAAATATGATGAGAAAAACCAAGCGAGAATTACTTGAGGATATGAAGTTTCAGCAAATGAAGCGGTTTTTGGGTATCCGCCAGGTTCGGAATTATTGTTCAGGCTGCGGCGAGGAAATTCATGAGCCGGTTTATTGCCAGGAATGTGAAGAGGAAGTGAAGCGGGTAAAACTTTATCAACGATTCAAGTAGGTCAGTTGGTTGGTTATCTGACTATCCAATCGCAGATTTTTGGATATATAAAAAAGGGGGATCATTTGGGGATCCCCTTGGTTGTTTTACGCGTTGAGACCAGAGTGGCGTTTATTGGAAGGCGCGACTAAGAGTCAAAGTCGGGTGGTCCATTAAGGGATCAATAAGATATTTTATCGAGTCGGCTTGCATAGTTAGAATAAAAGAGTGGTTAAATCAGTCAGCTTTTTTATCCTCTATCAGTAAAACCATGGATTTGGTCATTTCCTTCGCGGTTGTATTGAGGTCTTGCTGGGTAAAACAGTGGTCTAATGTAGGCATATCGTGTTATATTTACAACAAAAGAATAATAGTTTTATGAATATGCTTGGAAAGCAGAGAAAATATTTTCAAGTCGCACTATTAATAAGCGGTTTATGCCTAGTCTGGTGGCGCCCGGTTTTGGCTCAGGAAAATATCAATCTGACCGTTGCCGATGAGAGAATAGAGAGTTTTCACGCTAATTTCGCCGTGGCCACCGACAGCAGTTTCAAAGTTACGGAAACCATAGTTTATAATTTCGGCCCCACTACTCATCATGGTATTTATCGGGACATACCTTATCATTATATGAGAAACGGCAGTTCGTATAATATCCGACTTAAAGTTTTGGCCGTAACTGACGAAAACGGGGAAAGTATAAAGTATAGTTTGCGGAAATGGAGCGGCAATCTGCAGATTACCATCGGCGATCCTAAAATATATGTAACTGGCGTAAAAACTTACAAAATCACATATACCGTCCAGCGAGCCATAAATTATTTTGCCGACCATGACGAGCTATATTGGAATTTGACCGGCAACGACTGGTTGGTTAGTATAGACAACGCCTCGGCCTTGATACAGTTGCCTCAGGTGACTGATCCGGATAAGCTGCAACTGAGTTGTTATACCGGACTTTACGGTGCGACTGAATCATGGTGTGACAGCAATATTATCGATAACGGCCTCATAGCTTTTAACAGTCAAAAGACATTTTTTGCGAGGGAAGGTATGACTTTCGTTGTGGGTTTTCCCAAAGGTGTGGTTAATCCACCGGCCACCAGTCAGAACTTAGCCTGGCTTGTGCAGGACAATTGGATTATTTTGTTCCCAATATTTGTTCTGGTAATGATGTTTTATCTGTGGTATTCTAGGGGCCGCGATCCAAAAGTCAAAGGAACGGTTATACCTTATTATGAGCCGCCTCACAATCTGCCTTGTGCTGAAGTCGGGACTATTTTTGACGAAAAAGCGGATATCAAGGATATTTCCTCGACGATTATCCAACTGGCAGTTAAGGGTTTTTTGAAAATTAAGGAAATTGAGGCAAAAAAATTGTTAGGCAACGAACGTGATTATGAGCTGATTAAATTAAAAGAAGTTGATAATACCCTCCGAAGCTACGAAAAGAAGATATTTGAAAGTATATTTGAATCGGGTCAGAGCCGAACGGTCTCGAGTATGAAAAATAAATTCTATAAGCATCTTCAGGGTATCAAGGCCGCGCTTTATGAAGCTGTTGTCCGGGAGGGGTATTTCCCGACCAGCCCCGAAGGAGTGCGCCGATTGTATATCGGGATTGGCGTATTTATTCTGATTGTTGGTGGTTTTATTTTGTTTTTTTTAAACAATACTGTCGGAGGAGTCGGTACACTGTTTAGTGGAGTAGTGGCTATGGTTTTTGCCGGTTGGATGCCTCGCAGAACCATGAAAGGGGTAGAGACTAATATACTAATACGCGGCTTTAGGTGGTTTTTGTCCGTGACTCAAAAGGAACGCCTGAAATTTCATAATGCTCCGGCCAAATCGCCCAGAGAATTTGAAGAATTTTTGCCCTATGCCATGGTTTTGGGCGTGGAAAGGGAATGGGCCAATCAATTCGCTGATATTTATTTAACCCCACCTGAGTGGTATGAAAGCCGGCGCAGCACGGCTTTTGGCGCCTATTTCCTGGCGACCAGTCTTGGATTCATGTCGTCTCATCTGAATTCGGCTATGGTCGCGGCACCCAGCAAAAGTTCCACGGCCGGTTCTGGCGGTTCTGGCTTCGGCGGCGGTGGATTTTCCGGTGGTGGTGTCGGCGGCGGAGGTGGTGGCTCTTGGTAATTTATGTTTTTTGTGGAAAACTTTCTTGACAAGTAATTAATTTTAGTCTACAATCCATTTTCAGCGCCTTGATTTATGCTTGAATCAGATGGTTCTTTAAGAAAACGCACTCATAGAATACGGGTTTTCCCACTTTTGATTAATTATTAATTGAAAGGGGACCGTATGACGTATGAATTTATGGTCCTCTTTGGTGGCTCAATTGTGCTTATTTCGTTGAGACGAAAAAGAACAAAAGCCCACAAGAGGACTCCGGGCTTTCTCAAAGTGTTTTTACTCCTCATTGATTTGGTCATGCTGTTTGGCGGACTCGTTCTGGTTTTACTAGGGGTCAATCACTTTCTGAGATAGACTGAAAATTAAACTCTCCTGGCCTTTACTGGTCTCGGGAGTTTTTTTAACCTTGGTGGTGGAGGTGAATAGGGGACTTGACAATAATAAAATCTTGGTATATACTTACCATATAAGTATTATATACTCATTATATAATTATTATATATTATGTATCCGACTAAAATTACCAGAAAAATATTTCAGACGGGAAAATACAGTTATATTATCACTTTGCCCAAAGAGATTATAAAATACCTCGGTTGGCAGCGGGGCGAAATAGTCGAAGTCGAGCTGGACAATGCTAAAAAACGACTGATCATAAAAAAGTTTAAATTCTAAATATGTACGACATAACTATAATTTCCGTCGGTTTTATTAAGGAGCCATACTGGCAGCAGGCCCTTGATGAATATGCCAAAAGATTGAAGCCATATGCAAAGCTGAAATTAATTGAGGTTCAAGAGGAAAAAATAAACTCGGTTACCAATCGCCAGCAAATTTTGGCCAAAGAGGCTAAGAAAATAAAAAGTGTTTTGCCGTCGGGAGCCTACTTGATAGCCTTGGATAGGGTGGGTAACAGTTATACCTCGAATGAATGGTCGGAAAAATTGTCACAATGGAGTAAGTTCGGTCAAAAAATTGTTTTTATCATCGGCGGGCCGCTGGGCTTATCCGCGGAGATTCTTAATTTGGCCAAGGATCTTGTTTCTTTATCTAAAATGACCTTTACTCATCAGATGAGCCGGGTAATATTGCTTGAACAGATTTACCGCGGCGCCACCATCCAGAATGGCATTTCTTATCATTATTAATATTTGACAGTAGTTTTTAAACTTTGTAAGCTTTAATTTGAATAAAGTTCATTTTACTTTTAAAACCTTTGAGAGGAGGATACATGTTCGGGATAATAGTCGGGGAGAGCCACCTCCTTTTTAAACGGAATTATCGTTGGATTTAAATACAGTATTGGTTTTGGGCTGGCAGTTTGGTTCTTTGGTACCATTTTTCTCGGATTTATAATAGAGTCTTTGTGCTGTCTTTTATGTGGATTAATTATTAATTAATTTATCTGATAATTTATTTGGGGCAGCCAATAGTTGCCCGGTCATGTCCTTTCTCAACAGAGGTTCCTGGCTAATTTTAAAGTAGTTTGCAAACTATATAATAAGCCAGGAGCCTTTTTTGTTTTGTTAGGGGCTCCTGCCTTCGTTAGGAACAAAATTTCAAGAGAACTTGAAGTTTCGGTTTTTATTCGGTATGATATATCAGGAGATATTTGTGGATAAATATGACTATTGCGCATGAACAGCCTAAGGAGCGAATTAGGGTTTTTGTGGATTTTAACCCTAATACTACTAATACGAATGGCCAGCCAAAAGTGAGACCGGTGGCTTTTGTTTGGGGCCAGAGGCGATATGAGGTTAAAAGGGTTAATTTAATATACCAGCGTCGGCAAGGCGATGTGCGCGAGGTTTTGTTTGCCGTGTCGGATGAGGCTAACTCGTTTGTTTTAAGTTATAACCCAATTCGCCTGGAGTGGCGGCTAGAGGAAATTATGGTGGAATGAGTGCTGTTTGGTCTATCATGGTAAGGGAGCTTTGGCGAATGCAATCTCTATTGAGATCACTACGCCTTTGGTAACCTCGGGTTTGTGATGACAGAGATCAATAGTAGGATGATTACCAAAGGGACGGCAGGCCTGTGCCTTTCTATGTATATGCAAAGAATCATTCTTCACTTCGATATGAATTCGTATTTTGCGTCTGTCGAGCAGCAGGCCAATCCGTTTTTACGTGGGAAGCCGGTGGGGGTATGTTCGACCATGTCCCGCCGCGGCTGTATTATTGCTTCATCAAAAGAAGCTAAGGCCTTTGGCATTAAAACCGGCTGCCGAGTCAATGAAGCGCTGGACCTGAATCCAAACGTGGTGCTAGTTGAGGTTGACCCCCCTAAGTATCGTTCTACCACCAAGGCGATTTTTTCTTTATGTGCGGAATATACGGAAAGGATCGAAGCGTACTCGATTGACGAAGCGTTTCTGGATCTGAGCGGTTATGTCCATTCTTTTGATGCAGCGAAAAAAATCGCCTTAGAGATTCAGCAGCGCATTAAAAAGGAAGTTGGCGAGTGGCTGAGTTCGTCCATGGGTATCAGCTTTACCCGCTGGCTGGCCAAGTTTGGCAGTGACACAGCGCCAAAAGGAGGCATTGTTATTTTAACGAAAGAAAATCTGCGTGAGTATTTACGAGGACGTGATTTGCAGGAAGCTTGGGGTATTGCTAGTGCTTTGGCGGCTAGGTTAAATGCACTGGGTATTTATACGCTTGATCAACTGGTAGCCTATCCGCCGCAGAATTTAGTGTCTGTTTTGAAGTCAACGGGCTATTATCTTTGGGCTAATGTGAATGGTATTGAGTTGTCCGGTTTGGAAGCTAAGCGGCCACCACGGACTATTGGTCATAGTCATGTCTTACGCAAACGAACAAATGATTTACGTTTTCATCAGGCAGTAATTGCGCGTTTGGCGGAACGCATCGGTCGCCGCTTGCGTGAGCGGGGACTTGAAGCGCACGGGTTTTATTACTATGTGCAATTTGACCACCGGCCCTCATTTGGCGGCAGTAAAAAAGTTTATTATCCAATTAATACTACTTATCAGATATATAAGTTTGTTTGGGATACTATTTTGCCAGTGATTAGGCGTGATGTGCCGGCCATGTTGGCCCTGGGTTTATTCGGTTTGCGGCCGCGCGTCAACCAGCTAAAATTGTTTGATAATAAAAAGATATCGCCGGAGTTGGCGCGAGCTATTGATGAGATAAACAGTCGATATGGCCAAGAAACTGTGGTGCAGGGACCGCTTATGAATTTATCCCGTTTTCACGTGCCGGACCGCATCGGTTTTCGGAAAACTATGGAAGCGGAATTTGAGGATAAGAATGTTTATCAGTATAAAGAAGAATGAAGCATAAAAATGCGCTCGCAATTTTCGTGCGAGTGCTTCACCGGCCTTTTCTGGCTAGTCAGGTTTTTGTTAGTATGGCTGATCCATTCTCCGTGGATTTTGGCCAATCAACGGAATACCAATTTTAATCCGATGATTGTTTTCTTTGCTGATAATAAATTGCTGGTATCTTTGATAGTTAAAAGGATTGCTTGAGGGATGGATTGATGATTTTGAGGTACGGCCCGAGTTTGCAAAAAAGTCTTGTAATCCATGTAAAATGAAGGCAAGCAGTAAGTAATAAACCAAGCATCCCATCAAAGACTATCGTTATTATTAATTGTTGACAAATTTAACTATATACAGTAGAATAAGCAATTGCTATAAGTTAAAATAATTTAAGGTTTTTTTGTTTTAAAAATATGCCAATTCCGGTATTCGAACAACAATCTCCCGAGCAAGCCGCTGAAGCCATGGAAGTGAAAAAAGAAAAAATATCTCCCTGGTCTATTTTTTTTAGTATTGTTTTGATAGCTATTCTTATTACCATGGGCGAATACGCCCTAAAGGATTCCAACAGGGTTTTTAATCCTTACTATGAGGCTTGCTATCTACCGACTTCATATAATACCTTGACTTTTTTGCAAAAGATTGGGACGCCGAAAGCATCATGCGACATGAGGGCTTATGAAGGCACAAAATTACTTCTGCATCTTGATTTAGGTGCGCCGTTGCTGCTATTTAGCGTTTTAATATATTTTTTAGTTAGAGGTAAAAAAATATCAGGTAGTTCGCGGGTCATGACTTTTGCCTGGTTTGTTTTTGTGGCCTGGATGCTTTTTCGCATAATTTTTGAAGCCGAGTCTTTTTTGGTCAGGCATCACCCGCTGGTCGGCAAGTATATAGTTTTCATATCTATATCTTTAATTTGCGTGGCGCTGATATTTTTTGTTCAGAACAGACTTCGGAAAAAATCCGCCGCTTAAGTATAGTAAATGTAGATCGGTCCAATTCGTTTATTGGTGCTGTTTTTTTATGTCATTTTATGATATAATTGAATAGGTAAAATGTCCTCGATTTTTTTAAAAAAGTATTTTCTGAAGGTCGGTCTTAGTTAATTTCGGATAAATATGGTTAGTAAAAAAAGGTTTTGGTACGCTCTAGCGACTTTTGTGGGAACGGTTATCGGTGTCGGTATGTTTGGCTTGCCCTATGTGGGCAGCCGTTCCGGTTACCTGATTTTTTTGTTATATCTGGTGGGCATGTGTTTATTGGTCATGGCCATTCATCTCTTTTTTGCCGAGGTGGCCGTCAAAACTCCGGGCCGGCATCGTTTGGCGGGTTATGCCGGTATTTACTTCAATCCGTCGGCTAAGCGCGCCGCTTTTATTTTACAGATTTTGAGTTTGTTGGGGTCACTTTTGGCCTATTTGATCGTGGGCGGGCAATTTTTAGCCGGACTATTAAACGGTTCGGTATATTTATATACTTTTATTTTTTTCATAGTCGGTGCTTTTATTATTTGGCGAGGCGCTAAATCAGTTGGTTCGCTGGAGTTCATTTTACTTATTGTTTTTATCGTAATTATTTTAGCTCTTTTCTTCAGTGGTTTGGCTAAAATACGCCTTGAATTATTATCAACTTTTCATTTCTCTAATTTCTTTGTACCTTATGGCGTGATTTTATTTTCATTGTGGGGTACTTCGATTATTCCCGAGGTCAAGGAAATGGTGGGCGGACAGCGCGCCAAGCTTCGTCGGATAATCATCGGGGGTTTGATTTTGTGTTTTTTTATTTATCTTCTGTTCAGCACAGTGGTCATGGGCATCAGCGGTGAGTTAACGACCGAAGAGGCCATTACTGGTCTGAGAAGTCATTTGGGTTCGTGGGTGATATTTGTCGGCTTGATTGCCGGTCTTATTGCCACTTTTACCTCGTTTGTCACGCTGGGACTGACGCTGGAAAAAACATTCAGGTATGATTATGGGATGGCCAAATGGTTGGCTTGGGTTTTGGCCTGTTTTTCCCCGCTTATTTTGTATATACTGGGATTGAATAATTTTATCGAAGTTGTGGGTTTAAACGGCGCGGTCATGTTGGCATTGGAAGCGGTAATGATAACCATGATGTACTTGAAAATAAAGAAAAAAGAGTGTGTCCCGAAATTATTAAGCATTAGGATCGGAGGGATAATAATAATTGTTTTGCTGTTGATCGGTGTTTTGCTGGAAGTTTATTATTTTTTCAATCATATATAACCCATGGAAAATGTACGAGTCAGGTTTGCTCCATCGCCGACCGGCAAACTGCACATCGGCAGTATGCGCACGGCTTTGTTTAATTGGCTGTTCGCTCGCCATCACGGCGGTAAGTTTATTTTGCGAATAGAAGATACCGATCGCAATCGTTTCGTGGCTGACGCTACGGAAAATATTATTGAAGCTTTGCAGTGGTACGGCCTGGATTTTGACGAGGGGCCGATTTTTCAGTCAAAACGTACGGATGTGTATAAAAAATACGCCACCGAACTAGTCAAGCAGGGGAGTGCCTATTATTGTTTTTGTCCGCCGACGCGACTGGAGGAGCTGCGTCAGGTACAGATCGCTAATAAGCAGGCGCCGAAGTATGACGGACATTGTCGTAATTTGGATAAAGCCGAAATTGATCGCCAGATAAAATCGGGCAAACCATATGTTGTCCGCCTGAAAATTCCGGCTGGCGGACAAACTGAATTCGACGATATTATTCGCGGTCACATTTCTTTTGAAAACAGTGATATTGATGATCAGGTTCTGATAAAATCTGACGGATTTCCGACTTACCATCTGGCCAATGTCGTTGACGATCATGACGAAAATATTACCCATGTTATCCGGGCCGAGGAATGGCTGCCTTCAACACCCAAGCATATTTTATTATACCAAGCTTTCGGTTGGCCGCCACCGCAGTTTGCCCACTTACCCATGGTTTTGGGAACTGACCGTTCCAAGCTGTCCAAGCGCCACGGTGCGGTACCGGCCCTTGATTACCGCGAGTTAGGTTATTTACCGGAAGCCGTTTTGAATTTCATTGCGCTACTTGGTTGGAACCCCAAAACCGAAAGAGAAATTTTTTCTACCAAGGAGTTGATTCAGGAATTTGATTTGTCAAAAGTGAATAAATCCGGTTCAATTTTTAATTTGGAAAAATTGAATTGGCTGAACAGTCAATACATTAAGAAAATGGAAAAAGAAAAATATTACCGAGAGCGTCGGAAGTATCTGGAAAAACAAAATTTTAAGATAACCGACGAAAAACTTTTAATTGGAACAATGGATCTTGAAAGAGATCGTTTAGTTACTTTAAATGACAGCTCGGAAGTTGCTTCTTTTATTTTGACTGATGAGCTCAAGTACGATCCGAAAATACTTGTGCCTAAGAATGAGACAATCGAAATAACAAAACAAGCGCTTGAGCTGGTAATTAAAAAGTTCAGGAAGTTGAGCGAAGGTGATTTTAGTCGCGATAAGCTCAAAACAGAATTGGAGAAATTGATCACCGAGCATAAACTTTCCAATAATCAGGTTTTGTGGCCATTGCGCGTGGCTATAACCGGATTAGAAAAAAGTCCGGGAGTATTTGAGATTATGGAAGTTATCGGTCGGAAAAGAACCATCAAGCGAGTTGAAGAAGCTTATCATCATTTGAAATAAAACCAGTTTTGTGCTATAATTATTTTGCTTCGCAAGTAAGCCAATTAAACTATTTATATGGCGTCATCAAATAAAAACAAAAACCACAAGTGGCTGTGGTCAATAGGACTGGTACTTTTGATGGCCGGTTTTTTGGTGATTCCCGTCTATTATACTTTGGCCCAAGTCAGTGATAGTGATGCTAATACTAATCCCGCTAATACAAATTCCGACCAGTCTTACTCGCTGGACAACTTGGCTTTACAGGAATTGAACAATCAGTTGGAAATTAAGCGCGCGGCTTTGGATGAACTTAAGAAAAAAGCGGACCTTTATGAACAGAACATTAAATCCAAACAGCAGGAAGTGGTAACTCTACAGAATCAAATGGCTCTTATAGATCTGCAGATTCAGCAAACTGAGAACGACATTGAAGCGATCAAACAGGAAATCGAAAACTTGAATCTGGAAATAAGCAAACTGGACATTGCCATAAGTGAAAAAACACAGGAGCTTGATTATAATAAGGAGGTTTTGTCAGAATACTTGCGTTTGATTTATAAGTACGATCAGAAAAGTTTGTTAGAGATAATGATGACCAAGACGACTTTCTCCGAGTTTTTTGACGATCTGAAATACGCTCAGGATTTACAGGATAATGTTCAGGATTCCGTAGCGCAGATCAAATCGGCCAAACGGGACCTGGAGACGAATAAGGCAGATAAGGAAAACAAAAAGAAAGAACTGTCCGATCTTTCCGAAAAATTGACTAGCAGTTTATCCACACTTGATGCGCAAAAAAAATATAAGATCACTTTGCTGGATGAGACACGGAATTCACAGGAAAAATTTGAAGAGTTATTAGAAGTGGCCAGACAGGAAACAGCGGCCGCCCAGGCCGATATTGGTTTGCTAGAATCAAAAGCCCGCGAACAACTTGAAGAAAAGGGTATTGATCTGAACATTGAGGCGACCTTGATGTGGCCGGTCAGTCCCACCAAGGGCATTTCCGCTTATTTCCACGATCCGACTTATATTTTTAGAAAACTGTTCGAGCATCCGGGCATTGATATACGGGTAGCGCAAGGAACGGCCGTCCGTGCCGCTGATAACGGCTATGTAGTCAGAGCCAAGAATGCTGGCTTGGGTTACAGTTACGTTATGATCGTGCACAATAATGAATTGTCCAGTGTTTACGGACACTTGAGTCGAATCGATGTTGATGAGGACAGCTATGTGGTTAGGGGCCAGCAAATAGGGTTATCTGGTGGTACGCCAGGCACTCCAGGTGCTGGAGGCCTTACCACAGGCCCACATTTACATTTTGAGGTGCGTTCCGGCGGTATTCCGGTCAATCCTCTGGATTACTTGCCGGCCATATAAATAAAGCAAAATAAAAGCTATTTTGGCCAGGATAGGTATACTTTGGCTAATTTTGGCTATTTTTTAACATTATTTTAATTTAAAAATATCCGACTTTGGCTGATTTTTGACGAGTCGGGTAAATTTATGGCATGAGTAAAACGCTTAGATTACTGTTTTGGCGGTTGTAGTATCCTTAAAATTTCTAATGCCGACATTCACATAATGAAATGGTTAGAGGAGAGCACTTGATGTCACTCTAAAGCGCCACCACTGTGAAATTTCTTGTGAATATCTTTGAGTTTTTTATTAGTAACATGCGTATAGACCTGCGTGGTGGAAATGTCTTTATGTCCGAGGAACTCCTGAACAAAGCGTAAATCAACGCCTTTATTTAGTAAATCAGTTGCGTAGGTGTGGCGTAAGGTGTGGGGAGTGGCCATGACTGGTAATCCGGCCATTTTGGAATATTTACTGACTATACGCTCAACAGATCTGGTTGTTAATCTATGGTCAGTGCTTTTTGATGGGTGATAATTAATAAACAAGGCTTTATCGTCATCTTGGCGTGTTTCCAAATATTTTTTCAGCCAGTAGAGAGCGCGCTGGGAAAAATAAACAGTACGCGGGCGATCGCCTTTGCCAGTGATAGTTAACTCGTAACTGTCGGTTTTGTACAAATCTTTGAAATTAATCTGATCGATATTAAGCGACGTTAATTCAGCAACACGCAAACCGGTGCTGAATAAAACTTCCAATATGGCTCGGTCACGTATACCAGTTTTATTTTTGATATCTGGCATGGACAGTAGTTTCTGTAGCTGGTCAATATTCAAAAATTTTACAGTACGATTTATCTTAGCTTCTTTGAGAAGTTTAACTTTATTTACAGGGACGGAGACGATATCTTTATCTGCCAGGTAGGCAAGGACACTCCTTAGAGCTATTAAATAGTAATTCTGAGTGGTCTTCTTTAATGGTTTCTTAGTAGCGTGATTTACATACCTTGATAGGAATACCCGATATTTCCAAATATGGTCAGGGGAGAGTTCGTGGGGTTTAAGATTATCATAATGGTTCTGTATTAACCAGTGATTGAATATTTCCAAAAAGCGAGCGTAGTTTTTGACACTAATCTGCGATAAACCTTTCTCAACCTCGCAATACTCAAGAAAGTCGGTAATGTGCTTTATAAGGGGTTTATTTGATTTTTCCATGAATTATAGGATATGTGGTTATTTTACGACGATTAAGGTGTATTATACGACATTATAACATATTAGATTTATTGATGTAAATAGCTCCCTATCCACGGGTGTCGCCTCGGGAAGCGTTTCGACTGACTTTTCTTCGGTCACAACCTTGATCATTTCGATTTTGTAATTTGTGGTCAGGACAAGTAGCGACCCAAACAACAAGGCCAATGGTAGGGCTACCAAAGCCACCGTCATCGTGATAGCCGGCACTTCCGTGTCGTCTTGTTTCTTATTCTTAATGGTAAGCTCGCGGATATTGACTTCGTGAACCAATTTTTTGATAGTTCGTCATAGATTCTTTGCGGCTACTGCGAATTATTTCTTGGATTCCTAGCCATCAACGGAAATATTTGCCTTTTTCTCTAATTAAGTCTACTTAAGGTTTGTTTTTTCCTCTTATTAATGAATTTTTTAGAAGGATTATATTTGCTTACTCGCCTTTTTCTTTCTTTTTGCCGGATTTGTTCCTCGGACATCCAGAAATAATGTCCAATTTCATGTTTAGTGACATCGTGAAGGTTTTTACGTAAAGCGGACTCATTTGGGCTTATGGATTCTATGTTACGCTTGAAATAAGTTATCTTAGAAGGATAAAAAGAGGAACGCAAGATATTGGCCAGGATAATTGAGTTTCTCTGGCTTGGTCTGCTCTCTTCATCTATGGTCACCGCCAAATTGATCAGTAAATGCTTGAAACGTTCAGGTAATGATTCCAGAGTGCTGCGGTAATATATTTTTCAAACAATGCCCGTGGAAATTCCATCGGTGATAATTATTTAACTTTAATCACCTCAATTGTGCAATTTGTGGCCAACGCGGCAATAGCACCCAGTGCGGCGATTATCGGTAGCAGGATGGCTCCGACCGTAGCCACGGTCACGGGAATTTCTATTAAGGTCTCCCCTTTTTCGTTTTTAATGATTAGACGGCGGATATTGCCTTCGTGCACCAGCTTTTTTACGGTTTCGACCAACTGCTGTCCCGAGACTTTTATTTCTTCTTTGAATGTTTTTTCCTTGTTCATAATAATTAATTTGGATATTAGACATGATTCTATATAAATTAATTATACAATAGAATATTGAATCTTAACAAAAGTATTACCTTTGTTAAAGTTAAGAATTCAATTAGGTTCTTTGTCATAAATTTAGACAGAAGGTATTTGTATGTGGATGATTATTAGTTTGATTTTGTTGGCAATCGGTTTAATACTAACTTTTATCGCGACCCATTTTGAAAGTAAATCCATCAATGTGTTCATTGCCGAATCAAGCGACCAGGCCGCCGACAAAGATCAGAAGATACGGCAATGCTTAAGAAACTATCGTGCGGTCAAAACCAAAACCGAATGTCAACAAATTCGCGACAGCCAATCGATTTATTGGGATTATCGCACCAAGAAGTTGATTTTGGCTGGGATTGGATTAGTTTTTATTTTCGCTTTTTGCATCATTTTAGCGTTCATTATTTCTTTATAAAGTTTATTTAAAAACATTGTCAGAAATAATAAGCGGGTAAAGCCAATACCCGCTTTTTTTTGAACAATTTTTTTAGAAAAACATTATTGAATTATGGCGTAGCATCTTTTACAGACTTCGCTCCCCTGCTGCATTTTATTCAGACAGGTTTTGGAGCCCGGGGATCTTTTTACAGTTATGGGGACGACCCGGCACCACGAAAAGCGGTTTCTCGCAATTTTTTTTGCCCACTTATCCTCCTTGAATTATTTGCTTGGCAAACTACAAAAAGCCGATTTCATATGTTTTCTTGGCTAATTTTAGCTATTTTTTGGTTAAATAAGTTGTCCACAGTTAATTTTAGTCAATAAATATAGCATTAATCTCAAATTTTGCTATAATATATTAAGAAAAGTCTAATTAATAAGTTAATAATAAGGGATAACAACAATGGCAAAAATGAGTAAAGCTCAGCTTGTAGCCTACTTGGCTGAGAAATCCGCTCATCCGAAAAAGGATGTAGCCACTTTGCTAGACCTTCTGACCGAGACAGCTTATAAGGAGGTCAAGGCCAATGGTGAGTTTACCATCCCTGGCATTGGTAAATTAGTGAAGAAAAACCGGGCAGCCAGACAGGGCCGCAATCCGGCAACTGGCGAAACCATTCAGATACCGGCCAAGACTGTGGTTAAATTCCGGGTAGCCAAAGCTGCTAAGGAAGCAATTCTCTAAGTATTCCCGTATTTGTAAATAAAAGGGCCTTCTCATTTTTTTTGAGAAGGCTTTTTTAACTTACTTCGCTAGAAAGTGTTTTTCGGTTTTGGCGATGGCATAAGTTATCTCTTCATAGATGTAATTAACCAGATGCCGGTAACGGGCTGGTACTTTTTTATTTAGAACTTCAAGCAAGGGAAAGAATCTTTCGTATGTTTCAAGAATTTGCTGAGCGGAAAATTCCTCGTCAGTGTTCGTGAGGGTTCGAAGGTTATGAATCCTGTCAGCAAATTTTACCAGTAGAATCCACCAATCGCAGTTCTCCAGGCCAAAGTAGTATTGTTTACCGCGCTCCTTGGTGATAATGCGGACGCCTTTATATACTTTTTTACCGAAGTATCTCTGAATGTCGTGCCATTTGAGGATATAGGTTTTGTCCTCCATTATGTCGTGGAATAATGCCGTGATTATGGCGTAGGGAATGAAAATTTTAAATTCTAGCATCAAAATCAAGGCAACTTGCTTGGGGTGATCGAAATAGCGCGACAAATCTAAGCGTCTTTGCATGGCGTGCCCGTACTTGGCCAGTCGGTATGCAAACATAATTTGCTGACGCTCATCATGGTAAAAATGCTGTTTTACTAGACGTTCAAAAAACGGTCTGGGATAAACTTTTTTGGTTATTCCCACTCTACATTTTTTCATATCAACTCCTTTTTCAATGATCTATTATCTTTTCAAATCATGTTATCAAAAACCGCACATGGCGTCAAGATCGTGGATAGTTTACATTACAGGGTGAGACAATATCAATTTTCTTTTACTGATCAATACATCTTGAAGCACTTTTTCAGGGTTTTTCCGAACAAATATTCAAGGAACGCTATGCCGCTCATGTATTGGCGGAACAATATTTTGGTTTTAAAATCATATTAGTACAAACTGACAATGGTTCGGAATGGCGCGGAGAATATCATACGTGGCTGACAAGAAACAGTTGGCCCATCATTTCATTCCCAAAAAATCACCATGGTGGAATGCTCAGGTTGAACGGGTTCACCGCACTATTGACGATGAGTATTGCCAGAATCCTTACAGGATTTGGAAAACCGTATATGAGTGGCTGCATTACTACAATTTTTTGAAAAAATCCACCTGTCTTTAAATGGTTTAACACCTCAAAAAAAATTGGAAGAATACAATACGAATTATTTACCAAAAATGGTGCCAAGAGTCTTAGAGCGTGTCACCATCGGGTGTTGACTATACATCGCTCAAAACACGTCGGTATCCATCAATATACTATGGAATACCATCAATGACTCCACAAAATCGGTGATTATCGACATAAAAATGTTTGGCGCTGATAGCAGCGGCATATAAAACGTTGAAGCACTGCGAATCCGTCCCGCCTTTGACACATCACAGATGGAGCCAGAGGAAATAAATTTTACCGGCGGATTCGCGGTCAGTCTGATCAACCAAATCTTCAGCAAATACAGCCAACTGGCCCAGGACAGTTCTTTCGCAGTACCAAGTGAAAACTAATCGCAATTTCATCAAGCACCAAGCTTTACCAGCGCAACTTACCATGGGTTGCGCTTTTTTATCCACGCACCACCAAAAAAACCTAGCAAAATCTTACGGTCGGTGACCTTTTTGTGCCCAGACCGTGTTGAAGCCAATCAGCAGCACCAGAACGATGGCGAATACGACCAGGAACTTGAGGAGGAAGTGAGCCAAGCTGCCTTGATAATTCGAAGCGAGTTCGCTTGGGTGCATCATTGCCTTTTCAAATGAAACGCAACCGGCGTCTTCAGGAAGCGGCTGGCATGGATATGAAATGTTTGTAAAAGCGCCGGAAAACAATACCCCGGCAACCAGGGCTATAAATATATATGTATAAAGCTTCCTGTGACTAAACATTTCTATTGTATTTAAGTAAGTTAGGTTAAAATCTAGAAATATGCACAAGAGACTACTTAATCCGGTAATTTTCTGATATGTAGCCTCTTATGCATAAAATCATGTAAAGAATCTAGAAGTATTCGTATCCGTAGTAAGTATTAGTATTACACCACCATAATGGCGAGTCAAGAATCCACGCTGAGACAAAGTATAGTGCAGTATCGTACGGAGAGCTGGCTGTATAGGTGTAGATTCGTCCGGTGTCAAAATACGGTCCGCACTGGCGAATCAAGCGGACATAGGCTTTCCTGACATGCCTTCCATTGCATAAATCATTCGGTCGAAAATCTACAGATGCATGCACCCGTGCTCCACCCCAGTCTTCCCAGCTGACGAAAGCTGGGCAGCGAATGGAAGTTGTCGTGTCGCCTCCCATGCCTTGGGACGATTGTAGTTCAGTACTGCGATTTCTTTCGATGTGGGTCAATACGTAGGCGCTGCTAAAGATCCCCGGTTCCGACTGACCAAACCGGGGCGCAGCCAGCCCGGCATCACTGTAAAACCCTTGATCTGATGTCGTCATTGCTTGAGCCGTACCTGAAACTCCAATCATAGCTCCGACAATTACGACGACCCACAATCTGATCCAGAATTTTCGCACTTGAAAATATGCTTTCTTCATATTTTTTTTAATAATTAAATTTAAAAAACTCTAATTCAAATATAGATCTGCTACAAAGTATGTCAATCCCTTTATCCCCAGACGGTTAGACGGCGCTACGAGCAAACATATTGAATCTATCGAACGAATTAATTTATTTTAATTCAATTAAATAATGTGTCAAGGACCTGAATAGTTTACATTACCTGGTGACACTTCTCTGGTAGGATAGTGACACATGTTAACTATTAAAAAGAAAGTGTCATATGGTAGCAAAATATCCAAAACAATTACGGTTTAAATGGTATTTATGGGTGGAAAAGCACAACAAGCCAGTCACAGATACCTGCCAGTTGTTCGGAGTTTCCCGGAAGATCTACTGCTACCGGTACTCCAGGGATCATGGCAACAGATCGCCTCACTATTGTTCACCGCGGGCTCACCCCAACACCAAATTAACGCCAGAGGTCAAAAAATTCATTGACAAGGAAAAGCTCAAGACAAATTATGGTCCTCTAAAAATGAAACTATCAGTAGAAAGAAACCTTGGCTTAAAAATCTCTCCGACGATTATTTATCGCTACTATCTAAAGAAAAATCTCATCAGAAAGCCGCAAAAGAAATTGCCCTGGTATGAACCGATGAAGGAACGATTGATTGTGGTACGGCTTGGGCAAGGAGTCCAGGCAGATATCAAATATGTCTATGAAAACAATGGTCTAACACCCCAAAAAAATTGGAAGAATACAATACGAATTATTTACCAAAAATGGTGCCAAGAGTCTTAGAGCGTGTCACCATCGGGTGTTGACTAAACA